>Ga0209788_1000466_pt1 | contig 10758 bp, 6 predicted proteins | sample WorMetLIZISLAND1_2_FD_187415 | JGI IMG/M metagenome (GOLD analysis project Ga0209788, IMG submission 187415) | Marine gutless worms symbiont microbial communities from Max Planck institute for Marine Microbiology, Germany - Olavius clavatus LIZARD... ...
GGCTTAAACAATATTAGCACAGACAAAGTACGACTTATAACATGAGTCAAAATTAACTATTACTTGTAGGCCATAATTTTAGCTTAGTCTATAATGAACAGATCGTCTGTCACACATTACGTTCTTTCTGTCACTTAGCACCAATAACGCTAATTATGGGTATCAGGTGGACTAACTTGAAAACAGCATCAATCACAAGAGACCTTGAACTACAACATGTATCAAGTTGTTTTTCATCGCTTACAACAGCTTCCACCAAGTCTTTTCATTTCTGCTTATCTTGATTTTGTATATGCTCACACAAGGAGTTCTTATACCAAAGAGATGTTCTCTTGATACAGCAAACAAACAAACTCTTACTTCTGAACCGCTGATCACGAACTGTCGATGTTGAAACAGTCGATAACTCTGAACAACCACACAAACACGCGATTATGCGATAAGCACTATCAGTAGAATTAGCATACACTTCAGACCACATCTTCAGACTATTTGACACAGGAAGAGAATATAATTTGTTGACATGTAAAATGATCAACCCAGGAGATAAAAGGACAAGAAAGAACAAAAGTTATAACTTAATTAATGCTTCACATAAAAACTGTATAACATTTCACCATATTTCATTTCCAGTGTCATATTCCTCAACAACCTCTGACAGCCTGTTGTAGCGGATACAAGTCTCGATCAAAAAAGTTGCTCTACACCGGGCCCATTTACTACTTGGATGGGTGACTGTCTGTAGACACCCATATTGCATGTAACCAATCACTGACCTCAACTCATCTTTCTATCCCTCCATGATAGTTAAATCAAGTAGGCCTACAGGATGTGTTCACTTGTGTCTGCTGGCTGACAACATTGTGTCACCACCAGCCAGCAGACACAAGTGAAAACACATCACACTTGATTTAAGTATAACATTGCGTGATCCCATATGGCGACACTTAGTAACTCTGATATGGAATTCCATGAATTGAAGAGCTACTTTAAGCTGCCAGGATATTTCACTTCCAATGTAGAACAATCCCCGTAAATGTATGCTAGCAATTTGGGTTACATCCGGAGACGAATATGTAACAGTATGTCTATAGCAGGAAACACTTATCCCTTATTATGTGACAGTCTGGATGACGGCCATCCGTGAAATGAAATAATGAAAAACGTTTCATTATTTGCCTTATTTACCGACTGGCTGGTTCATTTGAGTTTGTTTGTGGGATACGACTTATAGGCCTACGTCATGGGAATGTACTCAGTAACGAAAAAGACACTACACTTAGCACTTAGCATCAATTTTGATCCTACATAAAGGTTGTCAGATTGCTTTAAATCTAATCAACTGAAAAATCCACTTTGCAGCTAATAGTGCCGGTACTTACGGACGCAATTTGTCAAATACATCTGTCGAGTAGTTCCGTTTTCTCCAATCACTACTGGTACATTCCACGGCTGACACACTGTACCGGCTGGACAGCTTACACCCTAGAAAAACAGCCAAATAGTTCATTAGTTCCTAATCCACATTGTGCTGTATAAAAAGTATATTATCATGTCATACTACAATGACAAATAATGTTCTGAACGACGAACAACAAATCATCTGAAATCAGTTTACAGTGTTTACAAGAGCAAATTCGTTCTTCCTTATTCGAACATAGGTTGCTTTGAAATCAGTCAACCAGTGTAGGTAATGCATCAGACAGGAAAAAATAGTTCAATGTCCACTGATCAATTGATTTTCATAATATTCAAAGCAAACTCTGCAAAGTCTGAAACGGCAAAGTCATCATTAATATTAAAGTAAAAAAGACAGTATTTAAATGCCGCAAACTGAGTCACAAAAAAACTCCCGTCCAGAAATGCGTTCACAAGAATTTGTGGACAGCAACTGCAGTCATTTTCCCGATTTGAGCTCGGCAGTAACGCTTTCACGTCCACTTTAACCACTATCAGTTTGTCAAGCATTAATATACACCTGTCACCTGCAGATCTGACATCTGACATAGGATATACCTAATGCTGCAGGCAAGGTTAACTAGTTACCTGACATGGATCATGACATTCACAGATCTCACATCCGTCGGCATTCCTTGCGAATCCATAGCGACATTCTTCGTCCATTTGACAGGCAAATACCGGACATTCAACTGAGCAAAATACAAACATACAGTGCATATATTATCTATCAAGCAGCTACAACATTTCATCAATAAATAAATGAAAAAGCTCAACATACAGCAAGTAACGCCAAAATATCAAACACTTGGCAAACATTAACGACAAACGAGTGTAAGAAGAACTAATTTATGCAGTATGCTTCACGTTATCCAGCCACTTTTAACGTACTGCTCGCCGTGCTCGGGTCATCATCATCATCATCATCATGTTGGTTTAATAGTAGTTGTCAGACGCAATAGACGGGTAGTAGCGAGTGCGACTGATTATGTAATTTGCTATTCTTTGTGTGTTTTTGATACAGCAGATACCGGTATGGTCAAATTAACCATTTGCCTGATAAGTCACCTCCACTATTTTAAGTTAACAAACAGCATCCAGAACTGGACCAATATAGGCAAATGACGTGAACTCACCAACACACGATGGAGAATATTCAGTTAAACATGATCCATGTTGACACAACGTTCGTCTGATTGCCTGACAAATGAAGCCTTGTTGGCATGTGACGTTCTATTCACACAGATGCCAACAACCTCTGATAAATTCTCACAAGATGACTTTCCTTTGTTTCTGACATGTTGCAAAAATGTTCATTCATCGTCATAATATTTGCCAATATTATTATTCTGACGTGACTTGTGACTAGGGTCAGAAATAAGACATATTTGAAATCGCCGATAATTATCTGCCTGTTCACTATACAACTGTTTTCAGAATCTTGTGATTAAGGACAGTTTATGCAGGAGTGGTTTTTTGGTCAAAACGGTTTGAAGAGTCTGACAAGTCATCTCTAATGTCACCTCGTTAAAATTTCCTTGAAGCCTTGGTTAGTTAATTTGGTCTAAATTGACTAAATCAACTGAAACGTATAAGTGCACTATCAGAGCATCCTTCAAGTCCTGGGGGCACTGCACCTCCTTCCACAATTTTAAAACCCACTTTGAGTATATTGTTAAACACAACAACAACGAAATCATTCTACCACGCCGGCAGGCACGTCTGGGCGGGTAAACAGCAGGGGGCAGGAAATTTGGGGGGCAAAGAACAAATTCGGGGGCCCCAGCCCCCGAAATCCGCCGTGTCTAAGTGCCTGATCTATGGCGACAGCGTAGAGGAAGTAAGTAGATTTACCATGCAAGGTTCCAGACACGGACACATGTCACATCCTGATGTCGAGTTCTTGACATGACCGTAGCGGCAAACCTCACTTGAATCAGTGCAATTCAACGGCGCACAGCGAACTGGAAAAACAACAACAGCACATTATCATGTAGGCTAAACAATCACTGACCTCAACTCAGCTTTTTTCAAATTCAAAGACACAACAGCAAATAAGTCGTCAATTGTACTATAATTATGAAACAGTTCTGCAGAAACTGGATTCGAAGTACTCACAGGAATCATTAATCATTAACACTGGAATAATGTAGAGTTGTGTTGATTAACCACAGAATTAGAGTGAATAGCCTACCTGTACACTGTCCTGCGTACTCCAGGTGACACATATCACCTTCACAAACTGTCTTGGTCGTTATCGTACACTCGCTGCCTTCCTCACAGTCGACATTCTGCGCACATCGAGTTACAACTGAACAGACGTCTTTAAAGTCATGAAGTCTCCCATCACGGGCTTATACACAGCTACTGAAAGCAATACTTTCTATCAAACGCGGAAGCAAATTTTGGCTGGACCCCATTCCGTCAACAGTGAATCTCAGCAGGAACCAAATAATAGGCTGTTAGGCCTACTTTTTCTGCATTTCCACGTTTCAGTGATATTGCGGATCTTGTACTCCGAAAGCGATTTTCCACGCCCCACTTCTATCATCTACTGGTATCAGAGGTAAAATTCTGTGGTGTTCCCTTTGGAGTAGATTCACGATGTTGGTTTCCAGACAGCGAAAACCCTAGCCAAATCAGCCGTAAATTACTTTCGAAGTCTTCCAACCTGTGATAATCAGATAATCGTACTTCATTGTCACAGACGGACGGACAGACAGACAGACTGACAACTTGCCGTGGCATCACCGCGCTACTGCATAGCATCGCGCGGTAAAATCTGATATTATCATATTAAATTTTCAGTAATTTAGTAATGACGAAGTTGACCGATGATGCAACTGAATTGTAATTTTTATACTAACGTATAGGCTTGTGGATTGGTGGCGTAGTAGTTAGGCCTTTATTGGGCTTCGAACTTGCAAGCAACACGTCGCAGGTTCGACTCCCGGCATTTCAACGTCAGGTAGACTCTGTTACAGAGAAGTTACAATTTATCGAGGAATTTGCCATACTGGCCAAGTTATCACCTGAGTAACTTTTCACATGCTCAACTCACCAGACACGGCTCGTAGCAAGTACAGATCGTACAGCCATTGGCGTCTTTTGCAAGTCCATACCGACATCTGAATGGAGAACAACCGTCGGTTGGCGGACACTGACGTGGCGTCGACGCTATAACAGCCACAACTGCGTCATTATGTTCAGAACACTCTCATTCACACACGTGCTATGTAATACAATAAGACACGTTGAATATAATGAATATATGTACAAATTAATGAATAAAAGAACCAAAAAGACAACCAAAGCTTAGGGGAGCACGAATGTGACAAGCCGATAAGTCCAGGATCTGAGAAAACGGCCTGGAACTAAAAAGAACTAACAGAAAACTGACGACAACTAACAAGAACCAAACTAAAAGACCTGCAAGCATAAAAGTCCTATAAACATTCCATTAGTCCGTTACAGCAATCAAAAAAGTATGTAATCTTACCAGGTGGCGCATAAAAAATAAGCAATCAGCAACCATATATTCATTACTTCATCAAATAAGAATCGATTTTCACATTTTCACAATTCTTTCACTGGCACACTCAGCAGTATAGTTGCAAGTGATCATTAAAGATCCCGCCATACTTCAAAAGCGTGGCACAACAGCCTTATAAATAATAGCACACGTACAAAAACTGTCTATTATATCACAAGGTAGTGTAGCGACGTGTTTGAGGAGTGGTGGGATCATTAATGATAATTACTTAATTGTAAATACTGCTAAAGTGTGCCCAGTAAACGAATCATGAAAGTCGGTCAACATCTGATAAATCTATGACATAACTTAATGGCTTACTCTTTTAGACCACTCTATGATGTATAAGAATCCATAGCACAACAGAAACACTTAATTCAAATTATCAAATTATCCAATAATTGCAAAGTCACAGTATTAGCGGAACTGTAGACACACTTGAGGTAAACATTACCTGGTACTGTAGGCGCTACAGGCGTTGACGACTGGTAAACGTTGTAGCATGAATAGTAAGTGCCGATGTGCGACCTGCAGTCCCGAATATCAGTCGGGAAGTTGATGATGTTGCCAGAACATATTCCCAGACATCCACCAGTCACGCCGTTTGATGCACAACACTGCGTTCGGTCTTCGCCGTCTACAACCAAACCATACAACCATATACAGGTGAAAAGCACAAAACGAACAAGAAATCCATGCTATCGCACAAGGCTTATCAAGGTCTGTCTGGAATCTCACTCAACCACCACCTCGAGCGTCCCTCGTCACACCCGTTTTTCAGATGAAACTTGTTTTATCCCCTCCACTGCTGCACCTGAGCCGTGTACAAAAACTCATTTTTTCCACGTACAGCAGTTGATTCGAACAATCTTCTGCTTTCACTAAAGCAGAAGCCTTCACAGATTCTTTACACCAGGGCTTACAAAGCCACCTTCAATAGGCCTAGGTCCATGTCACTCCGGCAGTAACGGGCTATGCCCATCGCCGCATTGGCAACTGAACAACAGTCAAGAACTGATGAACTGCACAATGCCGTTGCAAATTTCGCTACGTATCATCTTCTATAAACGCAATTGTTTATTGTCTACTACTTTGTGTGTGCGGTAACAGTTAACTTATAAGTATTTATTTTGCTAAGTTAGAATTTTGATTACATAGTTAGGAAGTATTAAAATGAATGTAGTCGATAATGAAGAGCTGGCGTACGCTAAACATGGAAAAATACAATGAATAGATATGTATTGGCACACACAGCCTTGAGTCTCGTGCAGAGGTCACTCAAGGTCATACATTTCGTGACCAACCCAAAGATCATGCGAGACTTTATATAGGCAGTTAACAATAACCTTAGCCCTATTTCGCAGTGTTTCAGAGATACTGCGGGTTTTGTCTGTCTCTGTCTGTCTCTCTGTGATGATGAATTACAATTATTATCAGATAGGTTGAAATACTTCGAAAATAATTTCACGGCTGATCAGCCGTCGCTGTTCCAGACACCAATGCCATGAGTCTACTCCAAAGAAAACACCATGAAAGTTCAGCCGAATAGACGTGGGCTACAGAAAAATGGCTTTCGGCATACAAACCCTCAATATCTTCAATATCTCTGAAACTCAACAAAGTAGGCCACACCAAAAAATTGTTAATCGCACAAAGTCACGCACAATCTCTTAGTTGGTGCCAAATGTATGACCTTGAATGACTTTCAACGAGATTCAAGGTGTTTTGTTCTAGTACACAAGCTTCAACTTTACAGGTAGCAGCGTAATTTACAATGCGGTATTACTGTAAAATATGTCGAAAACACTTGAGCAACAGTAATCCATTAAAAAGGTCCAAAGTGTAAATATGAGCAGTACATGAAAAACATATACGTACTGGTCGCACAAGCGGCAATGCGTCTAAGGTGTAAGCTGCAGGTCACCAAATCAGAATCACTGGCGATGTCCAGTGCGTTATATGTACAAAGTTTGTGGCAAGATGGAGCAACTCCATTCGCAACACAGCAACCTATAAATCACCAAACACACCCTCATATATCCACTGTCAAATGCAGACAGTAAAAACTACAGAAATCATCAGCTGTAAAATATTCAGCTTATGTACCTCTTTACCAATGCTTTTTAACGCATGGTTCTTAACGCAAACATCTGTCGCGATTCGCGAAGATCTTGCTGATGGGTGGAGAGTGAGTGAGCAGTTTCGTAACGGAACATCAGCATATGAAAGGCCATTTTGTGTCATCAAATTTTATACAAACCTGCTACAAGACAATGTTAAAAACTTAATAGTAATGGACCAAAAAATCGATTTATTTCATTGCACTGACAAGAAATAGCGTATACAGCAATAGGTGTATAATGTGCTAAAGAAGGCGTCTTTCTTTTGACAGTTTGAAGACGTTGGGTCACATTAAACCAACTACGAAAATATCTTGTCATAAAATTCACAAAAAAGTAAGGCCAGAAAATAATACAGTCCACCTGTGTTCGATGTTCTCATATATTTTGCTGTTTTAGACTGCTCATTGTATCAATTTCATTATTGTTTCTTCATGTAGCATTTTCACGTTCAAGCATTATTATCTACATAATCGCATGGGCGTAGCCAGGAATTTGTCTTGGAGGGGGCACTCCTGGCGTCCTGGGGCCAAAATTCGAGGCCGAAAGCCAAGAGCGGGCAGGGGTTGTCGGGGACCAGCTAACCAGCTATGGGTCTGAGGGAGCACTGTAAGCTCTCCCAGCAAGGTGTAGGACAAAGCCGTGACCTCAAACGCATTTCGGACTCGCTAAGAGCCCAGAAAACGCGCCTGCAAATGTCGCTTGGTTCCCGTTTCTCGATTCGATTCGGTTTATGGTGCTCTGGCAATTTTAGATTCTTGGGAGGGTGGCTATTGCCCCCTAGTGCCCCTCCCCGGCTACGCCTATGCATAGTCGTTCAAATAATCAGTTAGCTGAGACCAGACACAGCAAACAAACGAACAAGCATACTTCTGAACTGTTCATCACGAGTTCTGCTCACTGTCGACGTTGACGGCGTCGATAATTCTGAAACATCTACAGAAACAGTGTCAAATACAATTCTAGCCCCCATTCAGTTATTAATATATTGCTCTTAATTTATATCTCATCCTATTTGATTTGCTTTGAAACTTGAAAGACATATTGATCGGATTGACAACAAATCAGTTGACCGAAAATCACCAAATTGATGCACTCTTTCGACGCGTTTATAAATTAATGTCCTCTTGGTAATAATAATCACTTGAAGTGAAGGTTTGTTCAATATACCTGAATGTGCAACATAAATGTAGCTACAACTGATCCTTACGCTTCTTCATTAGCTGCACACTATATTGTTAGGCCTACTCTTTCGGTTTTTCCTGCTGTAGTTGTTACTTGAGCAGATTACAGATCACAGACCACAGCTTTGACTGATTATTTTTAGCGCGCGACAGCACATAATTATGCAGAGCGCGCTAAATCCATTACGGAATGGATAATGCATCCCATGACATGACAGCCTGAGACGGCGATCAAGAGGAAACGTTTCAGTAGCTACTGACTAGCTAACACTGATTCATTTGAGTTTATGAGACACATATTCACCATCAATGGTAGACACATTAAAAAATAAAATAATTTATATAAGTTTAACTAATAACAGAAATACACAGGCCTACGTGATGAGAAGGTGCTCAGTAATCACGTGCTACTAATTAACACTTAGCATCATATATCTATATAAAGGTTGTTAGGTTTCTTTAAATCTAACCAACTGAAAATTTGTTTTGTACTCTCGGTAGGTACTTACGAGTACAAGTTGTTGTATACACTCGCCGAATAGCTCCATTTTCTGAGATCATTATTGGCACATTTGACGGCTGACACACTGTACCGTCTGGACACGTTACACCCTAGAAACACAACCGAATAGTTTATCAGTTCATACGTCACACTGCGTTGTACACAGGGCCTAATCTTACAGCAGAATGACCAATAATTGTTCTGACTGACGGTCTACGAGTCTTGTACCGTCAGTCAGCAGGCGTTTACAAGAGTAAATTCGTCATTCGACCACACGTTGTCTTGAAATCCATCAACAAGTGTAGATAATTAATGCATCTGACAGAAAAAGACTAAATGTGAGAAAATTTCAGCGTGCACTGGACAATGTTTGGCTTTGATAACATTTAAGGCAAACTGAGTGAAGTCTGAAACGGCAAAGTTATACGTATATGAACATATATTACTGTATACAATGACCATTATTATTACAATGCCGCTCATCGAGTCATAAATAAAACTTTTGTGACTCTTTAAGAGAGTCCAGCTCAGTTCTGCCAAGAATTTGTGAAACTAAACGCCACAAAATGATTGTAGACACTTTCCTGAGGCCGCCAACGACGCTTCCACGTCCACTTTGACCACCATCAGTTTACACTATCCATATGTAGATTGCAGATGTAACACATGACATAGGCACATGACACAGGATTATACCTATACTACTGCAGGCAACGTTAGCTAGTTACCTGACATGGATCATGACATTCACAGATCTCACATCCATCGGCATTCCTTTCGAAGCCATAGCGACATTCCTCGTCCATTTTACAGGCAAATATCGGACATTCAACTGTGCACCAGGCACAAATACAGACATGTAGAGTATCGTTATGTTTCAATCAATCACCAGTAAGTTTATAAAAAGTTCAACATCAGTAACACTATAATATCTAAAACTTCCCGAACATTAACAACAAACGAGTGTAAGAACTAGTTCATGTACACGTTATGCAGGATCAATCTAATTTTAAGGTAGGCCTACTGCTCAGGTAGCGATTGATCACGCAGATGGCTGTTTTTGGTGCGTTATTATGATCAAGTTACTGTAACATTTCTTTTGATAAGTCACCTCCACCTCGTTTTCCAGACATTTTTCCATTGTCATCTATATCACTATAGCAATATTGCTCGTTCACTCTTCCCTTCAAGGCTCTTTCCACCTCAGGTTTTTGTATCTACCGCACTGACCTGACGGACTTCCAGTAATCGGTTTTTAGTTTCAGCATCTTTGTCAGTTAACTTTCAGTTTCGACCACGTGCGGTAGATAAAGCAGTGTTATATTGATTCGAGGAACTGCTATATTACTCAGCTTTATTTTTTGTGTGGTATGATACGTTTTCATCTGGCTTTTATTCTTCTGTGCCTGTCTTCACACTGTCTTTGTGACGAGTAAACGTACGTATAAACATACGCGTAGTGGTGCGACCGCCATGCCATCGATGATATTTACCATTCACGCAAATTACAATATCAAACTGTATGTGAAACTGGACCAACATAAACAAGCGACGTGAACTTACCAACACATGATGGAGAATATTCAGATAAACATGATCCATGTTGACATGACGTTCGTCTGACCACCTGACAGACGGAGCCTTGTCGGCATGTGACGTTCTATTCACACAGATTCACACAACCCCTGATAAATTCTCACAAGAAGACTTTCCTTTATTTATCAATCATACGTGCAATGAGGTTCAGTCATCGTCAGTTTATTTGCTAATATTATTACGATTTGATATATTTTAATGATTTTCTTGTATTAACCAATAAAAAGCCGTATTTCTGTGTCTGATGTAATGTCACTAAAATTGCTTTACTGTAAAAACGTTATCACACCACTACATGCCTACAAAGATTATGACAATGTGTCAAGTCGGTATGGCCATCTATTATGTGCTCTTTGATATTCCTAC
>Ga0209788_1000468_pt1 | contig 10728 bp, 6 predicted proteins | sample WorMetLIZISLAND1_2_FD_187415 | JGI IMG/M metagenome (GOLD analysis project Ga0209788, IMG submission 187415) | Marine gutless worms symbiont microbial communities from Max Planck institute for Marine Microbiology, Germany - Olavius clavatus LIZARD... ...
ACTATACACAGGGCCGGCCCTGTGTATAGTCATTTTAGTATCGATGAGCACAGGGCCGGCCCTGTGTCAAGGTTGAGTAAAATGACTATACACAGGGCCGGCCCTGTGTATAGTCTCGTGCTTTTGTATTACGGGCCCATGGACTATTTATGTGCACAAGTGCCATTACCATTAGCCTAGACCATCACCCACTGAAAATTGCTATTTAAAAATGCATCTAGATCATTGTTTTGTGTTACATTGTCTGTAAGAATGAGAGATTAGTATGCACTGTTTTAACATTGATATTCACATTGTGTATTTGTCATGTAGCAATGTTTTCTGTTTGTGTTTGTGTTCTCAGTGTCTACCCCGGATGGTGCTTCAGAGTTATTAGAAGATGTTGACTCAAGACTTCAGCAGCATGGTAACTCTTCTTTGGTCCAAGGGACACCTGTGTATGGACCACGTACCTTACAGAGGTCAATGGATAAAACCAGGTTACTACATAACACAGATATCATCAACATCAGGTTTATGTATTTGAAGAAAAGTTGTAGACTGCAGAATGCACTTTTGTTCAGTTTACTGGTAGATTCAAACTGAGGCATATCTGTAACTTTCACCTCTGTAATTTTACTTTAGCTGCGTATTGATCCATCTGTGGTACAAGCTGGTTTACTTTTCATCAGTTATACTTTTCACATGTTCTTGAAACCAGATGTTTTTGGTGCTGCAACGCAAGTTTATGAACAGCTGCTCCATTATTTGGTATGTTTTGTATTTGTCAGGCCATTGCCGTCCGTTCTTCCTGCAGCAAAACCATCGGCTGTGGACAGGGGAAGTTCCAGGATACCACAACATAGTTTAGCTTCTCATGAGGTAACAAGCATTCATTTAATGTTCTATTCTGCCATTACTTCATATTCTGTATATTATTCTCACTGGTTTGCCATCGTGGATTGCAAATAATGAAGCATTGAAGCTTTAACATGTTGATGTATTGTGATGTTATGGTATTGGTAGGAGTATTTTTCAGTATTGTTGTTTATCAGTTGTTTTTTTTTGTTTGACAGCAAAAGCAGTCATCACTGTCACTAGGTACTCGTCCCATAGAACCAACTTTGATGTCCAGCAAACAGATGTCCCAGTTGCCAAAGGCTCTGGTAGGATATTCCTCTTGTTTTGCTATTAGCTGCTTTGCTGGCTAATGTTGAACAAAAATAATTCTGCATGATAATCATTTATTTTGTTCCTTAAAATTTAAAAGTAATTTATTGTTGCATAGTATATTGTCATGACATACAAAAATGTTGAGTATCGTTGATAGCACCTTCTTTTGCCGAATAGCTTTTGCTTGAAACTGTTAAGTAAATGTGTTGCAAAGGAAACAAACGTGCTGGAAATTTTTATTATAGTAAGATGGCAACAGATTTGAGATTGTTAATATAGCTGCATATAGAAATGTAAAAAAGTCTGCAGGTGTGAACGTCAAAAACAGCAACATTACCGTCTAGGCGATCTGGTGCAAATACTGTATCACTTTCTGTGTATTTGCTTATTTTGTCATGCTGCAGTTTATTAGTTTATTTCTTTATCTTCAGTTGATCACCTCACAATTCTGTTTAACTTCATTAATGATGCAGCTGATGTTTGTCCTGGTGTACGCATGGTGTTTGATTGCTCTGTTGTAGCCTACTGCAACCGTCACAACAAATGCCCAGCAGAAATTCAAACAGGCACCAGGTGCTGCAACAAAACCGTTAAAAAGTCACGTGGACCATTTGGCTGATCGTGTAAGTAACTAGTTTTACGTTATTTTATCACCTGTGCATCAGCTGTGCGAGTCCATATAACATTTTATAAGTGATGTGATATTATATTGTTGTTATTGTGCTGAAAATGGATTACCTTGAGTAAATGTACAGATTGGTAATGATATTTTTCTGCTGAGAGTGATAAAGCAGGCGTTAATAACTCGGTAGATGGTATTTTCTTTGCTGTTGTCGTATCACAGTGACAGTTTGATGTCTGGTGTGTGTGTGCGGCCTTTTCTTCACATAAACTTGCAGATTATTTCTTAATTCACAAAATATTATTGAAGTGGGTATTCATTGGTCAGTCTTCCCAGCTTTCACCAGCATCCACTCATATGTCATCTCTTCTAAGTATGTAAGACACTTTCAAGTGCAATAAATTTCCATCACTTTTGTCTAATTTGGTGACAAAATTGACTTAATTTGGGTTTAAACACCAGTCAGAAACTGATTCTACACTAAGGGGTAGCATGCTGCATGTTAATTATTGTTGTCACTGAATGTCTATAGTAAATTACTAGTCTGTGACTGCCATCTATGGCATGAGCTGACCACTCTACAGCTTGCACCTTATCCCTCCCCACTCACGCTGACATCATCTGTTGTCACTGACAATGGCCACACTGCAGATGTCAAGATGGTTATCCTGTGGATGGTGCCGTGCCGACTGCTATCTGATCGATATCATATTGGATGTCACAGCAAATAAAAATATTGCCCGACGACAATGACATCCAATTTTGGCGAATATTGTCCAGTGCCCAGTATCCCAATGCTGGTATCGTTTGAACCCCGTATAGACATACAATATCTGTTATTGTTAATAGTAATAATAATGACATCAACAACAGTTGTGGCTGGAGTGAACTGTTTTTATGTTTGTAGGTTGTAGACATGGTGTTATCTGATCAGCCACAACAGTCATTTACTGACGGATTTGATCCCTTGTTAGAAATGGGTAAATGATATTAAATTGCAGTTTTAGATGTTTACTTGTTAGTTTTACATAGCTAAACATGTATTGCAAATGTTAACCATGCCGGACTGCTTGTGATAATTGACTTAATAACTTTTGAAGTCTTGCTGATTTTAGCTTTATTGAAGTGAACATTTTTTTTGTGTTGGAATATATAGCATTATGAAATATAACATAAAATACGTGTTATACGTAATTTGTCTCAGAATTGCTTAAAGTGAATCAGTTGTGTAATGTAATAAATAGTAAGTTTTTTGATTTACCAGTAATCCACTAATATTTTTTAAAATTGAAAATGGCTTTCTGATTGCTTCTGAATTGAAGTTACTTAATATAAACAGGAAAGCCTAGCTAGTGCAGTGTAGATGCAACAACCTTGGTATGCAGGATGCAACTCTTTAACTCACCTCTAGTGGAGGAACGCTCGGCAATGTCAACAAAATCTATTTACATCGTCAAAAAGTACTTTCAGTGTGCAGCAATTCAGTTGCTGACAGTGCGGGCCTATCTTCATTCATTTCGCCGTTGTTGCCTCCCAAAAATGCAGTGCAAAGTAGTGCAGAATTCCAAGAAAATTTGAACCTATAGCAGTTCAAGGTCATCGACCTTTGTGCCAATCGAAAGTGCATATGCAACTTCCTTAAGTCATTAGTAGTAACTTTTGTCATATCTCGTACCGTTTTCCAGGTGTCAATGCATACAGCTAGAAAATAGCTTGTTTTCCCCACCTCAGCCTTGGTTGATGCTGCCACTCGTGGAACCCATCAGAATTGCTGTATTAAACTTACACTGCAAAAACGTGAGCGATTGGATTACTCTGCGGTGAAAGTTGCTTGAACCGAACTTCAACCATCTTTGACTGATCCACCCGTGTGACAGACAGATGGACGGACAGACAGGCAGATGGGTGATACCATACAGCATGCTCTGCATATATGCTGTCACGCACTAAAAACGTTTCTGTGTACATATTGTAATGAGCAATTCTGATTACTGATGAAGGTTTCCACATTCATTAACTTATGTATTCTGAGCTTGCAACTTAAAAACAGAGTATACATGTTTTTTTCTGCAGATATCGGTGCATTTAAGCCAGCTGATAAGATACAACATTCACCAGCAGGTCTTGTGACTGGTACTGATGCTGCTGCAGCATTGTCATCCTCGCTGTGTGCTGATGAACAGACTGATTTCAATCATGGTGTGACCGCTACTGTAGCTGGTCCGTTGTCGTCAACGTTGCTTGACGTCAGTGATCACAGTTCAGCTGATGTCGACGCAGTGGACACTGTTGTCATGAAACTTTTCACTCGACTACAACCTGATGGTTAGTGGAGTGGTCATGTGCCTGCATTTCGTTGATTCTTTAAAATTATTGATTTTTGGGTGTTTTGGATTTTATCTATATTGTCTTTCTGTTGTTAGTCTCTCATCAGAGGAAGCTCATCTGTGTTCTTCCATTAGTATCTATGAATGGCATGCCTACAGCTGTGCAGAAGCTGGATTTATACTGTTAGCTGGGTGACAAGGAATGACATCTGTCGTGTAAAAACTCCTGTTTGCAGCAGTATTGGTGACTTGGTATAACCTAGAGTAGTTCTGGAAAAATGGCTACTTAAACAAAAACTAACAGCTGCTGTTGTTCTGTAGGTCTGGATTTCGTGAGTTTATATTCACTATTATTATTATTATTATTGTTGTTATTGTTGTTGTTATTGTGGTTGTTGTTGTTGTTGTTGTTATTGACTCGGTTATTATGATATTAATTTTAGATGGTGAAGAAGTAAATATTGTTGAAGTATCATCTGGTGGTCAAGATAAATCTCAGTGCTGGAATCCACGACTGCCTAATGGCAGTGCACCGTCTTCAATCCACAATGACAGCAGCAGCAATTCCACTGCCCACAATGACAGCAGCAGCAATTCCACTGCAGCAGCATCTGATGAGTCGTCGGTGCTGGAAAGCATCAGTGGTCGTACCAGGGACAGAATATTGGCATCGGACAATGGTACACGTAAAGCAGACAGCAAGATACAAAGTGCAGAGTTGTGGAAGCTGCCCGATGATAGATTTGACAGTGCCGATCCAGTTTGTAGTTATGCGGATTTTGAGGACGTTCAGTTGAATGAGACGTTGAGGTCGTTAATGGAAACTAAAACGCCGATGTTACCGAGCCGACTTGGTACTGCGTTGAAGCGTCAACTCAACTCACGACCATCAGCAGCGTTTGTTGAATCACGCAATGTCCCCACGTGTCATGTCACGCAAACATCAGCACGTAACGCTGTACTTTTTCCATTGTCTAAAAGATCGAATAACACCACAGAACACGATCCAGGTCGTGTTAGAGAATCCATTGATACTGACAGTCAGTCAGCTGTATATCCTGCTGTGGTCGAAAGTCTCATTTCAGAAGTTGATCAGAAGGATCGTAATATTTCAGGTAAAGGCTCTAGTCGAGTTGATGCACGCTCATTGCTTTCTGAACTGTCAAGTGATGTCCAAAGTTCTACATTAAAGAGTTCTGTTCCTGCTGCTGCTACTGATGAGCGTGATCTGCTTGGATATTCAGTGCCTGTGGTGACTTCTTCGTTACTGACTGTACCAGATACAGACAGTTTAGACAGTTTAGTAGCAAGGTATAGAAGCGTGCGTGACTGTTCAGCTGTAGACCACACGTTGGCAAAGGTATCTGGCAGCAAAACTGATTCAAAGCCCGTTTCACATGTGGAGCATTTGCCGTCTACTAGTACAGCATTGTCAAACTTGACTACTGCAAGCATTAGGGGCACCTCAAAGACTGTTAATGAACATGGTCCATGTATTGCAAGTCATTGTGTGCTGCAGCCTACATTAGTTGCTCAACGTGTCTTACAACAGTCAACTGACAGTGTTGATAGAGTAGCTGAGGATGACATCGAGCATGATCTGTGTAGTGACAACTTTGATGACATTCGACTTAATCTTCAGAACATATCTATGGACAGTGCATACTCACCAGCACATGCCAGTTTACAGCAGAAAGGTCAGTGGTGTGATTTGAAACTACGAGGGGCGTTCAAAAAGTTCTGCAACTCGATATGAAGCAGAAGTGACATAAGCAAAATTTTTACTTTATTTTTCAACATATTTGCCCTTAACAGCAATATGTATCTTAAATCTGTCAAAAAGCTCTTTTGTGCCAGTCAAATAGAATTATGATCACATGCTGTTCAGATATGACTCAGCACTCAGTGGCCTGTTTGGTCGCATTGTCATCATGGAACAACTTCTTCAGATGACAAAATACACAGAAGTCATTGGGTGCCAGGCCTGGTGAGTAGGGTGGGTGTGACAACTATTCCAATCCAATGTCCTTCACTACAGCCTGTGGAACAAGAACACTGTTCAAAGATGATGACGAGATCAAGCAGGCCTCCGAGTCTTACCTGGAGAGCACGCAACAAGAATTCTATTTGACTGGCATCAAAGAGCTTTTTGATAAATGTAACATATGCATTGCTGTGAAGGGTGATTATACTGAATAATAACATACAAATTTTGCTTGCGTCATTTGTGCATCATATTGAGTTGCAAAACTTTTTCAATGCCCCTCGTACATACACAAATACTAATATGCAATTACAGCAATATATAATTTAAAGCAGTAAATGAATACGTATTGTATAGTACCAGTATATGCAGTTTACACTGGTACTGTAATACTTTCATCCGTAGTTTTTAGCTGATTGCATGAAGTATGATTAGCTATTGGTATGACAGTGTTGTCTGTCTGTGCATCCATCTGTCTGTGATGCGGTGCATTGTGGCTAAATGGTGCATCCTATAGCAAAAGTGTCTGAACACATGAATAGGAAATGCCCCCTAGGAACAAGATTTTTCAACTTGCAACCTCCTACACTGACCTTGACCAGTCATATCCCATCATTCTTGAACCATAGACTTTAGTTCTATCTGGTGGATAAATTAAAACATAATGTGAGCAAGCGAACTGCCAAAATTTCCACATCTGGAATAGCCATGGTGAACGTGCTGGCCATGGCTATTCCAGACAGTACGATCTGCCATCTCAGCACTAGCTACGCTTCTTGTCTGTTGTTGGGTTATGTGCTCATGAGATTTCCATTGCAGCAGTTAGAGTAGCTAAGTAGTAGTCTTGATTAAAAACTGTTACTATACTGTTTGTGCATTATAAAGTAGGACTGATAATTTTGACAAATTTATGAGCTGGCTATTTAAACTGTAACTGGAATTCATGTGCTGACAGAATGCAAATTACAAACACTGACTGAAAAGAAAAAATCATAGTTTCTTTTATTCCAGCTATATACATACATGTACACTTGGCATGATCGGAGTCGCATGCAAGCATCTTCTAGTTGCTGGCGATGTTCCACTGACGCCTACGTCGACTCCGGTCACGTCCAGCGGATCAAGGCACATTACAGTATTATCTCAAACATACCTCAGATTCCAAAAGTCCAAAAAAATTATGGGGGCTAATGCCCCTAAAGGGTCAGGTACCAACCCCCAAAATTTTGTTGGTCGTGGAAGCTTGAATTTTTGTGAAAACCTTGAAAAACAGCAATTTTCGTGAATAAAATTCTGGGGTAGTGTCTCTCTGCCCCTACCTCCAAAATAACCACACCCATCCATTTCCCGTACCCACAGAGCCTATTCAGTATGAATTTTTGGGGAGCCCGACCCGCAACACTGACAGCTAACTCGAGTTCTCCTTGGCATTTTGTGGGGGGTCACGTGCCCTTTCCAATGAACTATGACACGACATAGTGCGTACTGCGTAGCCTTCTTTTCGAGTTAAATGCAAAAAATTGAACAACTTAGACAGCGCCCCCTGGCAGAACCGGAAGTAGTATTACGTAACTATGTCAGTCGGACGGTAGAGGGTCACGTCACGGACTCACGGTGTCTGTCTGTGACTGTAAGCGGCATGACCATAGGCCACGCGCAGGACGAGATATTGCAGCCAGAAATTTTGCCATTTTGCCCCACTGAAAAGAAAGATACATGCACGACAGGCAAAACACCACAGATGGAGTTGTGTACTGAACTCCTTCACATGTGTGAAGAAAATTTGTGAAGCACAGAAAAAATGTCACTATACGCCACAGCCTAAAAACACTGACTAAACAAGTGATGATGATAAATGGTTTGTATGTGTGGCTTTTATGTTGTCTGACGTGATAGATTCTTCGTTGTTGAATGCGAGTCGAACTTCATATCATGCGCTGCCGATGTCGCCATTGACTGAAGTATTGCATGGATCCAGTGATGTCCGTGTTTCTCCAGTTGTTAACCCAGCGAGATTTGATATCAGTACAAGACACGTTGCAGGCTGGAATGAAGACATCTTGTGTTAGTAGTCCTGATTTGAAGTAATTTATTTATTTTGTTCATGAGAAACATACATTGTGTGTCAAACACTACACTTTATCTTTGTGCATTATATAGCCGGATTGTAATGAATTTGGTAATTTTGACCTCAAACATAGGTAGATATTCAGCAATTATACACTGTGTTTCAAAAAAGTTCACCCCTATGACTTTCGTGATAACAATGTTAAATGAAAACCAATTTAAATAATATTTGGCAGAAATGTAGCTGACGAAATTTGCAAGAAAACTGTATGGAATAAATGTCAGATTTTTTTGTTGAGCATCACTACTTTAAGTTTCAAAATGAGATTCAATTTTTTCATATTACAACAATGGAACATTGAAACATCGCAATTCAGAAAGCTTTCGTGGTTGCAATAGGCGTATAAATGGCTTTTCCAAGTCTTGCATCATATTACTTAGATGACAAGTCTTTGCTAATGTCATGGCACAATATTATTTTTACCTTTTTCTCAAACTTATTTAAGTTGATGGGTACCTAACGCGCGTTGCCTGATAGCCAATGACGCTTTCGCGTGTTTCAGCGACAACAATCGACGACGCTGTAGATCAGTGGCGCAAACGTCTGCATTGCTGCGTGGAAACGAGCGGACGTCACTTCGAACACTTGCTGTAACATTGCGACTGGAACTTGTCTAATTTAGGCTGGCTGATTAGCTGATACTTGGATACTTCGCTGTGTTATGTCGTTCTCCGTGCATCGCGTGACGTAATTGCGTAATAAATTTTTCCATTTATTACGCATAATATTCATGCATGTGTTTTATTGTGTAACAAAAGGAATATAACCGTTTGCTGCAAATTTCCTCAGCTACATTCCTACCAAATATTATTAAAATTGGTCAACGTCTGACTTAGTTACAGTGAAAACAGAAAGGGTGAACTTTTTTTGAAACACAGTGTATATTATACATATCACTTTCACAATCATTTTTAGTCATTGTGTAATTATATCAATCTAGGTAATGGAAATTGATAAGCTTACAATGTTGTATCATTGAAATGTGTTAAAAACCTAATGCACAGCATGTCAGATTAAAAGCCCCATCTGTTAAATGCACATAGTTGATACTTAATTTGCAGGTAATGATTTCCAGATTCAACAGTAGGAGATATTTTGTAGTCAGAATCATATCAGGCAGAACCCATCCCATGAGAAGACTGCTGGCTAAGCAGCGCTGCTAATCAGACAGTCATGTGTAGTAATCTGTGAGATCCTCAGTTAATACTGGGTACTAAGCCAGCATTGCCAGAATAACAAAAGTTATTCTAAGTGACTAAGCAGTTGCACACACACACTTACAAGTAGGTATTTGATGCTACTCACTAAAGGCTCCATAAACATGAACAGTCTATTACCCCCTAGTTCTGCAAAAGTCATTCAATAGGAATGCCAAAGCCACTCACAGACTGGACTGTCCCGCCAATTGAGCAGGCCCTTTACCAAGTCATCGCCTACAGGAATCTGTGAGACTGCCAATGAAGATATATCAAATCAGCATTTGTAGCTGGCTGACAGATAACTTTGTGATAATACTTCTTGTAGAAGTAGTTCTTGTCTGCTGATCTTAGTCGTCTCTCTCCGTCAGATTGCTAAGCTATGAGATAACCTGGGCCTACAAGCCCCATCATGATAACGCATTGAAAGTGTGGCAGCCGTTGATTTTCTCATGACAACAGTGCTATATTTTTGTTTATAATTTCCAGGTGAGGATGGTTCTTTGCTGGTGCCTGCATCTCCAGCCAGTGACAGCTACTGTTGAAGCTCACATCACACTGCAAGACTTGTTGAATGTTGATCTATCATGGCATTAACATAGAGCCACTGTATGCTACCACTACAGTATATCAGGGATAACGTCACTGTTTAATCTGCAGTTTGCTATTTAATACAGTCCAAGTTCTCCATCTTGCTGGAAATAATTTATGTGGTGCTGTCTTACAAGACGATTCTAGTTACTTGTTTCTGCACAGAATAGTTTAACATGGACAGTTCTCTAGTTAATTTATTATTGTTGCATGCTGCTTACATGGTTAGCATAACTTGCCTTCATTTAACTTCCTCTACATATCTGTAGCAGTGTGAACAGCACTGTTGACCCTTAATCTTGCAAGCCAGTTACAGATTTTGTTATAGCATAGAAGTTTTGTTAAAACTGCCAATCATATCATCTTGATTATTAGACTATGTGCTGAGTACGAACGATTCAGCTGTAATGCTCAGCTTGTAAATGCATCGCTTTGAGAAATGACAGTATTAGTTAGCAAGTCGGAGTGATCTACTTTATTTGAAGATGCAAAATGTTTTTATGTCTTGCACACTTGACTGATTAATATCTTGTTTTGTACAGTGTAAGATAGACTGTCGCATTGGCTTTTATACTAGCATGAAGTTAAAGAAAACATCATCTCAGGGATGTTAACAAGGACTCAGGCTTCAAGGCCAAGGACAGGACCAAGGACTAGACCTTCAAGGCCAAGGCCAGGACCAAGGACTCAACACGCAAGGCCAAGGCAAGGACCAAGGACTGAAGGTT
>Ga0209788_1000469_pt1 | contig 10723 bp, 7 predicted proteins | sample WorMetLIZISLAND1_2_FD_187415 | JGI IMG/M metagenome (GOLD analysis project Ga0209788, IMG submission 187415) | Marine gutless worms symbiont microbial communities from Max Planck institute for Marine Microbiology, Germany - Olavius clavatus LIZARD... ...
CCCACTGACGCCCGCCGGTGCGAGACCTGCTCCAGGCGCTTGTCGATCAACCCGTGCAGACCCTCGTCCTCGTAGCGGTCAACATAGCGCCGAAAGGTCCGCTCGCATACCCCGAGCAGCCGGGCCTCCTCCTGTCTCAGGCGGCCTGCTTGCCACCCCCATACGCCTCTTCAAATCTCATCTTCCGAATCTCCTGCAGCAAGTTCGTTCGGCTCATTGGACACCTCCTCGGCATCCAATGAAACCGGACACATCACGGGCTACAAGTCCGGACAGTTTATTTGCTCCTTACAGTGTCGAGCAGCAAGTCCTGCATCCTGGGCCGAATCCTATTACCATGTTACAGGCACTTTGAAAAATTCCGTTCTTGGAATTTTTCGAGTCGCGGAGCGAAAATACGGTTTTCGCATGGGCATCTCGAATTTTTCAAGATACCCTGAAATCGCTACGATACAAGATACCGCTACTCATACCATGAATCCGGACCTGGATCGTCTCCTACCTTACCCGTTCGAAAGGCTTGCGGCACTGTTCTCCGGGGTGGAACCCGCGCCCGGATCGGAGCGACTCACCTTATCCATCGGTGAGCCTCGACACCCTCCTCCGGCATGGCTTCCGGAGATATTGAGCGCTCGATTATCGAGCCTGTCCGCCTATCCGAGCACCCGCGGGCTTCCGGAGCTGCGGACCGCTATTGCCGAGTGGCTCATGCACCGCTTCGGTCTGGCGGATGCCGGCATTGATCCGGATAATCAGGTGCTACCGGTGAACGGGACCCGCGAGGCCTTGTTCTCCTTTGCCCAAGCGGTCGTGGACCCGGGCCCGAATGCCTTGGTGTTACTGCCCAATCCCGGTTACCAAATCTACGAGGGGGCGACCTTGCTGGCCGGAGCGGAGCCCCACTATCTGCCCTGTATCGAGGCGAATGGCTTTCTACCGGATTTCGAGTCCGTAGCCCCGGATACTTGGCGACACTGTCAGCTCCTCTATCTCTGTTCACCGGCCAATCCCACCGGGGCGGTCATCCCCCAGGCAACGCTGCAACGGCTGATCACCCTAGCTGAGGAGCACGATTTCATCATCGCCGCCGACGAATGCTACTCGGAGCTCTACTTCGATGAGGCGGTACCACCGGTAGGCTTGTTGCAGGCCGCTGCGGCCATGGGGTACGGGGACTACCGCCGCTGTGTGGTCTTCCATAGCCTCTCCAAGCGATCCAATGTGCCGGGTCTGCGCTCGGGCTTCGTCGCCGGAGATGCGCGGGTTATCGCGCGCTACTTCCGCTATCGCACCTATCATGGCTGCGCTATGCCCCTGCATCATCAGTATGCCAGCATCGCCGCTTGGGGGGACGAGGACCATGTGGTCGCCAACCGCCGACGATACCAGGAGAAGTTCACCACGGTCTTGTCTCTGCTGGACGGCCTGCTGCCCGTCTCCCGACCGGATGGGGGCTTCTATCTGTGGCCCTCGACACCGATCGAGGATACCGACTTCGCCCGCGGGTTGTTTGCCGCGGAAAACCTGGTCGTGCTACCGGGCCGTTATCTTTCCCACGCAGTGGACGGGATCGACCCGGGTGCCCGGCGACTACGGATCGCCCTGGTACCTCCCTTGGATACCTGCCTGGAGGCGGTACGCCGTCTCCGGTGCTATATCGAATCTCTATAGGGCGCCTTGAAAAATCCAAAGCGCCTGTGTGGGGCAGGGATGCTCCGCCATTTTTCAAAGTCCCCATATTAGGGTGTCCGGAAAGATTCGGTAGCACTCGATTCGTGATGATCTTGCGGTTGTTCCATCGGCTAGAGGGATCGAGCGATAATCCCATCGCAGAACCAAGGCTTGGCAGGAAGCCAGCTACTACGAATCGAGCACCACCGAAAATTCAAGGTACTCGCCCATGCCTAGCAGGAATACCCGGCCATGTTTCAAGCACACGAGTGCATGGAAACATGGGAGTGAAGCGCAAACCGTATTTTCGTATCGAGACTCGAAAAGCCTCAAGGATGGGATTTTTCAAGGTACCCTTACTTGGGGGCCCTCGAATGTTTCAAGGTACCCTAGTACCTAAGTTTTAACCGATATTGCAGATTCATAGCATTTGCGGATGGAAAATCTTGCACCAAGCTCATAGAGACTCTACCCGCAATATCAAGCGAAATTGGGTACTAGAGCTCATCATCGATTAATCCTACGGAGCCAACCATGAGCGACCCCCGAACCCTGATCGAAATGGCCTTCGATAATCGGGCCGACCTCTCGCCGCACAGTCAGGAGGCCGATCTGCGGGCGGCGATCCTGGATACCGTCGAGGCGCTAGACAAGGGCGAATTGCGGGTCGCCGAGAAGCGCGACGGTCAGTGGATCGTCAACGATTGGGTGAAGAAGGCGGTGCTGCTCTTGTTCCGCATCCAGGACAACCAGCCCTTCGACGGGGGCGTTACCCGGTACTACGACAAGGTTACCCCCAAGTTTGCCGACTACGGCCGCGAGGACTTCCAGTCCGGCGGCGTGCGCATCGTACCGCTGGCCACCGCCCGCCACGGTGCCTATATCGCCCCCGGCTGCGTGCTTATGCCTTCCTACGTGAATATCGGAGCCTACGTGGACTCGGGCACCATGGTGGATACTTGGACTACGGTCGGCTCCTGCGCCCAGATCGGCAAGAATGTCCACCTATCCGGCGGCGTCGGTATCGGCGGCGTACTCGAGCCGGCCCAGGCCGCACCGACCATCATCGAGGACAACTGCTTCATCGGTGCCCGCTCGGAGATCGTGGAAGGGGTCGTGGTCGAGGAAGGCGCCGTCATCTCGATGGGTGTCTATATCGGCAAGAGCACCAAGATCTACAATCGGGAGACCGGCGAGGTCGGCTTCGGCCGCATCCCGCGTGGGTCCGTCGTGGTGTCCGGGAACTTGCCGGCTAAGGACGGTAGTCACAGTCTCTACTGTGCCGTCATCATCAAACAGGTGGATGCACAGACCCGGAGCAAGGTGGGGATCAACGAGCTGTTGCGGGATTGATGGACGCCACCCTCAAGCTCGCCACCGCGCTGATACGTCGCCCCTCGGTAACGCCCGCGGATGCGGGCTGTCAGGCGCTCATGGGCGAACGGCTCGCGGCCATGGGGTTCGTGCTCGAGCCCATGCCCTACGGTGAAGTGACGAACCTGTGGGCCTGCCGTGGCACGGCGCAGCCCCTGTTCTGCTTTGCCGGCCATACGGACGTGGTGCCCACCGGACCTGTGGCGGACTGGACGTCGGACCCGTTCGAGCCCGTAATCCGTGACGGCCGACTCTACGGCCGCGGTGCCTGCGACATGAAGGGCTCCTTGGCGGCCATGATAACGGCTACCGAGGCCTTCCTCGTTGCCCACCCGAGCCCGGCCGGCTCCATCGCTTTCCTCATCACCAGTGATGAAGAAGGCCCGGCTCGGGACGGCACCGTCAAGGTCGTCGGGCAGCTCGAGGCGCGGGGGGAGAAGATCGACTATGCCCTGGTGGGGGAGCCGACCAGTGCCGACCGGCTGGGAGACCAAATCAGGAACGGAAGACGCGGTAGCCTCAACGGCCGGCTGACCGTGAAGGGTAAACAGGGACACGTCGCCTATCCCCAGCTGGCCAAGAATCCGCTGCAAGGCTTCGCCCCGGTGCTCGCGGATCTGGTCGCCGAGGTTTGGGACCGGGGTAACGCCTTCTTTCCGCCCACCAGCTTTCAAATAACCAAGCTGGCCATGGACTCGGGTGCAACCAATGTGATTCCAGGTCAACTCGAGGCCCGATTCAACCTGCGATTTTCCACCGAGCTCGACGCCGCCGGCATCCAGCACCGTATCACGGCCCTCCTCGATCGGGGAGGAATCGACTACGACTTGGCCTGGGAGCTCGCCGGCAACCCCTTCTTGACTCCCAAGGGTACCCTGGTGGACGCGGCCTGTGCCGCCATCACCGAGATCACGGGTCTGAGCCCCGAACTCTCGACCGCGGGCGGGACTTCGGACGGCCGCTTCATCGCCCCTACCGGGGCCCAGGTCTTGGAGCTGGGCCCGATCAACGCCACCATCCACCAAGTCGACGAGTGCGTCAATGTCCGGGACCTGACGCGGCTTGCGCATATCTACGGCCGGATTCTGGAGAAGCTACTGGTGCCGGGTTAGGGAAGTGCCGATTTATTCGGCGTTTCCTGCAGTGCACGGGGGCACCGCCATTTTCAGTCGCCTCTGCTCTCGTTGAAAATGTGAGGATGGCGAAAACCCCGCTTTTCACCATCTGGCGCTTAGCAAGCCAGGGACGGAATTGTTCGGCGTTTCCTTAAGGGGGACGGAAACGATGGGCACTCGAAACGATGGGCACTCCTGTCCGAAGGGTTCTTCAAGGTCCCCTGAAATTATCGAAGCCGAGCTCCGGGGTCATGGCTCGGCCAAACAGGACTCCGAAAATAATGAACGACGATTTGACCGAAGCACTGCAAACGCAGGTACTCGTCGCCATCGAATCCGGTACCCCACTGGAGATCCGGGGCAGTGGGTCCAAGCGTGGTTTGGGCCGTACCCCGATCGGTGAGCCTTTGGATGTGAGCGGTCACGCCGGTATCGTCAACTACCAGCCCAAGGAGCTGGTGGTCACGGCCCGTTGCGGAACGACCCTGGAGATCCTCGATGCCTTGCTGACAGAACAGGGCCAGATGCTACCGTTCGAGCCGCCTCACCTGGGGCCAAAGGCTACCCTCGGCGGCACCATCGCCTGCGGTCTTTCGGGGCCGGCCCGCCCCTATGCCGGGGCAGCGCGGGACTTGGTACTGGGCGCGCGCGTGCTCACCGGCCGTGGCCAAGTGCTCCGGTTCGGCGGCGAGGTGATGAAGAACGTGGCGGGCTACGACCTGTCCCGGCTCATGGCCGGGGCCTACGGTACCCTGGGTTTGCTGCTGGAGGTGAGCCTGAAGGTGATGCCGATCCCCGCGGCGCAACGGACCCTGGTGCAGGAGCAGTCCCCGAGCGAGGCCATCCGACTCATGAACACCTGGGCCGGTACTCCGCTACCCATCACGGCTACCTGCCACGATGGTGAGCGGCTTTACGTCCGTCTCGCCGGTGCCGAGACAGCCATCGCCCAGGCCGCGAAGACTATCGGGGGCGAGACCCTCAAGAGTCAGGACGATTTCTGGTCGGCCCGGATCCGTGAGCAGGGTCACGACTTCTTCGCCGGCGAGGCCGCCCTGTGGCGTTTGTCCTTGCCTTCTGCCTCGGTGTATCAGGACCTGCCGGGGCGGCAGCTCATCGAGTGGGGTGGTGTCCAACGCTGGTACCGGGGGGAGCTGGACACGCAGGCCATTCGCGCTGCGGCCACCGCGGCCGGCGGCCATGCCACCCTGTTCCGCGGCGGCGACCGCGACATCGAGGTCTTTCAGCCGTTGACGCCATCCCTGATGGCGATTCATCATAATCTCAAGCAGGCCTTCGATCCGCAAGGGTTGCTCAATCCCGGGCGTCTCTTCGCCGAGCTTTGAGGTCGCACGCAGGATGGGGTAGGGAACCTCGAAAAACCTCTCTCCAGGGCTACCGAATGGTCATCACTGCTGAAGCAAGCTTTTGGCAGGTATACAAGTCGGAAAGGTCGGGTTATCCACCCGAGTCTTCGGAGTGCGCCGGCTTGAACACCCTGGCCTGATCGGACTCCGAGAGTCGGATTGCCACCCGGGAGCCCAGCGGGTAGGGACAGGACCGACGCGCCGCACGGGGGGGTGGGAAGCGTCGGCTCGGCGGTAAGCCGGTGGGCCTCGGGCCGAGCGGGTCGAACCCAGTAGATCGGACCGGCGAATCGATTCATCTCCGGAATGGGAGTCGAGACTCCATCTTTAGAAGATACGATCTGTTGACGCTCGTCAGTGACTCGATAAGCCAAAATAACATAAATTAATGTGCTCTGATATTTGGAGCTGGTCTCCAATCGCCCAAGGGATGCTGTAAAAGGGGCGCTCGATTATAAAATCCCGGTGGTCGTACACCGGGACAGCATCAAAACAAGAAGGAGGATCACCATGGGGTGGAAGATACCACGCCTCTCTCGTCGTGCATTCCTGAAAACCACCAGCTACGGAACTGCCGGGCTTAGCCTGCTCTCTCCCATTTCTCCCATCGGCGGCATGATCGGCAAGGCCGTCGCCAAGAACGAAGAGCAGGAAGAAGTCACCTATAGCATCTGCAACTTCTGTTCGTCGCTCTGCAACCTGCAAGTCACTACCCGCACCAAGGATGGCGACAAGCGCATCGTCAAGATCGACGGTAACCCCCACTCGACCCTGAACCGCGGCAAGATCTGTGCCCGCGGTCAGGCGGGCATGCGCCAAACTTACGATACGGACCGCATCAAGACACCGCTGATCCGTAAAGAGGGAACCAAGCGCGGTGAGTACGCCTTCCGCGCGGTAAGCTGGGAAGAGGCTTGGAAATATATCGAAGACAAGCAGAAATCCGCCAAGATCCAGCCCTGGGAATGGACCATGGTGGGCGGCTGGACCTCCTGCGTCTTCTATATGAATTGGGCCGTGCCCTTCGCCGTGGCCAACCAAGTGCCCAATATCGTCGCCTCGCCCATGCAGCACTGCGTGACCACCGGCCACCTGGGCACAGATATGGTTACCGGCAACTTCAACATCCACGACGAGGTTCTGCCGGACTTCGACAATGCCAAGTACATCCTGTTCGTAGCCAACAACGCCTCCATCGGGGCGGTCTCCACCTGCCGCATGGTGCGCTTTGCCCAAGGCCTTAAGAATGGCGCCAAGGTGGTCGCCCTCGACCCGCGCCGCTCCGAGACCGCGGCCAAGGCGGACGAGTGGATCCAAATTCGTCCGGGAACCGATCTCGCCTTCATGTTGGCCCTGATGCGGATCATGATGGAGGAGGATCTCTACGATGCCGAGTTCCTCCGGCGCCACACCAACATGCCGTTCCTCACCTACCGGGATGACCAAGGCGAGCTGCGGATGGTCGTGGATGGGGAAGGACGTCCTAAGGTAGTGGAGGAAGGCACCACCAATGTCCGAGTGTTGGCGGAATTTAGCAACAACAATTCCAAAGACATCGCAGGCAACAGCTTCCTACCTGCCCTTGAGCTGTCGGAGCCGATCCTGGTCGATGGCAGGCCGGTCAAGACGGTGTTCGAAGCCCAGCTCGAGGAGCTTGCCGAGTACACCCCCGAGTGGGCGGCGGAAATCACCGGTATCTCGGCCGCGGACATTGCCCGCATCTCCCGCGAATTCGGCACCACCCGGCCAGCCATCGTGGATCCGGGTTGGCACGGTGCCCGCTACGGCAACGTGCTGATGCTGCGTCGGGTGCAGGCCATGGTCCAGGCGCTCACCGGCGGTATCGATACCGTGGGTGGCTGGGTAAACTCCGGTGAGGTGCACCACAAGGCGGCCCATATGTATAAAGACATGGAAGAGTTGGGGGTATCCATGGATGCCTTAGTAGGCAAGATGCATGAGCCTTTGGTAAACCTAGCCGGTACGGCTTTTATCAAGTTGGTCATTGGGGCCTTCTCCGACCAGCAGGGCCAGTTCTTCAAGCACGGTAAGCCCGGTTGGTCCTGGGCTTTCAGCCAGCAAGAGAAGATGGCTGGCCGTCCCAGCATCGCCCTCCCGGTAATGACCGATATCGGATTACCCGAGTCGATCAAAGGCGAGCTGCAATTCAAGGGCGAGCCTTACAAGACCCGGGCCATACTGGTCAACGCGGCCAATCCCGTCCGCCACTACTATCCTGACACCTATTGGCGGGAGGCCTTGAGTCACGAGAATGTGGAACTGGTGATAGCCGTGGACGTGCTACCTTCGGACACGGTCCCCTACGCGGATGTGATTCTGCCCAACAGCACCTACCTGGAACGGGACGAGCCCGCCCTCTACGGCAACGGCACCAACCAGGACTTGGCACTGACCACCCGCTATGCGGCCATCGATCCCCTCTATGACACCGAGGAGATGGCGGACATCCTCTACAAGCTGACGGGCATAATTAGCGACAACCAGGAAGGTTTCCTGCATGTAATGGAGCACCTCACGGGGATGAAGGCCGCGGAGATCAAGAAGCACTACGCCCAGACCCGAAAGACACATGAGAGGGGGGCCTTTGCTGCCGCTTGCCGCAAAGCATCCTTCACCTTCTACGCCAAACGCGGTAAGACCGCCCCGGAGCACATTGACCAGGTACTGCGCGAGAAGGGGGTCTATCACGAAGAGGATATGCGCCATATCCTCGCCCACCAAGCCATGCCACGTAAGATGCCGGTGCCTACCGACAGTGGCCGGGTGGAGTTCTTCAGCGGCCTGATGCGCAACCTGCGCGATGGTGGCAACACGCAGGACAACTTCCAGGTACTGGCCACCTGGATCGCCCCCGATGTGCCGGAAGGCAAGTCGTTGGGAGGGGATGAGTTCTATTTCACCTACGGCAAGTCGCCGACCGTCTCCCACGCATCCACCAACAGCAACAACCCGGTGCTGTCCGGTATTAACAAGTTCAAGGACGATATCTACAAGGGGGTCTGGATCCATCCAGACCGGGCCAAGAAGCTGGGTATCGGGACCGGAGACCCGATCCGGCTCACCAATACCAAGTCCGGTCAGGAGGCCACGGGGCGTGCCTACGTCACCCGTTTGGTGCAAAAGGATACCCTGTTTATCCACTCCTCCTTCGGCGTGGAGAATAAGGCATTGACCAGGACCTCCGGGGATGGTACCGCCACCAGTACCCTCATCCCCCATCAGGTGGAGCCCGTGGTGGCGGGTTTCCGATCCCAGGAATTCACCCTCAAAGTGGCCCGCGCCTGAGGCGAGGGAGGATCAAGACATGGCTAAATATGCAATGGTCATCGACCTCAACACCTGCGTGGGCTGTAACGCCTGCATGGCTGCTTGTGCCATGGAGAATCAGACACCCGTGTGGGATAACGAGAAGTGGCGTACCTATGTCCACGACGAGGAGTTCGGGGCCGGCAACGACCTACATCGCCGCTTCTTCCCGCGCCTGTGCAATCACTGCGACAACCCCCCGTGCATGACCGTGTGTCCTACCGGGGCTACCTATAAAAAGACCAACGGCATCGTCATGGTCGACGAGGACCGGTGTATGGGCTGTCAGGCCTGCGCCATGGCCTGCCCCTATAAGGCGCGGGTGAACATCACCTATGCGGACGTTCGGCAGGGCAAGGAGTTTTTCGGCTCGGACTACCGTCGCACTAGTCCTAGTGTGGACAAGTGCTCGTTCTGCGATCACCGGGTCGAGCAGGGGCTGAAGCCCGCCTGCGTGGAGACCTGCGTGGGCTCGTCACGGATGTTCGGTAACCTGGACGACCCGAACGATCCGGTTGCCCAAATGGTCGCGAGTGGGGTAGCCCGGCCGCTGATGCCTCATATCGGTACTAGGCCCAACGTCTACTACATCGACGATTCGAAGCGGAGGGGCTGAGATGGATATCAATATCACCTACGAGACCCAGAATTTCTGGACTTGGTGGTTCGCTGTTTATCTGTACACCGGAGGTCTCGGCGGCGCGGTTTTAGCAGTCACTTTCCTCACCGATTTGTATCTCAAGGCCCATCGCAACCTAGTGCTCTGGGGAGCAGGTGCCGGGGTCGTGTTGCTGTCCTTGGGCTCCTTCATGCTGTTCCTGCACTTGCTCGATCACATGGCGGTGACCCATGTGCTGAACCCGCTCGCCATGCTCGATCAGCCCACGGCCTGGATCGCCTGGGGCACTCAGCTCATCCTCTGGATGATGATCTGGGGTGTGCTCTACGCCATTCCCTATGCCCGGGTGACCCCCCTGTTCCTGAAGACCCCGGTACTCAAGGGCATCCTGGCTTGGTCCTTCATGGCCAAGCTGGGGGACTTCGTGGCAAAGTACCGCAAGATCTTCGGTTGGCTCGCGGTAGTCAATGGGGTAGGCGTTGCCGTCTACACAGGTCTATTACTCCAGTCCTTCCCCGCCGTAGCTTTGTGGGCGAATCCGGGGGTCCCACTGCTGTTCACCGTCTCCGCGTTCTCTACCGCCATGGCCTTCCTACTGCTGATCATGTACACCATTCTCCACGAGGCGGAGGATGATCATATCCGGGTGCTCTATGAACGCATCGATCTGGTCCTGATCGCGTCCGAGATCGTCATCATCTTCTCCTTCTTCTTCTACCTGCTGCGGGGCAACGAGTCGGCACTGCGGTCGTGGGAGATCCTGTTCACCGACATGGGGTGGTTGATCGGTTTTATCGGATTCGGGCTTCTTGTCCCCTTCCTCCTGGAGCTCAAAGGGGTCATCAAGGGATGGGTGAGCCGTGTGCCCATCATCGCCGCGTCCATCTTCGTGCTCACCGGTGGCTATCTGCTCCGGCATTACTTCATGTATGCGGGGGTTTATGCCTACCCCTGGTAGAACAGCTTTTGGCCGCGGAATGGATTAGGGGCAGGGGCGGTTCATGAACCGCCCCTACTCGTTGTAGGGTGCGGCTCTTATGGAACGACGCGGAGAAACCTAGAAACAAAGGTTTGGAGAGGTATTAGCGAGAACCCAAGGCCCCGTCGATGAAATCTTACACGATTACGGTCGCCGCGCTCGCGCATTACGCGGAGCCCTAGCGCACTTTGAACAGCTGCTCGGTAGGCTCACGCATGAGGCAACCCATCGGGTAACCCACGGTGAATTGGAAGCTATGGTGCAAGCCGAA
>Ga0209788_1000470_pt1 | contig 10704 bp, 10 predicted proteins | sample WorMetLIZISLAND1_2_FD_187415 | JGI IMG/M metagenome (GOLD analysis project Ga0209788, IMG submission 187415) | Marine gutless worms symbiont microbial communities from Max Planck institute for Marine Microbiology, Germany - Olavius clavatus LIZARD... ...
CCGGAAGCAAGAGAGGCAGCTCAGGACCGGGTCTACTGGAGGATGTTTACAAAGCATAGCGCAATGCACTCGTAGTGGTGCATGCTCATATTGGATTGGATGTGCACTTCAAGGGCGGATGTTGCATCACCACACATTGTATCTTGTTCTGAAATGCTCATGTACTTCGTCCCTCCCCTCTAGTAGATGTCATCTGAGCTGTGATGATTGTCTGGAGTATAAGAGGGAAGATTATCAGAACTGTTCAGTGCTGTATTGTGTACCACAATTGTACACAGTCATAAGCACACACATATGAGCAGTTCATACAGATGTACTAGGGTCTGCTGATTAGGGCAGACATGTAGTTTAGGGTTTCTTTGTGTGTTTTTCTTACCTAGGTCCAGTTTGGTTATTTTGTGTTTTTGGTGTATTTTCTCTTGTTTGTTTTAAGTTGTCAGTACCAGTGCAAGTGATTGCCTGGAAAGATGGAGTGCCTGAGTGCATAGAGTTTTTTTGTCCTTCTCAACACATAATAGGTCATTTCAGAAACAATTGCTTGGAAAGACTTGTCTCCAAAATAACGTAGTATGTGTCGAGACTCGAGCGGGACATAAAACTCTACTCAACCAGTCACTTTGTGTTGCCAGTAGTCATTGTGTTGAATATTGTTGATGTCAGAACCTGCTGGTAAGTCATGCAGTAAGACAACGACGGGCAGACTGCACTGGTCAGACACGTCACTACATCTGCTTTCAGTTGGCAACTCAGACTTGATGCTTGAAGTCTGGCTCAACATTGATGCCACACACTTTGTTATTAGGTACGATATTGATCATGTCTCTATGTTTGATGAAACAGTGTGTCTTTCTTGTTTTAATTAAATATGAAGTTATTAAGTATGTGTCTTGTCTGTTGTTATTTCTAGCAGTTACATATTAATGTTACCGTAATCATGGCACTCGATGTAATGCAATGCAGTGCAGTGCAATACAAACAAGAATTTGCAGTGTCTGTCAATTGGCAGAATCAGAGGTGTGGGCAGTCATTGGTGGCACAAGGGAGGGTTAAGAAGTAGCAGCAAAATAGAATGTTTTTTAATTATGTTTGAATGAACTGACTGATGGTGAGTTGCGGATATGGTGGTCCAGATTTGTGGAGCTGTGTAACTGAAAGTGCGACGACCTATTGATGTGTAGACTGAAGGTGTTGTTATTAAGTGAGTTATCTTGTGAACATAGGGAGCGGACGGGCTGATGGGTATTTAGTAAACTAAGAAGATAGCCAGGTTGTCCGGTGGCATGATAACAGTGTTGAACGTTGTTGTTGTCTATTGATGCAGTGGTTGTATTGCTGCAGACTGGTGACACATTGCAATGACACGCTACAGATCCTCTGTCAATCATCCATACGAGTTGAGTTAAGTCGTCACAACTGGCATCATGTGTCGCTGGCTTACACTGAGAATATCACTGCCAGTCACTGTGATGTTACGGTCAGCATCATTCTGTATTTATGAACAGTTTTAACGTACTGTGTAATTTTAAGCATATTGTTTCTATTTTTCGCTGTCCATGATCATTCTCTCTCTTTGTTTGTCCAGTTTGCTGTCTGTCTTTCACGCCAGTGCACTGTGTGAATATTGCCAAAGGTATAGTAATACTTTTTGCTCACACTGATAGCCAAATAATTCTAGCTTTCCTGCACCAATCCTACTGGCGGAATTTCAATGTGGTCAGCCTCATCTTACTTGCAGGTGAGGTGTGAAAAATTGTCACCTATCGTCGTGACCTATGTCTAAGAAACTATGTAAAATATGTGCGTAGTTAGAGTGTGTATCAAGTGAGGTTTTATGATGTCATTGTTAATGACTGTATAACGTCTTGTGAAAAAAACAGTATATTTCAGCTATAAAGAAATTTACGAGGAGTTATGTGCATTCACAGCTTAGAAACACAGTGTGTGTTTAACACTGAATAATTTGCCATTTTCTGTGGATATTATTAGAATATCACGGACTATTGACCCCAGCCAGAGTAGTAAGTTGTGTGTGACAAGGTGACGGCATTTGTTGACGGTGTTGACGAGAAGTTGACAAGAATGGACTACGAGCTTGCACATCCGATAATCTGTCATCAGAGCTCGTCACTGTTTCTTGGTCACTCTAGATCTGTCAGTCAGCAGCGACCTCACATCCTGCGCTGCCAGCTTGGAAACATTTTTCTCATCAATGGTTATTTAAACTCTTATGTTCTATTTTACATTATAATGTGAGTTACGCGTAAGTGTAATCTGATGACTGGCTCTTAATTTGTTTGTTATCAGATGGACTAACAGGCTATTGGATAACCTTGAACAGCCATTATATATACTCTGTTTATAACTACAGTGTACAACTGTACATGCATCTTTTATAGTCTACCTGGCATTGAGCAATCTCCTTGTGACAGCACGTCTTTCTTGCTTTTGTTATGTTCCTGGTAATAGTGTCATGGTGACCGTAATGTGCCACGGACGTGTTGATGTACTGACAAAAAGATCTTTCTCTGAGCTTTCTCTGTTGCTGCACCGCAGGCTTGGAATAGGTTGCCAACTGAACTCAAGCTACTGCGATTGAAAGCATCATTCAGACTTATGGAGCAGAGAGCACCTCTGTTTTAACTATGTAATGCACCATTAGTCTGTAATTGCTGTAGTTACACTTTCGGTTAATAGTCAGCAGATTTTGTTGGCACATTGACAATACAGTTCGGTTGTCACATAGAGTTGTTCATGTATTGTGCGTGCCACTGTGTGTAAATAGCACGTGAAGTGTACATCATTGCTATGTTGATTGCAGAGTTTCAGATGACGATGGCAGCAAGTTTATGTCTGTTTTGCCTCGGTCCGGACTGCTGCTCGCTGGCCAACTGTGATTCCAGTGTTCTCAGTCTGCTGTTCACCCGACATGCCGTACATTCAATGACTAAAAGTCCTGAAGTTCTGTCACTGCTTACTTCTACCAAACCACCTTGTTTGGAGCAGATGAGGGTCTGTTGCTTTGTGATACATTGTTGTGGAACGATTTTTTCTAGGAATGTCGAACTGGCTGGGTGGTCCCCTTCTCCCCTCCCTTCTCTCCTCTCTCTTTCCGTTAGAAGTAGGCCCCTTAAATCTAGCTAGAGAACCTGCGGGAGTGTTATGGCTAGAATACTGTTGACGCTTTTTTCCGTAAGCTCCCCAGTGGAGCCGCACACGAAATCAAATTTGGTGCCTTTTAGCCTTAAAATATGTCATCTGGTGGCAGCACTTTAAACGATTTATCTGAGAACCAATTTACCAAAGTTTGTGCAGTTTAAAGAGTATAAAGGTAAATCAGGAGTGGACTGTTTAGTATTATGCCATGCATGGCGTCCATCAGAGCGATTGGAGTAGGCCATTTAGGTGCCCCTACACCTCCTGGATGGCCGCTTTGAAGAGCGACCTATCTCTGCACAATCTTACCTTCGAGGATGCTTCTGCACAATCTTACCTTCGAGGATGCTATAGAGCTGGCCTTGGATAAGTCGCTGTGGAGACTATCGGCAGCAAGTGGAGACGCACTGACATGGTGCATGCCGAATAATGATGATGATGATGATGTTGATACATTGGCTCCTAACTGGCCACCCATGTGCTGCTGCTCTTTAACTAGTAGCATAGAATCAACGCAATTTGCCTGGGTAATTACATCAATTTTTTCAAAATATTTTTTGATACTGGAGTTAAAAGAATACTCATTTTGTATTCATTTTTAAGGGGATCAGCGACACCCCTTCGTAGCCCTTCATTATTCTAGGGGTGTCATGTCAATTGGTGTGAGTGTCAACTGGCACCCCTGACACCCTGTTCCCACATCTCATGTGGGTCTGGTTCTCTGTGATATATTGTTGTGTTAACAAATGTAATTTCTGATGTATTCAAGTTGTCATTTTGACTGATTGAGTGAGTTTAGTTTTATGTCCCACTCAACACATAAGACACTGTAAACATTGTCACTAAGACAGCATTCTGTAAACACTTAAAAACTCACCTATTTAGAGTTAGCTATGGACATGTTAGTTAGTTCATTGGTTTTTATCCATAGATTTTATTAGGTTACTTGTACGGCGCCAGTGATCACCGGTAACTGGCGCCCTAGCAAATTTTATTGATTGATTGATTGATTGATTGATAATAGGTCATTTCGGAGTTGCATCTTTGCCATACTCCACCTGCTGTATATGTTGAACCTATGTCATTTAATGGAGGTTTTATGGTATGTTAAACCTGCATCGTTTAGTGATAAGTGTGTATGTCCATGTGTGTGTAGAAGTGTATAGTGTTGATGTACACACCTCGGCACCCTGATCTCTATGCAGTTCCTGCAGCATTGAGTAAACCCATGACATCGTCATCGTCGTCATCATCGTTGTCAAGTCTGCCGATGGATTCGGAGGTTGTTCAATGTGTGAATGTTCGTGTTGGTTTAACTGACAAGCTGGTGGCATCTCTTCACACTGGCACGTCTTGCAGCATTCAACAACTCGGTGGCATTAAGTGTTTCCTTTTCCTCTATGCTAAGGTTTATTGTACTCTTTATTGTATTTGATTACTTATTTATTCTGTTCATTGGTTCTTGCATGGTACAGCATGGGGTCATACTTAACAATGCATCAGACTATTGTGCTAACGAACTAACGGACTACTAACCCTAACCCTAACCCTACCTTAGTCCATTAGCCCGACAGTCCGCTGCATTGTTAAGTGTGACCATACAGCACGTGTTGGCACTGTTTGTTATGTGACAGTAAGGGCATCAGGGGCCACGTGCATAATGTCGTTGTAACTACTACTTCCAAACTAAAATCATCTTATGACAATGTGGTGTCTAAGTCTGTATGCATAACAACATCGTAATGCTGGGCGGAGGTTTACTTCCAGACTAGCACTAGTTGCTAATGGAACCTGACATAAGTTACATTGGTCATAGTCATTGTAGACATTGCTAACAGAAATAGCCGGCAACATTAATTTCTGTTTATTGATGACAAAGAACTGGGCACAGTGGCAACAAGTTGTATGAACTATTTATTAAGATCTATTTACAGCTATTAACAGTTCACATATTTAGCGCACAAATTAAATGGTGAGAAAAAGGTGACCACTACAATGAATTCTCATTGTTGCCTGCAGTGACTGTGCACCATACTGGTCTCTCAGGCCATCGTCGGCAAGTGGTTGGTCAGGACAACTAGTACTGCCATCCATTGATTGGTGGCGAAAATGTATTGGTTTTATTGTTGCTTTCAGGGTGCAATGCAACATCCTGCTTAATTGCACTATATAAATACCCTGACTAAACTAAACTATGTTGTTAGGTCGTGGAGGAGCAAAGATCTGAGCGTGAACAAGTGAAGGCATTGCGACTGATATTTAAGCTGATTCAACGCGACGTTCAGTTGCTGCGGGAATTCATTGAGTGTGACGGCTACGCAATGATTGTCAAAGTTTGCATGACAAACAGATGCATTGTCGGACATGAGCTGATCAAGGTGAGCGGCTTTGTCTCGTGTCTTATGTATTGCATATTCACATTTTTCTTTATTTTGATGCCATCATTACATGTTGTTTGTCTAATGCAATGCATAGCATGAGACAGAATATAAAATCATTTTGGCACCTCTGGTGTCTGGTGTCCGGCGTCTGTGGACAAGATTGTGATGTGATTTATGGACTGATCTTCATCAGATTTGTAGCCTAGCTTCCCAGTACCATGCAGAAGACCAGTTTCTTATGCAGTTTGATTGGAAGCTGTATGTGCACGTGCATGACCATTAATCCACAACCACTTATGGTGTGCAAATTTTGGATAAGCAGTTAATGTTGTTTTCGCTGAATAAAATTGCTTCTGTAATAAGTGTTGTGATAAATTGGGTGAATTAGTATTTTTGTCGTATTTTATGTGTAGAAAAATAGCAAAGAAATATCAGATATTTATGGAAACTAATCTACATAACGACATTTTTATTTATTTTGTGTGGACAGGTGTTCATCAATGCAGCTGTGACAGAAGCAATTGTGCACTGGAGTGAGTCGAAGCAATCTTACTACATCAGATGTGATCACTCGGCCGTGCTTTGTGACACTCAGATTGTTATGAAGCTGCTGTTAGCATGGCGGGTTTGGGAGCCACTGGCTGACAGTGTATGGCTGCTTGCTCTCAGTGCTCTGAACAGTCTTGTATTACCTGATCATCCCCATCAACAGTACAATGTCGGTCGGCTGTGTGATGCTGGAGTCATTGTCAAGATATTGGCCATTTGGAAGGTGTGACATAATTTATGGTTATAAATTTGTTTGTTGTATTGTAAATCCATCAAAATGTTACATTACAATTACAGTTTGAATTCTCTGCCTACTGATCTCATCAACTCTGACACTCTCATTGTATTTAAGTCTAGGCTAAAAACTCACTTGTTCAATACTGCATATACCTAGCTTACCTGTTCTGCCAGTGCGTCTGAAGCTACGGCACTATTATTTTTGTTATTATTGTTATTATTATTATTATTATTATTTTTATTTTTAGCCCACTAGCTGCATTCAATATATAATCAACCCCCTACTATCTGTTTTCTGGACTTCGTTAGGGGGTCAGCCATTCAGTATTCAGTATGTGACGAACGCACATACAATAGAGAGTAGCACAGCGAGTGCAATAACATATCTAAAACTCTCAGCCTCCAACAAATACGGCCCTGATGTAATCCATTGATTATGTTTAACTTTTGGTGTGAACTTTTGAATTTTGTTCTTTGGTCATTTATTTGTAGATTATATGCAGTTGGCACAATGTGGAAGTGTACGGTTGATCGTTGTTGCAGGAGCGAGTGCAGGAGTGCTGCAGGTCAATGTCGCGGCAAGTTGCAGATGTGCTGTTGCAATTGTTTCACGTTCTCATTAAATGTAATGTCATCATTGACAACGTTGTTGACATTTGTGACTTCCTATTGCTGATGCATCCAGCAACGTCTTCGTATGTCTTACAAAATAGACGCTCGTTCTTCTTCCACAACAAGTGGAGTGAGTAGTTTGCTCATATGTGTATTCTGCTGCTGTATGGTGTATGATGTGTGCCTAAAAACTGAAGATTTATCAAAAAGAGAATTAAAGGTTTTTGAAATGGGAGAAAAGTGAGTTGATCCGTCTGTTGTTTTGTTGGTTGCTGTTAGAAGATTGAACATTGGACATTTGTTGTCATGTGCGATTGTGCGTGGATGGCGCCATGCAATAATTATAAAATATGAGTATGCTTAGTGTGAGACACTTGAGGTCTGAACAGCTGAGAGTGGGAGAGGAGTTCTTTGGAGGGGCAGCGAGCCCCCTTCCCACCAGCTGGGAGGTCTGGGGGAGCTTTGTAAGCTCCCCAATGAGGTCCTGGAAAATTCTGAATTTGGTCAATTCAAGTCAGATGCTTTTTGGGACTTGAAAATTGTATCAAAGCAGTGTAATTATCCTACTTTTAGACCCTTTCAATTTCATAAAGGTTCATTGCCACATTGGCAACTTTATGAAACTTTATGAAAGGGTCTAGAAGTAGGGTATGTTTAGATTAGGGTGTGCTCAGAGCATGGCCCGTGGCACTGACTATGGTCATGTGTTTGCTTATGTTGTTAGTTGAGTCGACTACTTCAACAGCGTCGCAGTCATCACGGTCTGACAGCACAGAATATCTGTTGAGTGTCCACAGTGCTGACAAGGATTCAGTGTTGTCAGTGGAACTTAGACTCTCTGATAATGGAAGTCTTCCTCATCCATCGCCGGGGTCATCAGACCCGAGTGACGTGAGACAAGTTGACAAGAGCCAAGGTGACAGTGAAACAGTTCATCTGGACCAGCGTCGGATGTCGTCAGAATGCACCGTGGAAGTGGACATGACTGAATGTCGTCGTACTTCGGCTGAAGCCGTGCCCACTGACACGGTAGATGGCAGTGATTTGCATTCTGACCAGTTTGCTGACAGTGACATCTGTGAAGAGCCGGTCTCGGTGACTAATAGTGGTATGAGTGTCAGTCAGACAGACGATGACAGTCAACAGATGTCTGACGGAACGGAACATTCACCAGTGCCAGTAATACGTCCGTTGAATGTTGATGCGCTGACCACACTATCCAACAATAACAGTTCCATATTCAGCCATCCCGATCAGTCAAAGCTGGCCCATTCCGTGATCTCATCCACTTTGAAGAGCGTTTCACAGAATGAAGATCATGGACTTGTCTACGTTGTCTTCAGTAAGTAAATCCACTAGTGTGATTATTACAACTAGTGTGTAAACATGATACAAACTCCAGTTGTGTGCTCTTATCGAACAATGTCAGTGTTAAAAACATTTATAGTTGGTGCCATATGTTGAATAGAAGAAATGTTAGACCTTGTCGTATGCAGTAGCAAACAGTTCAGTCTTAGATATGTTTTGAAAGTGGTGGTGGTAGCGGAACTTTTCATAACTGGAGACAGAGAGTTTCAGACAGCTAGTGCCATGATGCTGAATGCCTTGGATTGGAAATTGATCCTTGTCGCCAGCTCAGAGTACGAGCTGGTTGATGATAATGAAGCAGGTCATGTAGATAAACCGATTGTCCTGTTTTAACTTTGCTTCTTACTGTTGTTGTGCCTTCATAAACTTTTGTTGGAAATTCTAACATTAACACGTTATGAAGGTGTGTGAAACATGCTTTTTAGAGCGGTTCTAATGTACTTGGTCTAACAACAAATAATAAATACACTAGGCTACGTCAAATAATATGAAAGTAAGCGAGCCAGCAGCTTTGCTCTTGGACCTGTTAGCTACTTGTTCACTTTTCAAAATGTGCCACCGCTGTGTCACAGTCAGTATGTATCTAGTGTTGTGACCGTTCATACATTGAAGTGCTATAGAAGAATGTGGGGGTATATGCTTTTCATAGGAGTTGTAATGTACTTGGTGTAAAGTATTATTGAAAGTATTATTTGTTGTTTGTTACAGAAGTCATCCTTCAGTGCATTGACTCGGTTGGGTGACAGGAGGGGCATGCAATCTAGGAGTTTTGCTTCGACAATTCCCAAAAAATTGCTTACGGGAACTGGCCTAACCTGGAGTAACTCTAGAAAAATGGGCTAAGTAAACAAAACTGACTGTTTTCTGAACCAAAGTGAATTTTTGCAGTTAAATGTTTTTTACTTTGTACTGTTTTAGATTTACTTGATTTGCTGCGAGAGCTGGTGCCACAGTTGTCGGCGAGTGATCGATCTAAACTGTTTAAACTTGTTCTGAAACCAGACGTGCTCATTGTAATGGCAAATCATGCTGCCATAGAAGTCCGTATAGCTGTTGTGCAGGTATATGCTTATAATAATAATAGTAATAATAATAAGTTATTTGTACACAGCGCCTAAAATGTACTACGTGCCATAAAAGCATTAGGAGCTGTGCCAAAGTTGCAGAACTGCATAGGGTGGTATTGTACTACGGAGGGATGGAAGGCTGAGTTGACCTAGGCGGCTTACAGAGATGATTTATCTGTCTGCAGACAGTCATTTATTCAAGTAGTAACGGGCATTGCATAGAGCAACTTCATTGATCAAAACCAATGCACTACAGCAGAGTAGTTGAGTGGACTTCTGGTCTTCATGATGTCACCTTCGACCACGCTGCCGAGCAAACTGTTTGCTCTTGACGCACTCATGTCAGAAGTGACAGTTCTTAATGTCCTGCAAAGCATTGTTCACATCAAGCTCACTGTAAGTTGCTGTAATGATGTGTCTCCATTATTCTGACAGTTGTGAGTTGTTAATTGTTTGGAAATGACATCATATAGAACTTACAGTTTTTAGCAGATTGTATTGCTATGCTATTGCTTAAGTTTTACTTGGTTTTCAAAAGTTCACTTTTGGGACCCGACCTCACGTGGTATAACTGTGGAAAAATTGGCCACTTTGACAAAAACGAAGTGGGTTACTGTGCGTTATTGTTTAATGTAGTTACTTGGCTGTTGCTTGCCACTGCTGAGTGCTCCTGAGAGAAGAAGATTTGACAAACGTCAAGGTTTTCATCTTCTGTGCAGTCAGTTGCATCATCATACAGTCACCAAGCAGCTGGTGGACGTCTGTCTGCAACTCGTTGTCAACTGTGATAATGTCTTCTGTGATTCTCTGTGAGTTATTTCCACCTAATGTTTAATTTCACTTTTCTTATTGGTAAGAGGTCTTTGAGAGAATTTCAAAAGCTCATATTACTCATCTGTTTACTGTTTATTATCCAGTCCATGTGTTTCATGCAAACTTGTTCTGCTTATGTCTGTAGCTGCGTATTGTTGTAGAAGAGTTGCCAGGGTGCAGTGTGCCATAAATCGACTCCATTTTCTGTCACCGGTTTTTGGCGCTGATTTTTCGTAACATATGCATCTGGAATGAAAATTTCTGGCGCTGAAAATGAACATGAAAGTGACGTAGATGATGAATTCGTAATTAAATCACAGCAAGAAAATTTTCTGGCTTGGAATAGAACAGTGTTCTAATCCTCACTGGAATGTGGTGCCAGACGAATCCGGTCCCAGATTTGCATGACACGTACCAGAATCCAGTGCCAGAAAAATGGAGTCGATTTGTGGCGCCAGTTTCAAGAGTGTGTGTCATGGGCCTTAGGTATATAAGCTGATCTTGTAGCCTGTAGCCTGTGGTGT
>Ga0209788_1000471_pt1 | contig 10702 bp, 12 predicted proteins | sample WorMetLIZISLAND1_2_FD_187415 | JGI IMG/M metagenome (GOLD analysis project Ga0209788, IMG submission 187415) | Marine gutless worms symbiont microbial communities from Max Planck institute for Marine Microbiology, Germany - Olavius clavatus LIZARD... ...
CATCTATGCGTATGGCCGAATACGAAACCCGCATCAAACGTACGTCAAGCGTGCCGTCCCGTCCATTAAGCGCACTTTTAGATGAGTCGGGCATTCAAGGTCATTCAAGGTTATCCTTATGGTGCTGGCACGAATCCAGAACGGTGTGTTGTAATGTGCCATTAATGCCGACGTTGTTTTTGAAACGTAGGAAGATATGGCAATTGGAAAACGGCAAATTCGTTGATTTCAACGACCACATTCAAGTTTGAAGACGTCTCAGCAAGAAACGCCTTCGAATATCTAGAAATGATTTATATTACCAGAAACTAGAGTTATTGACCTACATTTTTGCGCTGATAGTATGGGTCTACGTTCATTAGTTTTCACGTAATTATGCTTCAAAATCGAACCTTCTGAATCTAAAACTGCTAGTGCGAAAACCGAGTTTTACGTGAAATAGCCACTCAAGGTCATTCTAGGTCATTCATTTTGCAATCACTCACAGGCCAACAGGGTGTAGCATATCGTCATATGATATTGTCGGCCTTATCTCTGAAGTTTCTGAAGAAGTAGCCACTCAAATCGCCAAAATTGCCGTCGTCAACAACCCCACTCTCATTTGAGGTCCCCGCCAAGAGGAACCCCCGCGCGTATCCGCATATACCTTATATTTCTAGAAACTAGAGTCATTGGCCTACATTTTTGTCGCTGCATGTATGGGTCTACGTTCGTTCAAATTTGTGCAGTGGGTCCAAAAAACGCATCTTTTGCGTTTTGGCCGTTCAAGGTCGTTCAGGGTCATCCAAGGTCGATGATTTTGGTATCAATCGAAAGCGCGAATACAACTTCCTATTAGTCATTAACAGTAACTTTGGTCCTATCTTGCACCGTTTCTGAGATACGGCGACTTATTGGCTAAAAATTGCTATTTTTCCTGCCCCTCTCTTATTCGGCGCCCTCGCTCCCCATGTTCCCTTTGGAATTTCGCGGCAAAGTTAACCGTGAGGAAACTAGAGTCATGGGGCTATCCTCCAGTGAAAACCGCATGATCGTAGCTGGAGTCGTTTTGGCATGATACCGGACTGTGACAGACGGTGGGACGGACGGACGGACGCAGGGTCGGACAGACAATCTATCATAGCTAATACAGCGCTTTGCATAGCTAGCTAGCTATGCTGACGCGCTGTAAAAATGACGAGTCACTGCGCGGGCAATGTACAGAATGAGAGAACAGTCAGGAAGCGGGATAAGAAAGTGAGTAAAGATGTGATTTAAGACGACAGCGGAAGATGGAGAGAGGGGTAGCAGCAGTGACGTGCGATGGAAGACTGTGAAGTGATTAGGCCTATTAAAGAAACCCCACTGCATCTCAGCGCATCGCTACACTTATACCTGTGACATATTTCTGTTCAAAAACTTACTTTAATATTTCAATATGAGACCTGAATGATTATATTATTGCAAATTTAATACTAAGCAATGCCAGTGAAAGAATTTTTAAAATCGGTTAATATGCGATGAAGTTTTGAAGTTACGAAACTTGGTGGCACTAGACATAGCCTACTCACTTGTAGACTACCCGTTCACAGAGCAGCAAACGCAGTTCAGGCGTCATAAGCCTATATAACAAGTTCATTATATATCGTGAAAATTTGTCCTCCCATTTTTTGCTGTAGGCGACGAGAAAAAAGGAAAGGAAAGGAAAGGTACACAGTCACAAGTGGATTATGTTTTAACAATAGGCCTATGAGGATTGTGCCACTGTGGACCGGACCCAGTTGGACCGATTTCCACAAAAATTGGCACGGTAGTATGGGTTGATGAAGTAATTATTCAGTCCAATTTTGATTTTAATAGCTTAGTGGTTTCTGATTTCAGCTCTACAGTGGGCCAAAATTTCCAGTTTTCTCGTTTCAATGGTACCGCCGCTACGGCACAGACTGCGATTAATAACTAGTCATATTGTGTGAATTTCGGTTTATGTTAGGCCTTTTTGGCCCTGCTTAGTTCGTTATTTCACATTTTCTTCTTTTTTCGTTTGTATTGTTTTTCATACTTAATTCATGTACTGATGTTTGCAGATGTTTATAACGTTACAGCGACTACACAACAACGACGACGAAGACTCTGACGTAGAAGATGGTGACGTCACTGTGACGACGACGTCTGAAGATTTGTTTGCTCTCAGCGAATGTCAAGTCTGCTTCAATGTCGTCAGGTTGAACCGGCAGCCTTGCTGTCAACTGCCGATCTGCCAAGACTGTTTACAGATGTACCTTAATGAGATGAATCTTGCAGGTGCCCTACGCGTCTCGTGTCCCAACCCGGCTTGTGATCGTCCTATGATCCCAGATCAGATCCGTCAGTGTTTGACTTCGTCGGATGGTCTTCGTGATCGCTATGAACGTTGGCTGGTCGACGTCAATGCAGAACCATATCGCAAGACTTGCCCGCGTTGCTGTCACATCACCCAGATTGAACCATCTCGACTAAAGGGCCACTGGACTGCAAAACATGGTCTGCTTGTGGATTGTTCCGAGTGCCAGTTTCAGTGGTGTTTTCCATGCCAGGCGCCGTGGCATGAAGGTCGTACCTGTAAGATGTATCGGAAAGAAGATCGCGCTCACCTAAAGAACTGGGCGCGACAACTTGCCGTCAGTGCAAGACATGAATACAACGCTCAAAGATGCCCCAAATGCAAGGTTTTAGTCTGACATTTCGTTTCTGTGTTATGTTGTCTGCAGACTGCAAGCAGCGGTCACATGCTGCCACATGACCGAACGTCGTTAAATAGCGGGCAAGAAACTGCATGTGGGTTCAAGTATAGGATGATTGGTCAACTTCGGGGGCCGATAACTCCGAAACGGAACTAGACCTAGGCTACCCCAAACAAAACTCACTAAAAGGCACTTCCCGTGGAATGTCTTACCTGGTTTTCTTACCGATAATAATACTCAGACGTGAAAGAGACAGTGCCCAGAACAGCAAACATAAAGCTCAAAATAAACACGCCAAAAATTAGAAATAGATATATAGAGACGGTAGAAATTTCTTCATGTTTATACATAAATATTTCTTTACACATTCCGGAACGTTTCTATAATAGCACTATGCAACTATGCAACCGCGTAAGGAGAGGTGCAAATTATTTTTACCTCAAAATGAACCAGAAACTGTTTCGCGACCGGGCTCCCCGGACCCACTAAAGGAACTTACAGCGCTCCTCAAACCCCCTAGCGGAATTTAACTCCCCAGAAAAGGGGGTAATGGAAAAGGAGGGGAGGGGATGAGGGGGGAAGGAAGAGAGGGAAAGGGAGGGACGTTGTGACCCACCCGAAACAGAAGTCTGGCTGGTTTACATGATTTTGAGAGCTGTGACGATTTTAGCAAACTTTCGATATCTCAGAAAATTGGTGTAAGCGCGGGCCCACGATACACCTGTGTTAACTTTTAAATATACGAAAAATTAAATATATTGTACTGCATTTCAGATTTATATCCAGCGAATTGAGGGCTGCGATCACATGAGATGTGGACGCTGCTTGACGGATTTCTGTTACAGCTGCGGCAGACGAAGACTGCATCTACAACTGTTCGACATTCCACTTGAAGACCACGACTTTAAATTCAGCATCTTGGGCTGCAATGAAAAGTTTAAATCAAATCAGCAAGTACGCAGAGTTCTAGCACGAGGGAGCATCTTTGGTGAGTTCTACACACGAGAATATCTATACTTAACAGCTGAACGTATTGATGACGATGATGATGATGATGATGATGATGATGATGATGATGATGATGATGATGATGATGATGATGATGATGATGATGATGATGATGCAGTTGATGTTTGCTGTATGAATACAGTCACAAACGTGCTAATGGTAGGCCCTGTCACACAGATAGGACCTGCATGTAGCTCCGTTATAAGCCGATCGTACTGTTACACAGTATGGTAATAATAGCAGAGGTATAGTAGTATAGTAGTAGATTATTACTGAGAAATCACGTCGATATGATAACATTCATGACAGGGAGCTGGCATTAGGTCACAGCGTGTCCATATCATATGCCATAACGTTTCAGTTAGCTATAGGCCTGGCTATCTGAGCTGTATACAGCTCGACTCAAGTATGACAATGACTTGATAGCTGTACTTCTTCTTGTGCCCGAATTGTACATTGTTTACATTGGTACAAGAAGTGTTAAAATTCGTCAAGAAACACGGAAGTTATAGCCAAAAATTAAGTGGCACTGTTTATGGCTCGCGGTGTGTATTAGGTACTTACACCTGTGCATTATGCCCGAGTGCTTCGAAGTAAAATACGGTAAGGAAACTTATTGCTAGAGATAATAGGTTAATACTTCAAGTTATTGCATTTTGTGCTAAAACAGTCGTTTCTTTGTGGATCAGGAACTGATCTCATATATCTTCTTCTTGGGGCGACTATCTTCAAAAAAGCCTAACGCTCCGTCGTTCCAAATCGGATCGAGATGAAATTTGGCAGGAATGTTCCGCAAGTAAATACGCATCGATTGACGGAGTGGGGTTTTTGGATTTGACGTCACGCTTTCAAGATGGCGGCCATGACGTCATCTTACGCAGAAAAGTGCGGCCTTCTGGTGAGTGCACACTGCAGCCCCGTTAGTAATTCTGTCTGCAGTATCTGATCCATAGTACATTCGTACTTGTATTGTTACGTATTACTTTGATCATGGTGATATCAAATTTCAAACGGCACTTTTAGGTAAATGCTGACAATGTTGTGAATTCAGGCGCGAAGGTGGTCGGTGTAGTGGTGGCTCTACCGATCGCAGTGGGTCTGACGGCTGCCGCCAGCGTCGTAGTAGGACCAGTGTACGCCGGCTACAGATTGGTGAAGCTCTGCCATCGCGCTCATGAAAACACCAAAGAGAGCTCTTACCATCTGCACCGCCGCCGACGACCACCCGACACCACGTCAATTCCACGTCTGATTCGAATGAGTCCACTCGACAATGAACAATAACCAAAGCGTCGACTTTTATAGCCTAATGCTGCAATCACACATTATTGACTTAAATAATAAACATCTCACCTTATTATGCATGCCCCTAGGAAATCCAAGTCTGCATTGTTATACCGCCGATATTAGCCAACTGTGACAGTGACTCTTAGATAAAATGTGATCTAACTTGCATGTTTAATTTTACAATTCAGACACAGTGCAGATAATGTAGATTTGCGTATATTGTACAGCCTATGTGCAAATATATGTTTATGGTGTTAATTTCTGTTAAATATGCCAAAAACGATTTAAACGTTATGCGACTGGTACAGTTTGGAAAGCCGTAGTCACCATGAGTATCACAGTTTATAACGGAATTATGCTTTTGATGCCGATAGTCTGCTGTTGATGCCTGTCAACTTTTTCGCCATTTATGGCTAAACGAAGCACCCTACAGCAAAGATGTCTGAAGAAGTGAACAGGAAGTCCGCTCCTAAGATCATGACGGTACAACTTTCAACCCCTACACTGACCTGAACGGCACAACACACTTCGTCACAGAGAGACAGACAGACAGTATCGTGCCAATAGCCGATTATACTGCATAGCTGTAAGGTCAGCTGAAAGCCTTAAAATGTCAAATTTGTTGCCACCAGACTGTATCTTTCAAACTGAATCTACACGGAAACCGCTTTCAGCTGGAGATCCGTCCTGCAGACCGCGACCGATTACGACGCTCCACAGATCTTATAGTAGCCGTTGCCCCATTAAGGTGGGTTCCCACTGCCGATCAGATCAACTGGACCGTCCCGATCGCCCAAATTCCCCGACCAAGCTCGACCGAGCTCGACCACTGCTTGGTCGGGCTTGTACGCGACTCGTTCCTGACCGATAGTCGACCATATACACGACTCCCACACGACCACTCACAACTTCTTCACCACTTCAACCCAACAATCACCCCGATTCTCCCGACCCCTACACGATTCTAACACGATCTCTACTAGACTGACTCAGACAACTCGACCTCTTCTCGATCTCTACTCGATCTCGAATACAGGGGTCGTGTGCAGACGATTGTAGCATAAAAAGCGCGACGTTTTTGGTCGCATTCAGTTGATCTCAGAAGCTGCAGAGGAGAGGTATCAGCATCAGCATCATACGTCATGGAGATTGAGCACTTGCAGTTGTGGGCCAGGTGGTTAGAACTCCAAAGAGACAGAGTAATGGCTGGGATGGAGCTTGAACAGGAAGAAGCCGTGGAGTACACAGGACGCACAAGGCACAAGAAGGCGCAGACTGCTTCTCCTCCTGCTCCTGTTGGCTCCCTGCTCTCCTTCTTTTGAGGAGTGGCTGGAGCAGTACAGAGCCGGCATCCTGTAGAGCTGTTGACAGCAGCTCCATTGTCTTTGGGTATGACAAATTCCCACATCTGAATGCCCTTTTATCAAGGATAATGTCATGATCAGCACGTCAGCCAAGAACGCCGAGACAGCCGTTGAATGTCTCGCTGAGTGTCTCGCCGACATCGAGGCCTGGCTAAAGGCCAGCCGGCTCCGACTGAACCCCACCAGGACCCAGATGATGTGGTTGGGTTCGGCGCAACAGCTTGCCAAGGTGAACGTGTCTGAAGTTCCGGTGGCATCGTCGCGTATCGTCTATGAGACGGCGCGGGACCTTGGCGTCGTCATCGACAGTCAGCTGACGCTGTCTGCACAAGTGGCCGCTGTATGTCGCAGTGGCTACTACCAGCTACGGCAGCTACGACCGCTCATCAGATCATGTCATCTGATGCCGTGATGATGTTGGTCCGTCCAGGCGTTCATTTCATGTCGCCTGGACTACTGCAACTCAGTTTTCGTTGGCATATCCGATGGATCGATGACCTGGCTGCAGTCTGTCCAGATTGCTGCTGCATGTCCCGTGTCGGACGTTCGACGGTTTGACCACATCATGCCAATGATTCACGCCAGTATCACTGGCTCCCTGTTCGAAAGCGGGTGGATTTCAAGGTAGCCACCTTGCTCTACCGTTCGTTATCCGGCAAGGCTGCGGCTTACCTGGCCGCTGACTCAGCTGTCACATGAACAAGGTCGTCGTCAGCTGTGTTCTCTGCATACAGCATACAGCAACTTTGGGACCGATGTTTCGCGGCTGCCGGCCCAAAGCTGTCAAACAGCCTTCCAGCTGGTCTTAGTCAAAGGGATATCGGCTATGAACAGTTTGAGCGGTTGCAAAAGACTTATTTGTTCGGTCGCTGAGATCGCGGCGCATTGTGACCTACACGTCGCTTACCGGCTTGCGGGCTGTCATGGTGTCACTATGTGACAGCCCACAAAACACTGAAGCACGATGCGACCAATAGGAAAAGACGGTAACGAACGATTCACTCACTGCGCCGTATTTAAAAGCAATACATCAGTTGCTGCTGACACGAAACATCGATATGTGTGCGTGCTAACATGAACGTCACAAGTAATCTGTCGTTATCAAACGACAGCAATTCGACGGTAGAATCGAATGGCTGGAACTCAACTGGAACAACGGCCGGCTGGTCGTCTTCGGTGCTGACGTCAGGTTTCAGCTGGTCAGAGTACCTCACCGCCGTTGTTTCGTGGATCTTCTTCGTTGTCGGAACAGTCGGCAACCTGACCGTGCTGGTGGTGTTGGTCTGGCGTCGAAGTCGATCGCAGGTTGGGACTCAGCTGTTCGTTGGGTCTCTGGCCGTCGCCGACATTGGTCTGATGCTTAGCACCGTCTGGATAGAAGCTTACGACGAACTGCAGAAAAGTTGGCAGTTCGGGGTCATACCTTGCAAGCTGCAGTTCATGTGGCAGTTTCTAACGATGGATTGTTCCATAATGACTTTGACTGCTCTTTCAATTGACAGGTATTTACGTGTGCGGAATTAATATCATTGTCCTTACAATTAGAATTAGAATATCTTTAGTTTGCAGAAGCCTAGAGAAGGGGGACAAAGGGATGTGCCCCGGAAATTCCCATGCTGAAAACTTCCTAGGGGTCTTTGGTTACCAGTATGTATATATGATCGGTGGTTAAATCTTTATGTTATATATGCGTGTAATTACCGCGCGATGCTACGCAGAGCGCGCGGTTATGCGACAGTATGTCGTCTGTCTGTCTGTCCGTCTGTCCGTCGGTCTGTCCGTCTGTGACGTTCATGTACCGTGATCACATCGGTTGGAATACTTGGAAAATAATTTCACGGCCGAATACCTTAAGGTTATGTTCGGGCTGATCCCAACATCGGCGATCTGGTCCAACGGGAACACCCCAGAATTAGGGTGGAATAGGGGTGGGATCATGAGCACAAAAGCTAGAGTATCTCCGAAACGGTGCAAGACAGGATCAAGGTTACTATTATGGACTAATAGGAAGTCGCATATGCGCTTTCGATTCGTACCAAAATCAATGACCTTGGATGACTTTGAACGGCCAAAACGCACTTTGCGGAAAAAATCGTTTTACGGCACCCACCAGAAAAATTGAGACAAGATAGAGCCAAGCTGTCAGCACAATGTAGGTCGATGATTCTAGTTTCTAGAAATATAAGGTTTGTGCGAATGTTCGCAGGGGTTCCCTAGACAGGGGATGCCGAATGACAGTGGGATTCTCGAATTCTTAGATGCTCAGACCTTTCCTTCGAAATTTCCGACTCTAAAGCCCACATTATTAGACAGTAATACGCAGTCCGTCGCCAGCTTTTCAGTGATAATAAGTCGATAATGGAACGTTTATGTACGCTAGACAAGGCAACCTTGTCGACGCGGACGCATCTGGCGCCACGGCTAGCACAAAACACCTTTAGTCCGTTTAGAGGTCATTCATTTTGGGATCAATGAGTCCGCTGAAGTTTCGTCCAGCTGTCATAACACTGCTGTAGATTTCTCGGACTGAAGAAGATCGGAGGAACAGGGTTGAAGGCCAGCGTAGCTGCGGTCATTGTCGCGTGCATATGGATCTACAATTTGGCGTTCGCTATCCCGATTATGATGTGGGTGAACGTGCGCCCCAACCGTTGGACGGGACAACCTACCTGCCATCCACAACCGAACCCCGCCTATATTCTAGGTACCCGCGTCATCAACTTCTACGCACCACTCGCTATCACTTGGGCGTCAAACATCGGCATCATCTACAAGCTCAAACGAACTATGAACAAGGCAAGTCCTTGTTATACTTGTTCCGGCTATCTCTGCCACATTTTTTGTGGACAAAATAATTGTTCTGTATGTTATTTGCACACTAAGTGATGATGATGATGATGATATCTATTCAAGTCTTAGCTTTGTTGTTCTTGTCGTTATGTAGAGCTCTTTTTTGTCTGCATTTGCTCGTTGGCAATGACCAGGCCCGTTGAAAGAGATTTATAGGGCCCATTGTCAAAAACATTAATTAATTAATTATTATGTGAGGCTAAGCAATTTTTGTTCCCAGAAGCATTCTGCAGGTGCAAAAACCAAAATCGTCAGCGGAGGGGCGGACCCACAGGGACTTACAGCGGTCCCCGGATCTTCTAACTGGTGGGGATGGGCTAGCTGCCCGCTCCCCAAGAACGTCACCCCGCCCACTGTTGTTAAAACAGTGTTGTTTTTATAAGAACAAAAAAATTTATTGTGAAAAATGATAAAAAAAAGTTTTCCGCTATTGTTAAAAATCAACCCAAGGGGCGCCAAATGTAAAAGTCGCATCAGCACTACTTTTTTCTGTCGGTGCGCCTGGCAACGATTTTCCGGCCTAATGGACTGTCGGGTTAACGGGCTATCGGGATAAACAATTCTCGACTTATGCCCAAAATCCATTAGACATTTTTCACCGTAACTCTCCGTAGATGGGGAAGTTGCCAAATTTTTGCCAACTTGTTGCGGACTTATTAGCGACACGGCAAACTATCTTGACATCTCGAGATGTCGCCAACAAGTTGGCAACAAGTCGTTGTAATGGAATTTGGGAAGTGACACGACACAACAGACACAGCGGACTTTTGCCCGCGCCAACTTGTTACGGACTTGTTGCGGACTGGTGTAAGGTCAAAATCCATTATACTAGTTTCCCCGTTGTATGTACGTTACAAGTTGGCGTGGGCAAAAGTCCGCTGAGTCTTTTGTGTCGCGGCTGACATCTGCTATCTCGATCTGTCTTTGCAGTAGCATTAATGGATATTGCGTTAGATAAGTGAAGTTGGATTTTGCGTTCAGGTCGGAGGCCAAGTCACCGGCGGAACGGCGGCCCAGCAGCAGGCAGCCCGCAAAGTCACCAGGATGTGCATAACTATCGCGTCGACGTTCACCGTCTCATGGTTGCCATACCAACTGACTCGCATCGTAGTGGTGTACGGCAACTCCAGTCACGCGATATCGATTCTTCTCGGCGTTAAGACTCTGGCCTATTTCAACTCGTGTGTCAACCCAATCGTCTACGCGCTCATGTGGAAACCTTTCCGCATGTCACTTATCCAGGTGAGACGAGGTTGTCCTAAGGTCCCGCGCTTTGCGTACTGTGCTTCTGTCTGTCACTCCCGGGATTGCATATGTCGAGAGTGATGCGTATTATCATTCCTATCAAATTACATCCGAGTTGAGGCGACGGATCCTTAGGCTTTTTTGAAGACGGTCGCCCCAAGAAGAAGAAGAAGAACAAGAAAGCCTTGCTATCGCAAAGACGACCGCGCGATGCGCCCAATATATGGGTGCCCTGAAAAGTTTCGAGAG
>Ga0209788_1000473_pt1 | contig 10681 bp, 12 predicted proteins | sample WorMetLIZISLAND1_2_FD_187415 | JGI IMG/M metagenome (GOLD analysis project Ga0209788, IMG submission 187415) | Marine gutless worms symbiont microbial communities from Max Planck institute for Marine Microbiology, Germany - Olavius clavatus LIZARD... ...
AGCTCCAAGAACGGCTCAGGAATCTGTGTATGACTCGCAAGGCTGGCCGGAAATCGGTGGCAGATGTCCTCCATGGATTAGGCCATGCCATTCGCTTTGTGGAACAGAACATTATTAATTCTGAACTACTGAGTGCCCATTAATTATAAAGTGCTGATGTGGTTGCATTAAACACAACACATTATCTCATTCTCTTTTCTCTCTTCTGTCGACACAATACAACACGTTACCAAAAAGCATATGCAGCCGGCGTGATAAGGTCGCCTCAGTGACACTCTCCCCCACGCAATGAACTGGCATTTGATGCTGCCTTGCTGTGTCTTGACACCGGTGTCACTGTACAGACACTTGAGCGTTGAGAGACATCTGACACCAAAGTCTGAATTGCATTGAAGCTGAAATCAGATCGTATGCCAGTGAAGTCCAATGGAAAGGCGCAGGGTATTACGCAATGAGTTCAGATGTCCAGGCCTTATGCTGGCCTACTATATATACCAAACCACATGGACCAGAAACAGAGTCGCTGCTATGTAGTTATAAGGAGTTACACGATTATCTGCGCGAACGAAAATATACTGAAAATGCAAGTAAAAATGCAAAGCGGCATCTGCAGGAAAAGTCAAACCATTTTTTGTCGTGGATGACGTGCTCCACCACAAAGGCTGGAAAAGAAAAGAACAGCGTGTTGTGCGTGTCGAAGAAGTGCCAGCATTACTTCAGCAGATGTATTCCTCTGTCGTTGGCGGTGCTGTTCCAAAGCGACAGGTTTTGCTGAGATCGGATTGCTGATGGAGTTAATTTTGCATGGAAATAACCACTGGATAACTGTTGCGAATATTAACAATACAGTCATACGTTGACAGTGTGCGTCCCTATCAGCCACTGTCGTCATACATTGCATGGAAACTGTAATTTTTGTCAAATGTCGTAAATGCCGTGATTTCGCCAAAATGCTGTGTTTTTTGTCAAAGTGCCATAGTTTTATGATTTCACAAGAATATTTTGTTTTTAGTCAGCATAATTAGAAGTTTATTGTGTGAAGTTAACACAAAAATATTTACCTTTCCTTTGCCTCTGCTACCAAAATCTGTGTGCTTTTGTTACTTACTGGAGGAATATGTGACCGTAACATCATCGTAATATGTATTTTACCTAGAATATGCATTTGAAAACCTTGCACTGCATGAACCTGCACTGCATGTAATGATGGTTGTCAATGCTAGATGTTGACTTTTATAGACTGTATAATGGACAGCTAATGGTCTTTGGGTCGTGATTTGATGCCGTGTCTTTGCCGTGATTTTTGCAATTTTCACAAAAGTGTGCCGTGTTTTTACCATTTTTTTACTGTGATTTTCTACTGTCCCTAGTGATGTTCAGGCACTGCATAAGGGGCAGTTATTGTTAGACAGTAAAAGACTGGAGGTATGTAGTTCATTGGTGTCAGATGATGGCAGTGTTGTTTACTTTAGGGGCATAGTGAAGACTGCAATGAAGAAAAAGTATCCTACAATGTCAGACTTAAGGTGGACAATGCTGCAGGAGAAGTACTTAACTCCTATTGTGAGTGTCCTGCAAGTAAGGGCCCACATGGAACTTGTAAGCATGTTGCTGCAATGCTAGGGACGCTGCAAGTGTTCCACAGTACTGGTGATTTGCTCTGTCGCAAAAGCTGCACAGACAGGCTACAGATGTTTCATCACCCATGACGGGTGTATGATGGCTCTCCAGTGAAAGTTATAACACTTAAGAAGTGCAGTACAAATGAAAGTAGTGACAATGATGATGACCCTCGACCACTTAAGTACAGAAATGAGTGGGTAAAATGCCTTTGTTGCCAATTCCGTTACAAACTACCGCTCACAGTCAGGTAAAGATTTGGCCTTTCGATACCTCATACCAAAAGCTGATCTGGAAACTGCAATGTTGGATCATGACTACACCAAATTACCATTTGCAGAATATAGCATAGACAGAGCTAATAAAGTAATTATAAGACAACAGAAGACATGAGTCAGATTGAACAGAAAACCACAGCACAGAATATTTGAGTCAAGCGGTTCAGTGTATTTTAGCCGTATTTGCCGCCGAATTTTCGTCCACCGAAAATCCGCCGAAAAAGTTCGGTTTTCAACTGCTGGGTTGGTGGCGAACAGCAAGCGCTCTAGCATTTTACCAGAGCGCTTGCATCGTGTCTGTTTCGTGCATGACAATTATAAGTTTACCCTTGCATACGTTGTGAATGTGAACTTGTGACAGACAGTTCTTCTTTAGTTTATTGCATTACATGTATGATGTATGTGCAAGACTTCAGCCGTATTTAAGAAAAGATATCGGTAGTCAGCCGAACTTCAGCCGTATTTTTTACTTATCGCGATAATTCGGCTGAACCGAATATCAGCTAAATTTTTTTTCAGCCATCCGTAGTTTAAAAAAAATTCGGCTTGGGGGTCTAGTTCAGTGAGAGATCATGGAGAGTAACGGCATCAAGATTTGGTGATGTACTAAAAGCTACTTACAGAAGAAACATGCATAAACTATGTCAGTCAATGGTTGACCCACGGCAGTTGCACTGTCGTTCAGTTGCACATGGAAGGCGACATGAGAAAACAGCACTGCAAAGTTTCACGACCACTACTGGCAAAGAAGTTACACCATGTGGCTTATCTGTCAGTGCAATACATCCCTTTCTGGCAGCTTCTCCAGATGGGCTGGTGGGACAGAGGCACAACGTTGAAGTTAAATGTCTCTTGCGAGGATATGGTAAAGTTATTTTTGCAAACAGCTCTTTCCCATTTCTGTGCCTTAGCAAGGCAGACAACAAGCTGCATTTGAAGGAAGACTCTAAATATCTTTTGCAAGTACAAGGCCAGCTTGGAGTGACTGGCAGAGAAGCGTGTTACTTAGTTGTTTACACTAGTACTGACTTGTTCATTGAAGAGAGTCCTTTCCAGTCACAGTATTGGTCATTATCGATGGTTCCACGCCTGCAGTTGTTCTACGACAAACATCTGCATCCATTCATTGTGACGCGATTGTAAATAATTCGTTACTGTAAATAATTGGTCACTGTACCATTTATTTTACATGTATATAAACACATATTGTCTTGTAACACGCATGCAAGATTCTATGCTGCGGCATTATTGCTTGTTTACAAGCTCCACTCTGTTGCTATAACCACTTTACTACAGCGACATCTAGCAATGTGCCGCTCGCCGATGCCCCATAGGAAAGACTCCAAAGCCATTCGGGTGAACTGTAGCGTGCCCAGGGCTCAGTTCTCGGGCCGGTGAAGTTCATTTCGTACACAGGAGACGTCACGGACATATTCGAGCGTCACCACATTGGCTACCACTTGTTCGCTGATGACAAACCATGCTACAAATCTCTAGCACCATCAGAAGTTGATCTGGCTCGTGCCTGTCTGCGAGTGCAAGCTTGCGTTGCTGATGTGGTCGTGTACAGAGCATCAGTCATGGATAAGGCACTGGTTTAGTCAATGTATATAAGTTGACAACAAATATGATGGTCAATAATCTGCATGAACACGGTGCTCAACAGTAGTACTCCAGTCTCAAATTGTTATTATGCAATACTTCCCCATTAAGTCCCAATTTTGATTATCCTTTCTCTAGACCCTCTTTACACTTCCCAACCAAGGATGCTTAGGAGAACAATACTGGTGACTGAGAATCAAGGCAACCGGCTAACTAGGTTGTCCTGGAAAATGGCTGATAAAAGTGGTGCGTGTGTGTGTGCAGCTAATTGCAGATGTTCAAGAGCTGCACAAGCTGGACCTGCTGAAACTAACCCAACAACTACTTAAGATACATCACTATGTTCTGTTAGAGACACAGAAGAGACAGGCTGCAGGCGCCTACATTGCAGCATACAACCGCGCAGCGGAAACTCTAGATGAGAGAGCAGTAGATTGTAAGTTTCATGCTTATTTACTTTAATCCGATTGTCTTTTCTAGCTAATAATTCTATCTGGTTGAAGTCGTTTACATGTCGCAGAAATATGATTAGTCACAGTAATTCAATACTAAGTTGTTTTGAAAATATGCCCAACTGCAGTGTGAGAAGTCGAGGGCAGTTTAGAGTGGGTAGTATAGCCACAGTCTGCTCACTATGGCAACAGCAAAATACACGTCAGGTTTCTGCCGGCTGAAACCTAACTCTGTTTGTTGCAAAGAATATATACTGAGTCTTATTTTGCAGATGCAACAGTTTGAGTCGCAATTACTCTTCAATGAAGACGAGGACTTTTTATTGGCGAGCAGACCAATGTATGTTTATCGTGTGCACTAATTTCTCTCCTTGTTATTTATGTAGAATATTATTCGATGTCATGTGACGTCAGATGCTGGTGTTATGGCTAGTGACACAACCTTGGGTCGGCATTTGTGGGGATGCACAGATGGGCGTGTTCAAGGTCAAGGTCAAAGGTCATTGGAGTTTTTCGGATTGTCATGGTGAACTGGACTTTTTGAAATCTTGGCTTACTTTTTTGAGTCTTCAGTATTGATGCGTATGTTTCGTATATGCCACGTTTTACTAAAATTTACTCTTTGCCTCGCCTGTGTGGTGCTTGGGGCCATTGTAGAAGAAAGCCATGGTTGAAGCACTCAGCCGTCAAGGACGTGAGGATCCACCAAAGCGCATCACTGTGGATCAGTCTGACATATGCAACAAACAACTTCATGACTTCGTTACACACAATACAAAAAACTTCTTCCGTATTCTGTCCATTCCTGACTGTTTTCTGTCAGAAGATCCTGAGACACGGTTAACTAATGAATCCTACTTGGACGCTGAAGCGACTGTCAGAGAACCTCGTGTTGTGAATGACACTGCAGAACGCGGAGTTGCGCCGATGCAAGAGATGCAATGCGCTGCTTACGAAGGATGAAGATCAAATGCAGTTTGCCCTGCAAGTAGTCAAGGAACACCGCAAATGCTTTCCTGACTCAAAGAAGTCAACACTGTTGCAGGGGCTTGCTGCTAGCACTAGCACCCACGACTTGCCAGTTTCCAGTGACATCGAGTAGAACAAGTACAGACTACTGAATCTGTGGTGTACTTGTGCAGGAAACAAACTGTACATTAAGATAACACGTATAACAGTGTGTTTCCTGAAAAAAATGTTTTGTGAAGAACGTATTTTTCTGTGTGCATCCATCATATTCTCTTAGTTATTCTGTATCTCGGCCACTTTGGGCATTTGTCCGTTATGTAAAAACTTCATTAGCATTCAGCATACCCTAAATATTAAGTAATTTTGAAAATATTTATTCCACAGCGTTAACTTTCATGATAGATTAAAATAATAGGGTGGGAGACTTAAATTTTGAAAGTCAAGAAATAAGGACCACCTTAATACGCACAGATCTGTTCCAAAACGCCTGATTGAAACTCGGTGGTCAGCACGTTCAGTTTGAATTCCAACTATCATGTGTATCTGGAAGTTCTAGAACAGATTGCTGAAGACCCATTGCAGAAGAAAGCAACTCAGGTTGAAGCTAATCCGATCATCAAAGCTTTGACGAAGCTGGAAACCGGTTTTCTGACAGCATTTTGGAGCTGTGTTCTGAAGAGAACTAACATGACCAGTAAGCAATGATCTACAGTCCGAAAAAGTTATTTCTGGATTTACGACAGTCGCTCGACACGGGCAGCAAAAATGGACTGTGGACTAAAATGCAACAGGAATGTTCACTGCACGTCCTGTTCTTTTGGTGTGCATGTCACCGGTCTAGTTTGGCTTTCAAAAGTCTTTTCAAGAGTGTCGACGAGGCAAACAGAACATTGCAGTCGTGTAGAAGTGTGGCATCTTTCTTCAGAGCTTCTGGTATCAGAACCCTTGAGTTGACTAAAGTAGCAGAGTCAATCGATGTCAGTCTTCTACGGTTTCTTGAATACAAGGAAGTTCGAATGACTGAATTCATCGCCAATCTTTTCCGTGTGATGATCCAAAATTTGCCGGGTTTGTTTACACTATTGGAAACGTAGGAGCGAAGATTCAGCTGAGACTTCTGCCGATCGGAACCAAATGCGGGGATTTTGGCGTGTGTGGATGGATATTGACCAGCTGAAGTTGCTGCACGTTTTACTTGATTGTTGTGAAGTTTTTCAGTGCCTTCAAAAGCGACTGCAGCACTCGTTTGCTGTACTAGAAGACGTCTGGGTGGTAAAGTCCTGGGCCGTGGCCATGCTGAACAATATGCTGGAGAGTCCATCTACTGGTGGCCATGAGGAAACATTCTTGTCAGCAACATCTGTTCGTGACAGTGATGCTGCTGAGTCGTGCAACTGGCATGCAGGTACTTGGCGTCTGGTGTTACGACCAAGGAAAACCATGTGTTGGGCGGGCTCGCATTAGCTGAAAATCAAGATTTTGATAGCTGTAAACAAGCAATTTTGAAGTATTATCGTTTGGATGCGACCACCTATAAGAAGCGCTTCAGGGAAGCGCTTAAAGGGGCAGAGGAGAGTTATAAGATGTTTAAGACTCAAATTCACGACTACTTGTTATACTACGTTGACGCGAGATCAACTGATAGCCTAGATGGCATGACTGATGACGCAGTGTGTGAGCAATTATTGTCAGTAATGAGTGATGAGGTCCGACAGTTTGTAGTAAGTAAACAAGTGAAGACAGCTGATGAGCGCTGTGAATTTGCGGACTTGTTTTCTGAGATGAATGCGGCTGCTAGTGCTACTGCGGAGGCAAACCACAAACCTATGTTAGGGGGCGGTGGTCAGGCAGTGCCGGGCATGGCGGAGGGTCAGCCACGGAACAATAATGGACTCCCGGTCGGTGGCAGTGGCAGGGGACTGCAATGACCAATGCGATAAACAATGTGGTGGTGAGAGGCCTTGTTTTGGGTGCAACGGAGTGAGGCATAAAAGGTCTGGGCATAAAAGGTCTGAGTGCCTGAACGTGAACAGAGTAGGGGGAAATGCCGGTGTGTGTGTGCTCAGTGTCGGATCTTCCACCCACCTCACATACCTTGCTATGCCCGTGCTCAATAAACACGGCGGCATGGGAGGAACTGCAGATATCAATCACAGTATTGCACTGATGGAAGCCAGTCCTGCTGTTATTGTTAATTCAGGTGGTACGGCAACTACTGTTGATCATCATTTGGATAAGATGACAGGTCAACGATCTGAACATAAGGTTAGTAATATTAACTCATTGTCTAACCGTCAGGAAGACAGACATAGCAGTAATCTGATAGCCAGACTACTGTTCTATGGCCTCCTCATTATAGCCTACTTGTGTTACTTGTGCATGTAATTTTATTGTGTAGTTCCTTTATAGCATTAATTATATTCGTGATGCAAGGTGACGTCATTTATTAATATTACATTTCCATGTGTTCTTTCGCTAGCCATTTAACTGGGGTTTTTTTATTTTTTTTTGTTTACAGTGTGAATGCAGACGTTAAGCCTATAGCCTCCATCGCAGGGTGATAATTCTGACGTCTTCTGTTTCAAACTGAGTGCGTTTTATTATCTCAGATAATATGGCTACACCGCCACACTCTCCAGCAAAGAAAAAGTATAAGCAGACAAAACTTAGTTTTACTGCAAGCACGACACCTACTCCTGGAACCTCACAAACTGCAGATGTTGCCAGACCTCTTGCAGGCCTACAACAAGAAACAGAATATACCAATTCCATCAGTTACCTCCATCTTGACTGTATGTGACATTATGTCAGAGCAAAAGTCAACGAAAGACATGTTTGTTCAGTCAAGTGCACAAGTTACTGCAAATTTATTTGACTGTGCCCATGTCAAATGCGTACAGCTGAGAGATGTGTTTTGGCATTACGACGACTAAAGACCTTCTTGAGAGTTACTATGAACCAGGAACGCCTCAACCATTAGCTCTTTCTTCACATACACAAAGAGTTAACTGATAACATTGATCTATCGAAAGTGATGTGTACGTTCTGCTCAGCAAAAGACGAGCGCATTCAATACTTTGCAAAGTGATTTGTCACGTACATGTACTTATTAGTTAGTGCAAGACTCAGGCTACTTGAAGACTGAACAGTGTTGCAGTGTTGTAATAGGCCTAGTCTGCATGCATTTGTATTGCTACTCCGCTGACGTTCTGACGTTTCAACAGACTGGTTAACTAATTTGCAACACTTAACTGTTATCACATCAGCTTTCTGTACAATACTGTAGTTTATTTTCTACTTGCTTGTTAACCTAAAATTACTAAGAAATGATACGGACTTTACTATTTCATACTAGGTAATAGGCCTACGCGGAATTGTGCTAATTTATAGGCCTAGCCTATGTTTTGTATTATAATACATAATGACTAAGAGTTGCTTTTGTGAAAAAATGACAACTACGCGAAGTGGTGAAGAATTGTTGATCGTCGATTGAAAGGTGGTCGAAAGTTGTCAATAAGAAGGGTGTGCCTATTCACCGACAGGGCGAAGGAGCTATAAAGCGTGCTGCAGATGCTGATGATATAATCGCAATGCTTGGGATGTTGGATGTCAATGCTGTTGAATTACCGGTGTACGCGTCAGTTGATCTCCTCTCAACAGAATGCCGCCTCCCATGACCCCGATGACGTCTTCCTCGTCACCTGCATTCAGTCCAACTGCGCTTGATGAAGTCTTTTGAACTAGTCATCAAGCGGCTTGACGCTATTGAAGCTCGACAGGTGGCTGCATCACTGCCACCGTCCCTGCCAGCACCTGCTACTCAGACACCAACAGTAGTACCCACATCTGCATCGAGTGGCCTACAAGAGCCAGCTTGTGAGTTTGCAGAGGTGCAAGGAGCTTCGTCATGGGCGATAAGACTTATCTGATAGTACAACACTTTTACATCTAACTGATACTAAATGTCGCAGACGTTGCATTCCCAGTATGACAAGTCAGCTGTTGCTGCAATGCAGTGACGACAACATTGATTTTCTGTGCCCAAATTGTTGCTTTGCTGACGGATATTACGATATGAAAGCTGACTTACAGCAGTACGTTAGTAGTCTTAAATGTCAAGAATTACCTTACCACAACGGTCTTCTGAACCTGTGGATTCACAGCCATCTGCTGAGCAGATTGTCCCCTTACACCGTTATTATGCCACTCATTCTGGGTTGCAAAAATACAAACGCAGAATTTTGTGGATAGCATCCACTGCTATGGTGAATATGTGGGAACTTTTCCGGGACACAAACCACATGGGGCATTTAAAAAATCCGACTGCAGACACTGTGCGCAAAGCTGACAACTTTGCTGTTATTATGGACGAGACAACAGACCTTGCTTACTTGCCCTCCATACGTACAAAACTGGAAGTTTTTCAAGACATAAACAACACCGTAAAGATAAGCTGCCCACGCGGGCGTGGCAAGATTTGAACACTTCGGTTGGGGCTGGTGCTGCAAACAGTTAGCCAATGCATGCTACATGATGCACAAACAGGAAACCGGCGTGTCAAACCCAAACGTTAATTTTGCAGACGAGATACTGCATGTTGAAAATCTCGTTAAGAGTCGCGAGTTAGTACAGCGTGTAATTTTCGGGAAAGACAAAGGTGGATACATGTCACATTCTTTAAGCCGAGTATAAGTAGTCTGTGCATGTGGTTGTTGTGCTAGCTTTCAGTTTTGTGTCACTGACAGTGTTGTATAGTAATTGAAATACAAGTAAATGAAATACACATTTAAAATAGATTTAACATATTTTGTATTTTGAGCTTTCTAATTCGGGCCTGACATTCTAGACAGTGACATCAGCTCGTTTTTAGCATAACTGCAATTAAATGTATTTTGTATTCTAATTATTTCTGCTGAATGTACTTTATGTGTTATATCTTGTTCTTGGTATCATCAAACAGCATAATACGCAGCCCAAATCTACACTGACACCGCCAATAACATGACGTGCATCAGCTGGGCATCTGAGCTACAGCTGCAACTTCTACAGTCGCATGATGAGGTAATCATGCTGGATGCCACACACAACTACAACAACATAAGAATGCCACTACTCACTGACAAATACGGCCATGGTCAGCCAGTGGTGCACGCTTTACTGGCACGTGAAGACAAGGAACACATATCCATGTTCATCAACAACTTGTTAGCATGGCAACCAGGTGTCGCATCAGCAACGTTCATAACAGACAAAGACTTTGCCGAAATAAATGCAGTACACAGAGTGTGTCCGGATACAAAGGTCTTTCTCTGTCGCTTTCATTTGTGGAAGAAATAAACCGGCAAGGACCTGCTGATGGCAAACAGAAGATGCAGCTTCTGCGTCGGCTGTTGTATTCCACCAACCGAATAAGTTATGATGAGACCGCTGGTCTCCACTCAGCAGCAGTTTCCCTCATTCCACCGCTACCTGGGGACAAACTGGCTCCCCCATGAAAACCTGTTTGCTGGCTTCGCTCGTCATGGTGTCTTGCACTTTGACAATGACACCAATAACAGCTTGGAGCGCTACCACCACACCATCAAGTCTGTGCTTGGCTCAGTCGGTGTGTTGATGGACAGGACGATTTCTGTTTGCACTTTTTCCATGCACCAGCATGAGTTCGATGCCAAGATGAAAACAACACACACAGCCAATAGCACCTTAGCCGAATACAGGGTGGCCCAAATTAAAATACCCCAGCAGTAAATATGCGATATC
>Ga0209788_1000474_pt1 | contig 10680 bp, 3 predicted proteins | sample WorMetLIZISLAND1_2_FD_187415 | JGI IMG/M metagenome (GOLD analysis project Ga0209788, IMG submission 187415) | Marine gutless worms symbiont microbial communities from Max Planck institute for Marine Microbiology, Germany - Olavius clavatus LIZARD... ...
GTATAGGTTATAACAATTTATATCTATTATTTATTATATTTAATGTATATTTATATCTTTATTTATATCTTTCATCCCAAAAATTTAAAAAATTTGCATTGCGGCCTACAGGAATTTCCAGGGATAGTCAATCGATGGTTATCGATTGTCCCTGAGGAATTTCGAACGGCTACAAAATATAACTCAGGCACCGTTAGAAAAGATGTTTGCGCCAAAGAGGGAGTTTTGTGGCCGCCATAGACATGTATAGGCCATTAATTAACTGCGCATGGGCCCGGCTGGCGGCCGGTGGCGCGCCTGATGCCTTTTAGGCCTTTTCATAAAGTTTCTTTGCAACATTACACTATTTTTAATGCGATTTTCAAGTCCCAAAATGCGCAAAATTTAACGTCTTTTGCGGCTTTGTCTCGGACCCCACTGGGGGGAGCTTACAGCGCTCCCCAGATGGTGGGGAGGGGCTTGCTTTCCCCCTCCAAGACCCCATCCCCGTTCTCTGCCACTGTAAACTTCATATTGTATTGAAATTTACAGCAGCATCGCGCGTCCTCCCTGCGATAGCACGACTTTTTTGTAATTCCAAATGCCATCCATACTCAGTTATTGTTTGCGCCCCACAATGACATTCACTCCAGTCTGTTGTTTTATTTACCGTGTCCCCGGTTTCCTCTCGATCACTTCATAAGATGCTACAGCGTCAAGCACGCGACAAGCAGATTTTTCTAGTTCTGCAATATTCGACTTCGAGTCATTCGTTTTCGTATTTGTTCACATAAATTTGACATAAATCCAAAATAAATTGTAACTAATAATAATAGTAACATAATATTTAAGAATGCTACAGAAAAGTCGAAAAATTTGAAGCATTAATAGGCTGCAATTTCAAAGCGCAGTGATGTCTTAACACCAGAACGATGCCAATTCAAAAAGATGGGCATGCGTCAACATAAGAGCCAGCGAAAAGTTCCGATGTTCATCGCGTTTAAACTTACAGGATAATTTATGTACAGTTTGTTATATACTTCGATATTGTTACTTAGTTACCTATGGCGTGAGTGCCAGGCAGCACGCAGCAACGTGCTGCCGACAAAGCAGCAGTGTCGCTCGCAGTAATCAATGGCCTCTCGTCGTCTCTGACAGATCGTATCACCGACGGCCGCCTCTTACTTACTGAATGACTGAGTGAGGTGTCACGTGATGTGCTGAGTGCGCGCGCGTCCTTGACTGATCGCCTGACATTGACTGACACGTGACACGTCACGTGACTGCATTCACCACACGGGGCTGTGTAGCTTAGCGTCACGCCGGCCGACTCACACGCCGTCACTCTCCATTCACTGCTAGCGGCCGGTGTACCGGTCCTACGTGGCCGTCTGCTATAGGCAGACAACTAATGACTTCGTTAGTCGTTATGCTTATTTTGTGTACTCATTCACTGGTATGATTTCTCCGGTAGGCCCTTTGGTGATTGGTGACTATGTCAACGACTAATGTATGCATGGTTTCGCAACGGCGGTTTATCCGTCCACCCCATTTCCGATTGTGTGACGTTAGTGTTACTGGTGCCTGGGGTAGAATTGACGATAGTGTTACTGCTGGGGAGGCGCTCGGGGTGGGCGGGATGGTGCATGCAGCCGAGAACACAAGACAACATACAATAATGAAATATATTCGTCCAGTATTCGTCAAACAAGACAACCAAAAATGCAGATAGACAAACAAAAATAAACATGAAGCAAGCATCCGGGCATGATATAGGATAAGTATAATATGTTATTGTCAATGATTCCCACTGTAACAGTAGAGCTAGCTGTGTGGCTTCCTCTGGCAGTTGGCAGATCTCTGTTTTATCGGGTGGCACACCTTTCGAGTAAAATTCCATGATAGTCCTGATACTGTCATCATTAGACTGTGCTGTCTTTATTTCCTCGCGCGAGTACGACTTCTCAGCACCGACTCCATCATCAATTTATCATCAGAAATGCTAGGTTCTCAACTGACACTATCTCTGGTTTAGTTTGAAGCCTTAACATTCAACATCTGTAAATCTCTGCTTCTAGCGACTGACGGGAGTTACACTTTCTTTTGCTGATGCATGTTCGGGAGGCACGTCCAGCCAAACTGTTCCGACGGATTCCACGGTGGTGTGTATATAGGGCAACAAATTACTTTCATGTGATATATACACTGGGTTGAAACACAGTCCATAGATAAAAATAGAAGTCATGCAATCACGTGACCTCAGCCAGCCCAGTGGAGAGCCTGTCCGCCATGTTTCGCTTTTTGTTGTTTTGTTGTCGATCGATGTCTGTTTACTCTGTTACACTGGATGGATGTTGCGATCGCTGGATTATGTTATTTTTCTGAATTTGTTTGACTGCTATCGTTAGTATGCCGAATTGCTCGGCGATCGACTGTTCGAATGGGTCCAAGAACGGTTTTAAAGTGCACAAATTTCCCACTGACTCCGTTCGTCGCCAGCAGTGGATTCAGAACTGTCGCCGTGATAAGTGGTCACCAACAGAAAACAGTGTGCTGTGCGATGTAAGTATACGCCTGTTTACTGTGACAGTAACCTGTCTGGGTAGCTAGATAATGTACGAGCTGAGCTATAAAATCTGGAGTGAGTCACTCCCAGAATACAGACAAACAGCATTTTCAGTTCTTACTGTGGATACTTAAACTCTCCAGTGTGCTGTGCTTCTTGTGTTGTAGAATAGCTGCTTCTAGTAGATGTGTGAATTACAAGTTTGGTTCTGTTAGCCCAGTTTGGTTCTGGTTTGGTAAGTTTCAGTTCAGTATGATTCGGTTTGGTCTGTGCAACCGTCCCAGGTCCTTTCGCTTTTCATGCCTCCGCTCATACCTAGCATGCGGGAGGCATTGTTTTTGGGCTGTCGCTCTATGCGTCCCCCTCCCAAATCTTGTTTGCACAATAACTTGAAGAAATCTTGAGGGATCTTCACCAAACTTGCACCAGTGATGTCGCGTGGGTACGCGCTGGCTGCTTCAGATATTGGGGTCAATAGGTCAAAGTTAGGGAACAGTGGGCATTACACTTAAAAACTTAATTTGTTTATAATCTGAAACAATGTGGTGAACTGGTGTACAGGCTCATTTTGAAGACAGTCAGTTTGAGAACGTCAGACAGGATGGCAAGCGACCGCTAAAGTGGAATGCTATACCGACACTGTTCAATGTCCCCAATAAGCCGCAGCCAGTTACTGTTCGTCGAGTTAACCCACTAGACCGGAAACGATTGGCAGGAACTTCAGCTACCAGTGTGTCTGAAAGTACTGATCCACTGGTGAAAGTGCCACGCATTGCAGACCATATTTACTGTAAAACAGCTTCGGAAAAGACGCAGGTTCACTCCACCCAGTCAGCATTGCGCGGCACTGATCACAACTATCCGATGTTTCGGGCACCTCTTGTATCAACAGGTATGTTACTGTTATACCCCCTTTACACGCCGAGCCAGCTTTGTTGTGTAAGCACTCATGAAGCCAGCTTTGCGAACCAGCTCTGTGATCGCTCGCAGTAAGCGCTGTTAAAGCTGGCTGTCTGCTGGAATTTTTATTAAATACCTAATGTTGTTGATCTCAAATAAGTGTTTCGTTTTTATATGGGCCAGGTTGTTATCTGGTATAAACTTACTATCAGGATACCATGTCTATCTGAAAAGGCCCTCCTATATTCTCTAATCAGTTCTTGAGTTGGAAGACTATAAGTGTGTATCTAGTTAGTTGCGGACTGTTACCTGCTCAGATATGGAACTGTCACTCATTAGCAGAGGACTGAGGTCCTTGTTATTACTCAAACTTGATGTACAGTGTATGGTAATCACTGATTGTTGGCACACTACACAGACAGCTCAATTTAATTGCTATGGTGTCTTTATAACCCAGTATACAGTGCATGTCAGTGTCCTGTTGTATTGGCAGTTGTTGCTGTTGCATTGTTAAAGGCTGTTAGTAAAAAAGCTATGAATAAGGTACTTGTTTGAGTGCTGCACTGTACATATGAACAAGCAATGATGTAATTTTCCTGTTTGTCTGATGTTATGTCATGTGTGTACTGTACACAAGGTAATGACGGTAAACCATCTGACATGGCTGCTGGTCGACAAGAACACCCGGGTGACACTGACGAAGTCCCGAGTGAACAGTCATCATGTCCAGCGTACTGCTGCAACCGTCGTTGTCGCAACACAGTTACACAGCTTAAGCTGAAGATTCGACAACTGCAGCGTCAGGTAATTATTGTACCTAACTAACGTCACTGTTCTCTGCTCAGTTTTCAGCTGTAATTTACTGTTGGTACAAGTTTGCATTTCACAGTATCCTACCTCTGTAATAAACGTTGTTTTAAATTTACATGTTATTTCTTTATGTTGCTGTGTTAAGTTGTTTTTTTACTGTTAGTAATGCTTTATTTTGCATTTAGTTTGCACAGTAAGTTCTAAATATGCATTGTCTGACCTTACTAGTATTTACAGAGTGATTCTGTCAAAAATGTCGCAAAAATATGGCACCCTTTGTACGGAATGTAACATTATCCATTACATAAACCTCAAATTCTGTCTCTCCGGTTGTCTGTGTGTGTGTTAAGACATTTTGACCCCTTCCCATGGGAGGATTTTTCCAAATTTGGCCTGCAGAGTCTATGGCCACCCAGTTTAATAATAAAACAACAACTGTTCACTTTCAAGTTTATTTGAGGAATTTTCCATCATTATGGGGCCAAATGGGCGATTTTCGACAGGCGGCAGGCCGGCAGCGCAAAGTTATCGCGTAAGTACAATAGTGTGACAGCGTCATACCTCACTGCTGTTTGTGAAAAGCTTGCTGCCACAACGCTTGCCACAGGACTGACCTTTGAGGCCTGTAGGGATGAAGTTTGAGGCCTGAAAAATTTGACGCCTACAGAGCCGAGAATTGACGCCTGTAGGTAAGAGCATCCACAGTGCCTAGCTTTGGGGCCCCATGGCTGAGCTTTCAACCCTGAAATGCCAAAAATTTGACTTGCGCAGGGGCGAGTTATGAGGCCCGCAGGGGCCGAAAATTGGATGTGGGCCGAGTTGTTTGCCACCACCTAATAGCGTCGTAGGCACATACATATGCCCAGCGAAGCGGGCTGGCCTGCTAGTAATATAATAACTAAGCCGAAAACATACAGCGAACTTGTTGGTATAATTAGAGCTGTGTAACAGTGATCATATGTTGAGCAGCAGTTATCAAGCTGATGCTGGTAGTGTGTTTGCAGTGAATGTGAAATGTTTGCAAATGCAGTGATTGAACTGAAAACGTTATTATGATGACTTTCGCATAATACTAATTTATTTAAGTGTTGATCAGTTAACTTTGAAATGGTATTTATGTTAATTTTATGTTGTTGACTACTAACTGTGTTATGTTTTATTTTAGTTATTGACAGAAGACTAATGTTGGATATTGTTCATGTGTTCATGCTTATCCACACCAAACTAACTCTTATGTAAGTAATAACGTTTATAATTGTTTATATAAACTTAAACTTCTAAATAGATTTTTATGCCTCAATCTGATATGGTCACTCACAGGCACTTCCTTGCATATCCGATGTCCATATGATATGTTGGTCCCATATGTAATTTACACGATGGCTTCAAAAAGTGCTTAACTCTTTGCCAAAGTTACATCAGTAATGCTTTTGGGAAAAAGGGGTATTATCATATTTGTGGGTGAGCTGTCAAGGTCACAGTGCAATAAATGCACTTGACAGACATACAGGAAGAAGATGGCTGGTACAGTGCTCTGCAATGCTTCACTTGCTGATGCACTGTAAACTTGTTTGTTAAAATTTCCCACTAACTGTCCGTATAGCTGTTTCTTGGTCATTGGGCTTAGTTATTTTGCGAGAGGTATGAATTAATGCCATTTCTTGTGGACTAGCCGCATTATGCCTCCACCACCATGTATTGTGCTGGGCAGTGGCGGATCCAGAGGGAGGATCCAGTGGCGGATCCCGATCCACCGGTCGGACAAAATCCTTCGCACGAGGCTTCAAGGCTTAATTATGAGTTTCTGGTATGCTTTTCATCGAAAATAGAGTTAAAATATAGGTAAAATCTTTTCTACTTCGGGAATTTTGACGTTATTAATTTCAAAAATTGCTGTCAGCTGCTGGGGGCTTTGCCCCGAAACACCGACCGTGGCTCTGCCCCTGGACCTGGCTGGGGGACTTCTGTCCCACTGACTGACTCGATCCCCCCCTACTGGAAATTTCTGGATCCGCCACTAGTGCTGAAGGCATTATGTTTTGCAGCTGGTTATTCATCCGTCCTTGTGAGTCCCGAAACCTTCGTAACACAATAACTTTAAAAATACTTGATGGATTTTCACCAAACTTACACCACTGGAGCACGTTGGGGAAAGGATGGATACGTCAACTTTAGCGATCAAAGGTCAAGATGACAGCATGCCTTGATGCTTTGGTTTTGAAGTTGATGCATACTCATTGATGTAGACTTCACTGAAAGCTAGCTGTCATTAGTTGTCATTAGCAGCCATGATCACATAATTTAACCGATTGTTTGCATTGTGTTAGCGGAACCTTACTCTTGATTATTTTACACTTGTTGTAGATTACTGTAAATTAAGCACGATTGTTTGGTTTGCAGGTTCGAGATTTACAAAGCAAATTGTACAACAGCGATACCAACCTTTCTACGTTCCTGGCGAAAGACCAGATGAAATTCCTACAAGCGTCACCAGCCAGCAGGAACAAGGGGATAACATGGTCCGTGGAGACAATTCGTCAAGCCTTCCAAATCCGCTACATTTGTGGTGCGCAAGGATACGAATTCATAAGACATCTCCACTACCCGCTGCCCTCGTACCGCACTCTCTGTGATCGCATCCAGCAAACACCATTTCGTCCTGGCATTCAGGCTGACATCGTCAACTGGCTGCGGTGCAAGCTCCAATCGTCGGCTGTGCAAGAGAGAGACTGTGTTCTCATGTTGGACGAGATGGCGGTGCGTAAATGTCTGGAATATGACAAAGGGTTGCGTTCGCTTGTTGGTGGTGTGTCGCCGGATGTATGTAAATCGAGTCGTGAGTGTGGGGCGGTGCCAGATGTTGTATTAGCTAGTCATGCGTTGGTAGTCATGATACGCGGTTTGACCACAAACTGGAAACAGGTGGTGGCCTATTACTTGACTGGTGATTCTGTTGAGGGCAACACGTTGTGGCATGTAGTTAAAAGTGTGATTGTGGAGTTGTATACTGCTAGCGTGAATGTTCGTGCCGTTGTGTGTGACATGGGCAGCTGCAACCGAGCAATGTGGCGGGCAGCTGGTATTGTTGCGTGTAAAGATCAGATTGTCAATCGTATACACCATCCAGTTGTAACCCAGTCGCTGTATTTCTTGCCGGATGTCCCCCATGTCCTGAAGAATGTCCGAAATTGTTTGCTGTCTAATGACATTGTGCTGCCACCAGAAACAGTTCAGCAGTACAGTTTGCCAGGAGCCATAGTCTCCATGTCGCACGTACAGAAACTGCATGAATTGCAGCAGGCATCTGACCTCAAAATTGCGCCATCGCTGCGGAGACAGCACGTTGCACCTAAGCAGTTCGAGAAAATGAAAGTGCGATTTGCTGCTCAGCTGTTCAGTCACTCTGTATCCTCTGCGTTACAATTTTGTGTCAATGCAAACCTGTTGCCAGTGGCCGCATTAACAACTGCCTGGTTTCTGCAGTTTGTTAATGAGTGGTTTGATGTTGCCAATGCGCGTACAAAGTTGCAAGCCCTTCACTTGCAGTCAGCCAAGAAAATTTGTGTGTTGAAGTCCATGCAGTCACTGGGCCCACGTTTGCACTTTCGCTCCCGTCAAACACCAAGTTGTGAGCCAAAAATGTCGTGGAAACCCATTCAGACTGGTTTGCTAATGGCAACCAAGTCCTTGTTGGACATGCATGCCGAGTTCGTTGAAACTAGATACTATCGGTATCTAATGACGTCACGATTGACGCAGGATGCGCTGGAGAATTTGTTCTCACAAATTCGTGGACGTGGTGACAGTCATCCTAGTCCAGTGAAATTCCGCCACAACCTGCGATTAATCACCATTTCACAGTTTACCAAGACTCCGCGAAAAACATCTTATGAATGTGATGATAGCGCACAGTTTGTGGCTCCCTTGCTGCGTGCAAAGGCTAGACAGGATGACTCTCACCATGCTGACGAGTTGGTGGAAACCAATGAAGACTTGAATGATATGTGTTGTGATGTCAGCGGCATGTTTGACACATGTGAAGAGAATGCTCTCACATATTTAGCTGGCTGGATAGCTTTTAAGCTGAAGTCTAAAGTGTCATGTGCCGAGTGCAGTGAATGGTTGACTCGAAATAAGTCGCATAGTGATGATGATGATGATGATGCTCATAGTGTTGAATCAGCTGCACTTCAGCTGACATTAATCAAGTCATTCGGTGGCTCTGACTATGGCCTGACACTCCCATCTGATGAGCTACAACAGTTGGTACGTGGCGCCGAGTCAGTATTTCGTGTGTGTAAAGGCGAGTGTGTTCAGAATACTGACATTCCACAGACTTTGCTTGGCAGATCTTCTGCACTGTTGGCTCATGCAAGCGATATTCCGCAGTGTCACGGAGTAGCGCACAAAGTTCTGCAAAAATTTTTTCGCCTCCGTTTGCACATATTTGCTAAACAACTGAGTAACGCAGCCGGTGATGAATGTCAGCATGGTAGCAAGAGTGCTAAAGCAAGGACAGCAATCAAGTAGACTGACTGTTTACCTGCCGATTTATAATTGTATGCAGTTAGTATCTTTTCCAAGAATAATAATCTAAAGGTAGTTGGTGGAAATCTAGGCCTTGTGACCAGTTGCATTTGTCTGCTGCCACAGTCATCGAAGTATTGCTTATCATTTAGCCATGCCAATGTTGTCTGCCCGGATGATAATTCTGACTGAACTTATGGAAATGCTGTATAACATGTGCTGGCACTTACCTTTACCATTGCGATATGTACAGTGTTGAAGTGGTGACTAACAGACCACACTGTTATTGATTAGTGGCAGTAGGTTTGCATGTAGTTAATGCCTTTCATTATATAATGGATTTGCATTCACATTGTTGTCAATTAAACAGTGTTGCCAGAGTTGTGACATATGTACTGAACAGTGTTATGTCGTTAAAGAAAAAACGCTGAACACTAGTGGTTTGATAACTGCTGGATTACATTACAAAATCTACAAAGCAGCTGCTCAAGGTACTGGCTTTATTGCAAACATTTCAGCATATAAATGTGGCTTAGTGGGTTAATAAGAATCATAACTATGTTTTTATGCCTCTACCTCGAGGTAGTGTACCGGAGACACTGTTTCTGCAGCTGTCTATCCATCCATGTGTCCGTCCATCCCTTACCTTGTTAATACAATATTGACAACTTGACAAGTTTTTGGCGGATTTTCTCCCAACATGCACCAGTGATGGATTTGCAGAAAAGGGTGGGTGCTTCAACTTCGTGGTCAAAAAGGTCGAGGTTACATGTGGGCAGAGGCATGCACTACTCGATGCATCGAGTCCTCTTAGGCCTAAGGTATTTCCAGCTACAGGCTTTGTGCTGCTGGCTTCACAGATTAAATAATACCGTAATAGGCCTATTAATAATCTTTCAGTGCCAGCTGCAATATGTCAATAGACACATGAAGCAATTGTGATTCAGGTTTTGTATTATTTGACATCATACTTTGCTGCCATTCAGGCAGTGGCACAAAATCGCAACTTTGAAAAACACCTTGACTTTGTACATAGCTACCTAATAACTGGTTTGCAAGGTCATCCTTAAACTCTGCTGTATTCAGAGTGACAGTTCGGTGGACAGATGCTAAGGATTTCTTTATCTCCCACCTACCCAGGTTACTAGTCGAATAACAGGCCTAGATACACGCACGATACAGTGTAGCAGTTAAAATGTACACCAATGAATAAAGCCGTAATTGTCAACCCCACTCATCCGCGAGGTTCTGTTCATTATTGGAAGGAATTAAAGGGGAGGGCAATGCCTGTGAGCTCGGTGGTAGCCTGCTGTGAAAAGCGACCTGACGGTGGCCGCTCGGTACGCAGTATGGGTGGTTACGCACAGGCTGGCTCGTCCACCTGTGCCGGATGGCAGGTTGGGGTGTCGTTGATCAGGTATATGGCCTGAAGAGGCCAACCGAAGTGTAACGAGCCGCGTGCGTGCACTGTGGAAGATGGTAGACGGTGGTGACAGACAGACAAACAAACAGACAAACATTATAACTTGAAAGCGGTGACAATTCGGTGTACTTTATTGTTCAGGCTTCGGGCCAGCAGAATTTGCCACTTTGATACTGTAGGCCTATGTGTGCAGTTACGCACATATTGCTTTCGTACGTGAAAAATGCTCCAAATTAAGTTAAAATATCGGTCAAAACAATATGAAATGTGTTTTGTTAATTTACTTTTGCATTTTATCGCACCGAAGCGACTTGTTGCCATGAACGCTACAGCGTTGTCACGCAGCAGCGAAAGCGAAACATGGCGGCCGGCTAGCCCACTGGGCGCTCAGCGCTGACCAATCATTTGCATGACTTCTATTTTTATCTATGGACTGTGGCTAGTAGAGCTATGCTTACTGGTACATAGCGGACGT
>Ga0209788_1000475_pt1 | contig 10676 bp, 8 predicted proteins | sample WorMetLIZISLAND1_2_FD_187415 | JGI IMG/M metagenome (GOLD analysis project Ga0209788, IMG submission 187415) | Marine gutless worms symbiont microbial communities from Max Planck institute for Marine Microbiology, Germany - Olavius clavatus LIZARD... ...
GCCCCCATGGTACATTTCTAGACTATTATGCCAAAATTCGGCTAGACAGGTATTCATTCAGGGCTGTCTTGTGCCTACCTGTCCTGTTACCCAAATATCTCGCCAAGTCAGCTGGCGAGATATTTCCGTATCAGTTGTCTCATGGCTACTGTGCCAGTAGTAGAACTCATTCTGGCGACGAACTTCCTGTACTAAATTCATGGTGTATATGCCAGGTACATTTGTGGACTATTGCGACAAAATCTGGTGAGACAGGAATTCAGTGACGGTTAATTGTCTTGGGTCTACATGTCTTGGTACGCAAATAGCTCGATAGCTAGCTGGCTAGATTTTTCTGTACCGTTGGTTCTAGCATGGATGTTGTGTCATTACAACTGAATCTGAAATATCTCGCCAGTCGACTTGGCGTGCTATTGGGCTAACAAGACAGGCCCAAGACAGTTGCCATGACTGAATAACGGTGTAACTGAATGCTGTCAGAATAGTCTAGTTATGTACGCGGCATATATGCCGGTATACAGTAACACTGAATTTACAGAAGGAAGTTCTTAGCCATTCTCAGTTCTACTGGCACAATATTACTGCTAGATCTTACAGTAGTCTACGACATTGTCTAGCGGGCCGAATTGGCGAAGTAAATGCATAACAATTAAGACATGCAGGACAAAGATAGTAACGGTGACTAAATGTCTAAATTTGGTCACAATACTCTATAAATGTAGCTAGCAAATATATTCATCTTGATTCACCACACATAGGTAGCATAATAAACCTAGAAAAACCTTAACTAAAAATAAAGAAAATAAACTTAACACACATGTACAGGTTGATTCAAATTTTACTTATCTGTTTTTAATACCAATTATATCACTTGGTAGTTGGTAACTTCATGAAGCATTTGCTGACATTTCTTTTTGTACTAATTTCATAAAACATCTACTTTCAGTAAAATCAAACGATTGTACGTCTCTTTTGGACAGATTATAAACTTCCAGGCTATACAATAACACAGTACAATAACACAGGGCTGCATTTCGACTTCAGCAATTGTATGACAACGTCCTCACAAGCTATTCTGGCAATTTTTCCAAAAATACCATTCACTGCATGATAAAAACAGTTTTTAGCGTGATCAAGTGAACATTTAAAAGAGCGTGAGCTGACATTCCCAAATAACGAAACTCCATGCTAACAGGTTACCATTAGGTTACTTGTAGCAATATTTACACAATGTACATCACAGCTTGGCCCAATATGCAGACAACAAGACTTTACTATTTATCATCATATGGACTGTTATTGATTCCTTTTCACACTCAGATTATTTTGTAACATGGTAACTGAACATGATATAAGTATAATATCATCTGCAGACAGTATCAAAAAACAACCATTTATGGGGGTCACACAATTTACCAATGTCATCAATATATACTGCAAACAACAGTGGTAACAAAACAGCACCTTGTCTGACACCCGAACGCCTTTCTGCATTAGTTACTACATGAACAACGCGCTCATACAACTGATCAAGATCGTTACGTGTAAAAGTCTCATCAATATCGCTGGGCATCAACTGATCCATTTCAACGCCACCTTTCACAATGCTCACCTGCAAGTAGGTGGGTTATGTTTTGGCCTCCAAAGACCGAACGTGTGGCACTAACTACCCGTGTAAGTGATTTCAAAATTTTGCAACCTATGTGATCACAATCCCAACACGTTACAGACGGACGGTCCACAGTGTGAACACAGTCCCAGGGTGTGACAAATGGACGGACAGTGGCACAGCGACGGCTAATACAGTGCTCTAATGGTCGTTCAGGGTCACGCACTGCAAACCAAACTTGCACAGTTATAGTGCAGGCTGCAGCTGTAGGTTTCACCTCGAAAAATAACTAAATGTAATCACTTGAACGACAGGGGTGACTTATGCTATTCGCAGTTCTTAATATCAATGGTCTGCAGTGTACATCCTGTCATCATGTACACCGCCGTTAAAGAACACAAACAAGCAAATGACAGTTATACTTGTGATGCACTGCATCTCTTGCACATGAAGCTGCATTGACGAATTTGTCGGGTGCTGTAAGTGTGGGCGCCGACACACACAGTGTGAAACCACGCGCTGCATCCGTCGCAGCAGATCTGCAACAAACCATGTCATCAGTGGCTTTCATCTTTGACAGTCACGGACTGCATACAGTTCAGGTCTACAGGGGACAAATTCTGCTAGTCTGTGAAAAACTGAAAATATTGGCATATTTTTCTGTGTTGTTTCAAACTGAATATATACGTTACTGCTACTGAATTTTGCTGTACCATATTTTCAATTTCAATGATTCCTACATATGCGTGCTGTGATGGAAAACCAGTTTTGCATTTCATTCCAAGTGAACGCTACACCTTTTTGTGCAAAGTCTGTTTTCATTACGTTTCACATTGCCCGTTTTTGTTGCTGTCTGGCGTCATGTGTTGACAACAGTTCAGGTAAGTGGAATATGCACGGCATCAATTTGAACAAATGTCTCTTTCTGAAGATTACCGGTAAACACTACTAACTGCTAAGTACTGTAAAGCACGCAGTGAACAAAAGTCTCTGTTATTGTTAATGTGATGCGATACGTGCATTACAACAAACGTTTAAGTACGTTACATGCTCCACGACTATCGATGAGCAATATGCAGCACAGTAACAGCACACTGCAACTTACCCATGGCTGTCCCTCACAATACAACATGCCACAACGCCGACATACGTTGTCCAGATCGTCTGTAAAAACACACCTTGCAGATTGCACGTAGTGTCTGTGCAGAAATGCTAGCAAACGTTTACGAGCAGGAGTTATGCAATATCAACCTTAGCTATAGGATGATAGGATAGATAAGTAACAGAGGAATCATACAAAGCTGCAAGGTCTCTATTCAATACCATCATCAAGTAATATTAATGTTACATGCACATAGGCATTCCAGGCCAAAGGAAGGCCTGTGAATCCACTGCCATTTAACGTGTCTGGTCAGTTGGTGCAGCTGGTTTGACAATATCACAAGTCTCTGTTTTTTGAAACACAGTATATCATCTTCACAATTTTCGGGTCACTCATACGCATGAAACGGTGAAGCACTACGTGCATGGTCAAAAGCCAAAAAGCGTTCGTACAATGACTGCATTATGTGACGTCGACCATTAAGTGAGAAAGTCACCTTTTTAAGGGTCTGCAAACACGATCACAGGTTCGTCTGTGGTGATCATAACATGATCATAATGCTAACCTGAATTCGCGATGATGGCTCGCCGCATGCGAGCGCGAAGCTGTGACATGGACCTTTGACTGGTGGCGATCATTGTCAGTGGTATTCCATCAAGCAGCAGTTCAACAAACTACACATGCATGCACCATACACATCAGTCATTGCAGCTGGTGATAACAATCAAATTCACTACTTAGCAACAGAACTGGGCAAACGACATTGCCAAAATAAACTAAGCGTATACTGTCAGCGGCAAAAATGTGGCCCACGGACTGCAGATACATATATGAGATATGTTGTATGGGGTTATTCACTGGGGTTGCCTGAAGAGGGTACGTCAGTGGCATAGCCAGGGTGATCATGTTTGAAGGTAGGGTGGGCACAGGGGGTCGTCCCCAGAAGCCAGACATACATACACAATCTGCACCTGGCACACGTACCCCCACCCCCACTCACCTTCCCGAAACTCATCGAATTTCTGCCAATCCCAAGACCAGCTCTGGCTGAGGGACGGTGGGCACAGTTCTCACATCTGCTGTCCAGTGATGTCTACAGAAAATAAGTAATATATAAGAACATCTATATTGGAAGTAGGCAAAATATGACGGACATGGATACTTCACGGCCTACAACTAAACACATAGCGCTGGTCTGTCAGCTTTGCTGACTTTCTTGTTTTACCTTGATGCAGTACAGCCCGCAGTTGTATGAATCCGACGTCTGCTTGGCGTGCTTCACCGACATCACGGACAACTGGAGAGACAAGCGTCGCTCACAAGGCAGATGCCGCGTGCACAGAAAGCTTCTGCTCAGCAAAACACAGTAACCACGCAGGTCCATTTTTACATACAGTACACCTAGCGTACATCTACAAAACTAAACCTATGCGTATGGAAGTAATAAAAAGTTGAGTCTTGAGATGTGACTGGAAGACAAGCAACAAAGGTGCCGAAGTGATATGCTGAGGTAGATTGTGCCAGATACGAGCAGAGGCAACCGGAAAGGCTCGGTCCTCGACGGTGGATAGTCGAGTGCGGCCGACGATCAGTGATGAAGATGAGGAAGAACAGAGCCTTTAATCTCTGTAGGATAAGGACATTAATATCTATAGCAATAATACTGAAAAACATGACGACACAGTCTTGGCGACGTGATATAGGCATAGAGACATATCTGACCACACTGCATGTACCTTCGTTCTGCATTAACTCCGGGGCTCGTTGGAGTCTCGGTCAATCCACCGCCAGGTAGCTACCCTGGGCATGTTGTTCACACACACCTCGTCTGCTAAGTGGGGTGTAACAACTGAACAGTTGGCACCGTCACTTTAGTACTTTAACATGTACATTTTGTACAGCAAAATGCATACCTCCAGTGCACTGCAATTTTCTTCATGGTGGCATTTGACTCTCCCATAGGGTTTATGTACAGCAGACAATGTTCTGACGGTTTCAACGCCTGCAGCATAAACATACGGGCTTTCAATGTTGCGAATTTAGCAAGGTAGCAAGGTGGGGGGGGGGGAAATATGCATGGTAACGCTTGCACTGTGCACAAACAATGTTGCCTGTGACCCCACACAAGGGTTTGGTCTTAGACCCTATTGCGCCATGTCCCACAGCAAGTTTACCAAACTTTCGGATATGCCAGTATTTGCATTTCCCATAGACCCGAGACAAACCACATACAACATTATACCACTCAATCTAATGACACAATGAAAATTGTATGTGCAGTTACTGACCACCAAAGTCCAGTTGTTGCTTCACGAACATCTCCGTGTGACGCTGTACCTCAGCCACGTTGTGAATGCCGTCGGCCACTTGCTCCTTTATGAACTTCTTCACTCTGCTGTCTACCGGCAGGCGTACTGCAGCTGCCTGAAACACCCATTAAAAACTATACTAAGTTATTACGCATAAATAACCGCAATAGCACTGCATGCGATTTTTGAAACAGTACTGAGTACATGCACGTCCTTTACACAACGATCAACTCGGTTATTCCCCTGCAAACATAACATTTCAGAACCTGCTTACAATGTGTTGTCAACAGCACGAAGAGTCGACGTACAGTGCAGCCAATGACTGACTGTGCAAGTTGGACTTCTTTCCGTACACATCCTAAAATGGAGCAATGTGGTAAAAAGTGAAAAACTGGTAATAACATAAGCCTGCACACTCCCCAGTGTGTAACCTATAGTGTATAAGCAAACTGCTACAGGAGTAGTGAAATAAGTCACTGTCATACTGAATGCATAAAGCGGTGAACACTGTGTGCAGTCAATGATTGGCTAAGCAAGAATGCATACCTCTCCAACAACGTGACCGGTGTGCTGGTCACCAGCAGGCAAACTGACGACGAATTTTGTGCAGCCCACGGCGGTGTTGTCACTCAGTGCCGCCTGCAGTTTGTGGGAGTTGTCGGTTCGTCGCCGTTTCGTGTCAACAGTAATCTGTAAGAACCAGAACAGCAACGCGTAGCTGTTGTGCACCCGGAAAAGTGCACTTCATTACTGTTGGCTAGGTGTGGTCCAATGCAGCCATGCTGCAGCACTGACCCTCTGTAGGCTTAACTGCCTGCGGGCACGTGCAGGCACTATTGTATGCCCTGCCGCCGCTGCTGCGGCTGCGTTAGCCAATTTACTGATTTAAACTTAATTGGTATTAATTAATTACAAATTAAGTTGAAAATCAAACACAGTGCAGCTGTAGAAAATATTGTCACCAATCTACATGCGAACCCCAAGAAAAAAAACAACTTTCATAGCCATTGGGGACCGTTTCCAATACACGGCAGCATCAGCAGTAGCAGCACGGGCGGGCCACAGATGCCGCGTCGCAGCGACACCTGGCGAATAGACATGAACTGTCCGTTTCCGGGTCCGACAGCTACGAGTTGCTGTTAGCCTGTTCTTGTTCACTTTGTCTGATTTTCACCACTCCACTAGGAGTACGTCAGTGACCTTTGGGCACCGAAGAGCGAAGCTGTGAGGCTAACCGACTAGTTTCCGAGCAACATGTTTGCTGACAACAAATCACAGACGCTAAAGACAGACAGACGGATGACGGGCGACAGATGTGCGCTTTTGCACAGAAATGCATCGAGCGGTAATAGCCGCCCAATGCGACTCAGCTGATAGTTATAATCTGCAATCATCTGCTACTGTTACACTCATACTTGGTAGTTGAAGCAAGAACAGCGTCACAGGACTTACAAAGCCATCACCAGCGGAAGTTTTGTATGATTTTATAGGCCACGTGAGGTGTTAGCGTGCAAAAATCAGTTCACCTTGTACTCCGGATATGAGCATATCTCCTTAATGTGAACCGCTGCTGGACAGTTCACTTTCATTGAGTTCTGGACGAGAAACCTTCGTCGTCGATGTCCGTGCTCGTCCAGCGCCTGGCAGGCAACACAACAAAGAAACCGCACTGTCACAAAAATCCTGAATAATCTGACCAACAAGGGTGCGTAATTAAGCTAAAGATTGTTTCGAAAGCTTGAACTCAAGTGGCCAACAGCTGAGTGTGATTTTGTGTCGATTTTGACACATGGCGTGTTACAGGCCAAATGCATGACTGAAGGAAATATACCATTCACGCAAGTTGAGTTTGGCAGCAATCAACAGGCCAGTGTCAACGTGCTGTAAGTTATAAATAGTAACGGCCGTAAAGTGCAGCATTACATAGCTATAATGTTAAGACTGGCGACTGGCGAGCCAAAAGCCGAATACCGCACTTATTCACAGAGCACGTCTGTGCCTCTGTTGGCGTACTCTGCGCTCCTCTACAGTTCAGCTGCTGTCCGTACTGTTCCACAAGACTGCCTTTTCAAGACGAGCTTTCCGCTGCACTCCGCTGCACTGCACCAGTGCACCTACCACTTTGAACTCTGCCGAACACTGTGACCGATGCGAAGTTGCTGGCATCTGTTAAATATAGGCAAAAGAGTACCTACCTATTTAATCAGTCATTTCGGCCTAATGCCTACATCTGTCTGCCATACTCCCAGCACCTCTGCAGTTACGACCTTGCTGCACTTTATAAAGCAGATTACGTTGTAATGTTAATTATTATTCTACATACCCATCCGTATTCGATCACAAACTTGACAACGGTGCCATTGCACTACATGGATGACTTATTTTGCATTCGAAAAGCGAAAGACTTTGGCTACACGTCCTACTCTTGTGGACGATTGTCAACTAACAGGAGGCCGAAATTAAGTGACACAACTTTACATTTTGCCGTGTAAAAATGAATGGATCTACGAGATTTTATAACTTTTGGCACATATGAACTACATAAAGCAGCAAATGAGAGTGTTAAGTTAACTTCATAACATTATGTCAACTCTTGTTCGCCAGAGAGCGTTACACAGCTGAATACTTTCTGTGCATTACAGCAGATTTACTTACTCTGTATAATTTTCTCATTTGAACAATGCATTACTTATTCTAGATAATGGCAAATAAAAATTATTCAGGTTTTTTGCTATTTAGTAGTATCTATCAGCACACTACTTCACCTGTATTACCTGCTAACGCTTCCTAATAGACTCATAAACTGCATCGTAATGACACATGTACCTGCTGTGCAGCAGACGTACTGGCCTTGCGCTTGCGGGCGACATGACTGTCTCTGCCATGCTGACAGCACATGAGCACCGAACTACGTACAATGTACGGTTCCAGGCAGTCAGAATTCCAAAGGACGCGGTTTTTCTTTACCTCGGACCCTGCATAAACGTACAGTAAATATAAAGTACAACTTCATAAAACGTACGCGTAACTATAAATCACACAGTACTAGCCCTGTATTATAAGACATGTAGCTGTACTGGAAATATTCCTGAAAAACTGTTTATAATTTAATAAAATGTGTTCACTTTGTCTGATTAAGGATTACTCTGGAAGACATTGGAATACACCAAGTTAACAGAATATTCTGCAAAATGTTTTGTTATCTTCATTCTTCATGCATCCACAATTGACTATTCTGCAAATGCTAAGTAATCTGTGTTTTTACACAAACTGACTTTGTCACGTTAGAAGAATGATCTGTAAAAATCACACAGAGTATATTTGTAAGCTTGGCATAATAATCTGTCAGCTTTTCTGTACAAGAAAGCCCAGCTGATGCAAGGGTTACGTGCGACAGCAGTGCATGTATGCAGGCCCGTATGGTAGAAATCTAAGCTCAGCCAGAGCATAGAACCAAACATCACGTCGATCGGCAAACTTATGGCCTTTTTTGTATATCCAAGAAAAAAGATGGCCGTCAGCCGTCAGAGGGGAAACTGATTTACTCATCGCAGCGCATGTAGGCACAAAAATTTCTTTTGTGAAATTTTCAATGAAAAAATTTGATGCTATAATCTTCGACCCCCAAAGACGCACACCTCTACCCCTCTCCCACACATTGTGAGGTATGCGGTCAGTAGTTATGCCACTGAGCTAATCTGTAACAAAATTTCACAAACAAAATTGGTAAGTATAGCAGAAAAATTTGTTAACCATTCTGTAAATTTCAAACTGAATTATTATGTCAAATTCACAACTACTGTTTCCTAATGTGCGAGACGGTCAATGTGTAAAACTAGACATTAACAGATCAGTCTGTGATCACAAACAGGACAGAATGGTCTGTAAAATATTCTGTCAGCATTGCATAAATATTTTTTCCAATGTACAGTGTACGGCTGTGCATAATTATATTTTCGGTTTCGATACGCCTATTTATACCACATTCGTGTGTACTGATGTGTCGGCTCGGCTTTTCTATACCACTTACCGTGTCTGTACCTTTTTGTAGTCAAATATCGGCTATTGGTTTCATCCTCAAACTTACGTACTGCTTCAAGAGCATCTTCATAGGTGTCGTACTGCATGCTTCTGCATACACATACATAACCCAAACAACTCATTAGGCCTAATGAAAAGCAATTAATGTTGTAATCTAAACATCCAATCACGGCCCACTTACATAGGCCTGCCGTTAGTGTCCTGCAGAGTGATGTAAGCTTTCCAGCCAAATTTGGAACGTGTGATCTCATTGAGGTGTACAAAATTATGCTATTTTCAAATGCTTACACCGTGTACACCAACGACTACTTGAAGTTGATAAAGGGGCTATTACGCTACAATTCAGCCTGCAAAATCGCCACTCGCAAAGTGTAATTTGAATAATAATTCCATAGTTATATTGTGTTATGAAGATGCGGGCAAAGAGGCACAGTGTGCCTGCATCTGCCAACCTCATTTGACTAAGACTTGACTTGATTATTCAATACACATGGAAAAAGTAAATGTTATTGTCAGTATGGCGCGTACTGACAAATCCGCGCATTCTAGGCTATTGTCAGTATAGCCAATAGGAACCGGCTGACAGCTCTTATACCGAGCTGCTGATTGGTCGCGTAGCCTTAACGTCGTTCAATTGGGGGACACATTGGGTTGTGCGTAATTGGTGCTTATTCGTTAAATAACTTGACATTAGGGTACGATTTACACTTAGGGAGGGGTTAGGTTTAAGGTTAGGATTAGGGTCAGGGTCAGGGTGTGGATAGTGTGGTATATGGATGCACAGATGGCAGCGACGTTCGGCACTACAGATCCATACTGACAATAGCCCAGAAATGACCCATTTATCAGTACGGCCCGTACTACTGACAATAACACTAACGCACGGAAAATACTACATTATCACCCAGCCAAAATAATACTTCAAATAACTCCAGTCCGCAACATGGTTTCAATTGCGCTACCAAATTTTCTTTACCTGTGCATTACCCACCTTCGTGAAAAATTTCACGCTTGGTAGGATTTATACAACTGTTTAAAACAGTCAATAGCCAACTACTAACAAAAAGCACGGTGTTAGGTTCAGATCGGCGCCAAAATTGATAGCTTCAGATCGCCGCTGAGATCGGCGATCTGTTTTACATCGGCGATCCTTATACCTAACCCTAAGCCTAAACGTAACCCTTCCCGGTCTGAAACTAACAATTTTTAATTCAATTCCTTGCTTACTTTCAGGTCGCCGATATAAAGATATAATTATCTAACAAAAAACACCTGACTACTGAACGTGATTAGTGATTACGTGAACGATCAAAAGAATCCAAGTCCCGCGCCGCGGCAATTTTCTCGCCTCCTAGCTGCCTGTAGCCGACGGTGGGAGTATAAGAGAATAGCGTGGCCGCCTGCTGGCCTGTACCACGGTGTAAGATACGCTGACGCCAAAGATTATGAATATTTATATGTTTCGGAAATATCTCACCAAGAGAGGGCTCCGTTATTATCAGGGTATGGTATACAGTAGCCCAAAGTACTTCATGGGTGTGTATGTCCCACTAAAGAAAATTTTAAGAAATAATATTATATTTCCTGAGGGTAAAAAATAATTTGTTGTTTATGT
>Ga0209788_1000476_pt1 | contig 10651 bp, 6 predicted proteins | sample WorMetLIZISLAND1_2_FD_187415 | JGI IMG/M metagenome (GOLD analysis project Ga0209788, IMG submission 187415) | Marine gutless worms symbiont microbial communities from Max Planck institute for Marine Microbiology, Germany - Olavius clavatus LIZARD... ...
TAAACAATATACTGCCCAAGACAAGTGCCGCAGCCAGAGTGGGTGGGGCAAGCCCCCTTTTCCCCCTTTGCCTCCTCTTCCTTCCCCTTTCCCTTTCTGTCGCTATCTCGCCATTACCCCTGCCCCCTTCCCTGGGTCCTACCCTTAAATCCAGCCAGGGAATCTGGGGGATTTTGCGTCGTTTTTGAACCGAATAACTGCTATAAAGGTCTATAATTGAACATTAATTAAAAATTTTGCTAGGTAGTACAGCAACAGATTCAAGGTAAAGTGGCGAATTTTATTCCAGCTACTTTCGCAATCCGTCTTGGAATACAACTGACAGTGAATAATTATTACTATTTACAAACAGCTCAACTGTTGCTGAGAAAAAGCCGGCGTTGTCTGGAAGAGCTGTGCGGCATTCTGACGACGGCTATTTCACACGTGGAAATTTTGACGGTTCACTTGTTCACAGTATGTTTTAATGTATTCGGCAAATGGCATTAACGTTTATGGTTCAAGAGGTGGGAAGTGTGAGTGGATAGGTTGGTGTGGGGAGTTGAAAGTTGTAAAGCACTTCCTATTCACTTGTTGAGAAACTTTTGCTGTATAGGATGTATCGTTCAGTCACAATACACTTCGTCACAGACAGACGACGGTAACATGCCAACAGCCGATCATACTGCATGCAGCAGTGCGATCGGCTAAAACGGGCTCGCATTTGCCACAGCCATAATTGCAATCAAAGCAGCACATTTCTGTGGCCCACGGTATAAGCTAATACCGCGGGATGGTGACTACAAATAATTCATTGCTGAACGAACATAGGCGTATGAGCCGGGGAGGGGGTGGGAAGAGCTGCAGCCCCCTTGAGTCGGGAGAAGCCGTTATTTTTCCGGCAAACGCTATTTTTCGGGCAGAAGCCAGCAGCCAAAATGATATTTTTTGTATTTACTTAACGAAAACACCGGAATTCATTCCGTCCAGCCAGTCGAAATGCCTAAAATCCGGAATTTTTACTAATAATTATTGGGTGGGGATGAGTCGGGCAAAGCAATTTCGCAGGTTAGCACAGCAGTTTTCTTCGGGCTCTGTCAAAATATTTTTCGGGCAAAGACAGCCCAGTCTCCATCAAAAAAATTGGCCTGTACGTACGCCTATGTTGCTGAAAAAAGGAAACCACCAAAAAGTCGTATAATTCTGGAAGAGAATGTCGAAATGATTAATAGTTGGCCTCGTACAGTTGTCAGTCGGGAATCCGGAAAGACGAAATACTGGATGAGTTACAGGGGACTGACTTAGAACCCCGAGCGACCGACCGAACCAACTAACCCGGGACGACCGTCCGTCAATCGGCCGGCATACAAGACGAATGAGCCGCTGATGACTTTCAGCTTTCCCGGTTTTCTAACCGAGAATTAGCGAACGACGTGATCCGTACAACTATCGACTTACATACATACATACATACACATACATAGATGATATAGGCTATATAATTTTAAGTGGCTAGCAGAACAGCAATATGGGGAAACCAAGTTTACACCCCAATGATATTGACTATGCAACAGTAAGGCACATTGTGAGGTTCAGTAGAAAATCACAAAGATTCCAATAAGTAGGCTATTTGTCTTTTTTAGGGGATGGCTGATGGGCCCAAAATTTTGGGTAGGCCATGGCCCACCCAGCCCATGCTGCAGCGCCATCCATGGCAGGAGAAAACGTTGAGAAAGAGATATTGATGAAGGCAAGCGATGTAGAGTTGGATTGAGCAGCCGACGAGTGGGCCAGGGAAAGTCGTTAACCAAGAAAAACTTGAGTCTTGAGCCGAAACCAGAGCAGGATTCTCTGTAAGTAAGTAAGTAAGTAAGCAAGCAATTTATACAGGGTGGTCCAAAAAAAGAAACCCATTAGATTCTGCCCAATATCGATGCTATAGATCCCAATGGTAGTTTTTTTATGTTAAAATAATTTACTGAAAATAAAGTTAAATGTGTTGATTTTTTTTGAAATTAAGTTTAAATTATGCTATAAATAGCTGAGGTTGCGCATTAACTGTAAAATAACGCGCTGAACCCCATACACCGACCTTCAAAACCCTTTGCATTATCTCTGCTGTATAGATAAACACTGGTCAGCCGGCAATATATCGACGTCATTAGGATACGCAGTCAAACCGGTCACTGCTCTGCATCTGAAGCCAAGATCTAGGTGACGAATTGACGTAGAATGGACGAAAAATACATGGATGGTTGATAGTCACGCGATCTTATATAGGCCTATTGCATGAGAAGGTGAATCAAGTGGATCGGTTTGTCGGTCAAGCAGTTTTTTTGTGCGTGCAAACTGTCACAACCTGTCACCATTGATTAACGTCATCACAAGCATCGCCATCATCCAAGCTGGGGGAGGTGGGTTGGGATGAATCGGGGGCCCAGGCCCTGTCTCCGGTGGCGGTTTGGAGCATGGGGATGCAATTGCACCCACACTTTTGGGCTTTGCACCTCCAGTTCCGCACGATGCAACAAAAATGTCATCATAAAGGTAAAAAGGGTAAAGGTAGGCCTACTGTATAGCCGTTAATGGAAGTATTCCATGACACAGCTACAGAGTGGCACTTGCCGTAGGATCACACAGTGTTACCTGCTACCCGACACAAGTGAACACACCCGGCCTTAACCCCAGCCATGCAGGCCGGTACTCGATTTACCTACCCCGGAGGGATGGAAGGCTGAGTTGACCTAGTTGACTTGATAGCGCCCCGGCCGGGAGTCGGACCAGCGACCTTTCGATCACGAGTCCGACGCCGAACCACTGCACCACCGAGACAACCATCATGAATAATATTAACTTACTTCGTTGTGTCGATCGAAATGCCTGATACGCGATGAAATTTTCACGTTTGAATGTTTTGTAAGTTGATGGCGAGGCCCGTTTGTTTCCCTTACTCTTATGTTTTTTAAATATTGCTATCAAATTTTTGATGAATAAAGTTGATTATTATAGGGATGGGCAGCCTAGAAAACCAGAGGGCTTTGGAGCATTGTACCCCAGTTTTGGGGGCTAGAACCGTCACTGCCCCCTCTAGCTTGAGGGTAACCCTATCCGTCAACGACCGTCCGACAACGCGTAGGTGCCCCCGCTCACGTCGGCGGCCACAGATCGACGACGCGGACGTTAATTAATTTGATGCCGCAACCGAGTTAGACAGACTGATCAACGGAGATGGAAAAATGAGATCGGGGGAGCAGACAGGGGCCGACGGAAGGGAGAAGACTACAGGGTTCAAGACGAAGATTGATTACGTCCGAACGATCCATTCGTCGTCTAGCAAATTTGTCGCATTTCTCCCGCAAATTGGTCGCCTCGGTACATCATTAATGGTTAAGTGACCGCTTGCTTTTGTTTCAGGCTAACACAGCTGGATCGCCGAAATTGTAAATCTCCATCCGTCATAATCTCTGTTTGTTTGTATTCACATATAACTCTGGCATCATCTGATTGATTCGAATGTCGTTTCTATACTAACTATAGCATCTTGGTTATGACAGACGACAGTAAAGTTTTTGTTGGGAGCAAACGCATTGTCTGAGGACAAAAGTTTACATTTCCAAAACAATCCACGCCGATATAAATACGATTATCATCAATCTTTATTACGCCAGAAGGCAGCACAGAAACGGATGAGCGTCCGCGGAAAATTTTCGATCTGGAAAATTAAGTAGCGTGGGTTATCGGCGCCCGGGGCGGACTGCAATTTTGCCTCCCCAAAAAGTCGTGAGATGCCTGATGCCCCGTTATCACCCCCACTTTTGCCGCCCCACCTTCACCTTCCTTCGTCACTTTCCTCTGACTCCTCTTAATGTATTATTTTTTTTCCACTTTCACGTGACAATTCTCACATTTGAGATCAAGCAGTCTTTTACGAAAGGTTACCCGACATCTGAGTAATAGCTTTTTCCGACAAAGAATACCATGGCATACTTGTGCACTTTTGCCTTTCACGGTGAGCAAGTTCCCTTGCCTGTGGGCGCCCAAGATTACGATACGAAATGACGTTTCTTTCAAGGGCCTACACCTTGATCTACCACACGGAACCGAACCAAGTAGAATATTAATTAACGAAAGTAAAAAGTGGTCTTGTTAAAAAAGCGCCATTGCTTGCAAGTTGTAGCACGCTTTTACGCGATAAACCGATATACACCTTGCTGGGCACTGTGTTCTCAAATGGTCCGTTTTTCCGGGGTCAGTGCCTTTCTGTTCTACATTATCCGCCCTTCTGTCCATGATATGAGAATGAATGATTAGCGGTCGATAACAAAGTAAAAAGCCGAAAAGCTACTTAGAAAACAAGTACGAATCAACGAATGTACTATAGATCAGGAACTGGCGTAAGCTGCCGCATAGGTGCGCGGCAGAGGTTATATGTCCATTCACCAGGCGGCAGCACTTTTCTGCGGGAAATGATGACATGGCCGCCATCTTGAAACTGTGCCGTCAAACTGAAAATCCGACTCTGTCAGTCGATGCGTATTTACTTGAACATTCCTGTCCAATTTCACCCCGATCTGGTTTGAAACGACGGAGCCTTAGGCTTTTTGAAGAGGTCGCCCCAGCAGGAACAACAAGTAGAAGAATGAGAAGAAATAAGATGAGTAGCCATATCATATCAGTTTCTGATCTAAAAATATCTAATCCGACCTCGGCAAACAAAGTAAATGAAAATATTTTAAAACCCAACTCGTCCGAAATTCGATTTCTGTTTTACGAAATGTTTGCGGCATCCATCTTATCTTATCACCTGACGTTCATTGTCATGGCAACCGAGATATATTGCCGCATCATTAGGATAAGCCATGCATATATGGATTATCGTAATAATGTCGAGATATTGTCAGCTTAACAGTGTTTATCTAGACCGAATTGGGGGTGTTTATTGCACGCCGCAGTCGTCGGCAGATGATGACGTATTAACAGGAGTCGATTACAGCGATGACATCCTGCCGCTGGCGGCACCAAACTGGAACCAGAGGTTCCAGTTTGGTGCCGCCAAATCCACAGTTCCTCCATTTAGGGTTGGTCTAGCCACCGGACCTCCAATCAACCAATCAATCAATCAGAGAGATTTTAACGTGTCTAGAGAATAGTAATAGTCATTTCCAAGTCCACTTGAGTTCCACAGATTATTTAGTGTGCAAGTGACAAATGTATCAGACAACATTATTCAACATTATACGGTAAATGGTAGATTGGAAAAAAGAAAAAAATGAAACAACAAACTTGAGTAAACCTTAACTAAGAGTATACACGGACACTATTTTCACAATTATTTATTAAACACGTTGTCGCACAACCTACATCAAATTTGAAATTTCTTACTGCGATATGCCTGGCTACATTATCAGTGAGAATATTAAAGTTAAATTTGCGTTGACAATGTTTAACAATAATTATCACTTGGCCACTCCGTCTCGCCGCCCGCGATAAGCTGACGACACGACTGCTTAGCTTACAGAAGCGGCTTTAGCGACAAATGCCCAGCTGATGTAGGTCAGTATTAGGTATCGTAATAATACTCAGTTGAAGACATCATCTGAACGCCGCTTCTGAGCTTCTCTTCTCAGTTGCTTCGCAGATAACCGTTAAACCCATTCGGACAATGGCTTGTACGTACAGTTGGTTGGTGACTAAGGCACGTGTGTGTGAACAAATTGCCCACAGTCGTTACATGTCAGTGGGGCGGCTGGGAGTCGAACTTGCGACCTCTCGACGCTCAGCAACAGCAACAAGAAGCTCAGCTGTTGTTATGATAGCCGATCGCACTGCGTAAGTCGTACGGTATATTGACAAACTATCAAACCGGTTCGGTTACAAGTTTACGAACGGCTGGTACGCACAATCCGATTCAACTTTATGAACGTACCCAAACTCTATCTACTCAAGCGTGATCATTGAGTGTGACAAATCAAAGTTCAGTATTTCACGAAGCCGGTGAATAACAGAACGTCACACGACCAGTGCACGCCTGATTGTCTGTCTCAAAAAAAACTCACGTTAGCGTTTTCTTCAATTCGTTTTTTTCTGTTTATAGGTAAACAATACATACTACAACAAAAGTGTCTGAAGGGACAAATAGGAACTTGCCTCCTAGGAACACGCTGGTACAACTTTTATCTCTGTACACCGACCCTGAGAGCCACAATGCACAACGTTACAGACAGACGGACAGACAGACGGACGGACGACATGATGATGCCAATAGCCGATCATACTGTGTAGCACAACGATCGGCAAAAAACTGTCCTGTCACATACCGCAATGGTGTAGGCATATATGAGTAAATTTCCGTTCTATCGATTAATTACACGGTAAAGTAAGTAAAATGAGGTGATTTGAGAAGCTGTAAATACGTGTACATCTAATAGTCGAATGTCTACCAATATTTTAGGCCAAAATGTAGCAGAATTCGTTTATAATTAGGCTAACTTATGGACGAATGCCATGCTGGTCTTTTTTCTCAGGGACATGCCAGCAGCCTCGTACTCATTGCCTCGCAGAGTAAGCTGTCTAAAGGCCACAGAAACGAAGACCATGAGCACCGCGGCGCAGCCCTCTGAACCTCTGAGCTCGCATGGGAATGAAACAGTACTGTACTTTTTTTATCTGCCTTAGCTCTCTCTATCGGCAACGGCAACATTCAAAACTGCCACCTTCGCCAGAACGACACACTCTTCATTTCTGAGATATTCGCTCGCAAGGCGGCGATAGCCGGTATATATGTAGGAAAGCAATTTCGTTTATAGCTCTGAAATATGGGCCTGTCGGCCAGATAGGGCGCCAAGTGCGCCAAGAGGTGTGCGCCGGCGGGACGTGTATATGACTATGCAACGCGATCGTCGGGAAGTCGTTTATGCGGCGATATATATTCGGTCGTCAATTCCCACGACGACGTCAACGTCGTTGCGAGGCAAGGCGACCCGAATGAGTGACAGGAAAAAGCAGGCCTTTCGCAGCGAGAATCTTTTATGTTTTAAGCTTGGAACACACTGGCAGCGGCAGTAAGACGATCCGTGCACTGGGCGGGTCATGGCACAGTGCATTTAAGCCCTGTCCACACTGGCGACACTGGCGACTATAGTCGCCGTATTCGGCGACTGTCGCCGAATTCGGCACGTGGCACAGTGCACCGCCAGTGTCACAGTCTGCGAACGAAAAGTACGCCCGATGTAAACAAACGATGTAAACAAAGAATAAGTAGCACGATCTCCCTACTAAGCGACAGATACACTCTTGTTCTTAGTAGTTTCTGAACTGTAGTCTGAAGTGCCGAAGCGTTTTCCGTCAAAACACGGCATGGCAAACATTCCGTCACACAATCCACACGTTGTTACCTGGCAAATGCCGCCATTGTTTCGTTCTCGGCCGTTGCCGTCGCTTCAATAACTCAACCATGAATGGGTGATTAGATGCACCGCTCTCTCGCTCTGCCATTCCCATAAAATAAACGTATCAGCCCCAGCCCATTCCTCCCAGTTCATTTCGCTAGAGACACTCGCCGAAGCACCCAGAAAAATTAATATGGATGAACAAATAAAAAGATATGGAAATGCAACGGCGGGAGACGCCGTCGGCTACCAGATGCGGATTACATATTCTTTGCGCCGGTCTCGTGAGTCCCTGCCGGTTGTTAGTCGGCGCCGGCGACGCGCAATGCATTAGTGGAAGAAGATGGCCGCGTCGCATAGCAACCAGAAGTTGCAGCCCGTCGGGGAATGCCGCACCGATCGCCTATAATTTCCCAAACGTTCTAGAGGCAGTCATAAATGGCCACCATGCTGAATACGAACACCTACCGCTGTAAACTAATGGCTTCCGCAGATTGGATAATTAAAAACCTACAGTTGTGGTTAAACGGTTGACACAGTTCAGCTTCAGTGACCTTAAAGTTGACCTTAACCAACATCAAGTTAGACAAGAAATATTTCGGATAATGACCACTCTAATGTTTACTCTTCGCGCATTATTTTCTCACCTTTTCATCCAAAGCTGCTTTCCCTTTAGATCTATACCGTACGTTGGACCCTCCCTTACGAAATGTTTCTAATTTCCTATCATATGCGTCAGCGTCAACTGTGATGTATAGGCCTAGTGTCCAAGGTCAAAGTATGGTGACCGTACACACATGAAGCGGATCGGGCAATGAGGTGCACAGATAGGCCACTTGAAATTGTTCAAACTGGCCGCCGTCTTGGATTTGATCCAACCGGACGTAGCGCGGTTCGATCCGCCAACTTCGAAAACCTAGCCCTAGAACCAAACACGAAGTGGATCGGACGACAAGTTCCCAGGACACTTCCTGTTCATTTGTTCAGACACTTTTGCTGTAGGATGTATCGTTTAGCCACAGTGCACAACGTCACAGACAGATGGACAGACTACGTCGTCATGCCAATAGCCGATCATACTGCCGTGCAGTACGATCGGCTAAAAAACAAATATAAAGATCTGATATGCACGTCTTGTGGCGTGTTATTTGGATATCGAATGGAATAGAAATGAATTATTTTGATCGAACGTACTTCACTACAAAAACTCGTGTTGCAGTTGGTATAGCCTGGTAATGTCGAACGCACCGCTAGGCTGGTAACCGACGTCACGAAATAGACCACATAAACCAGCGCTAATAGTGTAGTCGCGTTTATGTCCCTTATTGTGCGGGGTAAACGAAGAATACCGGTGGACGACTGGGGGAAACGGGACGGTGAGGGGGCATTACGCACGCGTGATCATGGTGGAACAATGCGAAATCAATGGATGTCGGAAATATACCGCGCTACGTCACTAGACCAGGCAGCAGCGGCGTTGAGATGGTCGCCATGGGCTGGTGCCGGTGTCCGGATCTGTCCTGGACTCGTGCTCAAGCCGTTCTTCTAAATTATAGCGGTTCGGCTTTCGCTGTGAGTCCTGCTCTTGTTAATCAAGCGAGAAATTGAGTCGGGATCCGTCGCTCGATCGGCAACAGGCGCCCCCTGTCGGTCTTAAGCCGAACACGGAACTATCTCGATAGTGTATTACATTAGTCAAGTCTTAAAGAGTTCAACTGCGCGCGAGACACACTGGTCTATTCAACGCAGACTTGCGAAGACTCTATCCGTCACTACAACGTTGATTTGTTCCGTTCCATTGAAATCGTCTGCTTGTCGTGACGACGTGACCCCAGTCGCGTCCAGTAATTCAAGTATAAGAATGTAAGCTAGATCAGAATCGAATTTACGGACGCTGATGCAATAGGCATAGGCGCTGAACAGACGCTATACTTAGTCCATGCACCGCGCGACGGGGACGGCCCGCCATAGCCTAGCTAGACCTCTAAGGTTATGGGAATAGGGTTAGGGATAGGGATAGCCGCTAGCTATAGCGCCATAGCTATGGGATAGCCCCTAGCTATGGCGGACGTCCCTAACCCCAGGTGACAGCACTTCACTTTTCTCCGTGAAACGACCACACATGGATTTACCCGCTGCACCTAGCGTACTTAGTCAGAAGTCAGAACACGGTATACAGTTATCCGTGTTTCACGTCTTCATGCGCGTTCGAAACTGAACCACATACGGTATTTAAAACTGGCATATGGACTTCAACAATTAAATCTAGTGAATTTCAGTTACATATTTCCACTATTGTTTGTGAAACTCAAATGGAGGACAAATTGAAGGATAAGTTTGGAATAGAAATCACGCCCTCCTTGAAATCTGCGGTGCCCAATCCACTGCACATACGAGTCTGACGATTGAGATAAAAAAAACTGTAAACGTACCTCCTTATTGACGAACGATACGAAACCGTAGCCTTTAGACTTCAGTGTCTGTTGGTCGCGAATTATTTTGCACTCCCTGTGACACAAACATAAATTACAAACTCGAATGATTTATCATACAACAACATGGAAAGTTTAGCGACTGGAAGCCCGGACTGGTTTTGCGACTTTTTCATTGCACATGCGCAGTAAACGGAAGGATCGTTTTTGTCAAGGTAATGTTAATATGGTCGCAAGTATATGATGGGAAGCTTTGACAACAAAATCTAATTATGATGTCCATTTATATCCAGGTTTGGAGTGCTCGACACGTAGCTATCGCCAAGAAGGCCGATCGTACTGTGTACGCGATCGTACTGTGTACGCCGTACCGCATAGCTGCAGAACCGAACCGCAGAAAATGCCGCGTCTGGAATAGCCATGGTCACGTGACCACGCTGCCCATGGCTATTCCGGGTGCCAAAATTTCGGCGGTTCGGGTTTTCATTGTGTTGTGGCAAAACGATACATCCCACAGCAATTGTGGCTAAACGATATATCCTACAGAAAAAGAGTCTGAAGAAGTGAATAGGAAGTGCCTTTCTACGAACACGATAGCACAACTCAACCCCCTATACCGACCCTGAGCGTCAGTGGCACAGACAGACAGACAGACGGACAGACGACCGTATGATGCCAATAGCCGATTATAATGCGTAACACTAACAACGGCTAAAATGTTTTGATCTTTTGCTTAGACTTGAAGATCGGTGTTTTGGTCTTGAATGATTATTCTGAAAGAGTGGCCTGAATGCAATTAAGCTTTGCGCAAATTATCGTCCTTCGTGTAAAATAGTTCGCATACATTAAAAC
>Ga0209788_1000477_pt1 | contig 10638 bp, 6 predicted proteins | sample WorMetLIZISLAND1_2_FD_187415 | JGI IMG/M metagenome (GOLD analysis project Ga0209788, IMG submission 187415) | Marine gutless worms symbiont microbial communities from Max Planck institute for Marine Microbiology, Germany - Olavius clavatus LIZARD... ...
CAGTAAGATAATATGGCGGAAAATTGCATTAATCAACAAACAACTTGAAACAAAATGCTAATGCTTAGGCCACATACGGGAAGGCCGACGTATCAGTGCGAAGCCCGAAACTTCAATTTATAAACGTACCATATTAACAACGTGTAATAGTGTGGAATGAAAATTCGAAAGTTAACATCCGTGTCAAAACATTTGCCAAAACGGGCGTTGTGCACAATGCGAAGAAATATGTCAAATAAGGCAGAAATTAACGCTGACTCTGTGTGTTTTTGCACTGCGTCATCCAGTCATCAATTGCCATAGCAACGCACTGCAGATCTAGGTCACTGCAGGTCTCAGCCAATCAAAGTGGCATGAAGTAGGTTTAATTAATGACCATCCAACTAATCGCCGATCACGTAATTCGAGAATCAAAATGTGTGGAAAAACGAAAAGTAGATAATCGACGATTAACTCTGAACATCAAATTAAACGGAGATTAACTAATCGGATATTAAAGTAAATTTAACTGGCGATTGAAAAACTAGCCCTAAGAGTTACCTACTTCACCGTGAAGGCAGCAACTGACACAAATCAATTTAATTCTGTTATTAAACGTTGTACTAATTATAATCACTAACCTTCAGAACTTGACAGGAACTTCTGTTCTGTCTTTACACTGTCACGTTTCTACAAACAAATAATACATCTTAATGTAAGCCAAAGTACACGGTTGATATTAGCAAAAATACATTGAATTTTTGGCACAATTTTCGAATTTTAATCTGTAAAATTTTGTCAGAGGAAGACCTATCGGTATCCCCAGTGGGGTATGCACTAGCAAGCCATGGTAATTCTCTATAACTGTTGAAATTTTAAGGGGGCAATGTCCCTTAGTACCTGAGATATGAGCACACAAAAAAGTTGATTTTGGATGGGTCTAAATTCTGGTCCTATTTGAGTATAATTTGACCACTAGTAAACCAAATTATTTCCACATCTGCGTGAGTGTCCGCAGTCTGAAACATCTTTTCCAATTGACGCATTCCAAAGATATTCATGATCAAGTTGTCTGAAATGCACCAAAAATTTTATGTTGTTTTGGCCACAAAATTTTGGAAGGGGCCCAAATTTCTGATTCACATTTATAAATCTGGGACATCATCGAACATGTGACAAATTTTTGTCGCAATCAGCTAAGCAACTTCCAAGACTAATTGGCAAAAAACAAAGAAACATCAGCAGCAAAACAGAATGGTGGTTCATATGGGCATTGGGCAGCCATAATAAACAGCAGACAGTTACAGTACTCTACGGACAATGAACGATCCATCTAATCACCAGTATCTGAACGGCCGGCTTGTGTGGTCCAGACGATGATGGTGCACGATAGCGCGGTGAAGCAGACTGCAGTCTCTTGTCTCGCTTGTCTGCCGGCTGACGTTCCAACTGCGAATAACAAGCCAAGCCACTCAACAGTCAACAATCAACACAAAACCTGGTTTAGTCACAATGTACAGTAACAGTCCACACACTTCCCACAGCATTCACTAACTCTGCAATTTACTTTGATCAATGCACAGCCTGAATTCCTCACTTTTCCTCTGATCCTTCCACAGGTTTAATGGTATTTTGTGGGGTACATGACAATCACCGAGGTCAGTATTAATCCAGCTAATGACAGCAATTTCACTGGTGTTACCACTGCTGCCAAGTCACAACGATGTCAAAAACTCGCACAGAATTTATCATAACCTTACGTGACTGCAACAGACGGAAAAGAATTTATAACAAACGATAATATATTACAAATTGATGTTATTGTTAACAGACAAACGACAAACAGACACTGACGTGGTGTGGATGCTGAGTTTGCTGTGCTGGTGAACAAACATTGTCAGCAGCTGTATTAGTCTCTACGTTGGCAGTCTTACGTGCTATCCACTGTCGCAGTTTTCTGGCACAAAACACAGTACACACATTATTACACCATCATCATCACATTTATTTCTCATCTCTTCTTCACTGTCATTATTATCATTATCTTCATCTTAAACACCAGTAAAAATTTCAACATATGTGTCGGGATATTCAAGTATCTCCCTGAAATGCAAAATCACAGTTTGTAACCTGCATTATATCTACATCACGACAGTGGTTAGACATACTTGACAAATGGAATGACCATGAAGAAAGAGTTTGGAGTAAGACCGAGATGTTTACATGAGTTGTCCTTCTTGTGTGACGGCAAATGCTCCACAGAGAACCACTCAAAACTCTGCACAAATAACGTGATCAATGACACAAGCACCATTACAACAATCATCAGCAGTTGAAACATCAGTCAGCACTCAGTACCAGCATCAGTACCTAGCATGACATCTAACATCATCATCATCATCATCAACATCATCACTACAACTCTCGGCTGCCACTGAGCACAAAGCACTTTTCCAGGGCACATAATCTGCAGGAAAACACTCCTTGCAAACATGGCAACAAACGGTATCCCCACCAGTTATATCAGATGTGTGCGTGGGTTTCTGTGAAACATGAAAATGTCAGTTTTGTGGCAGGGAGCTTATGCCAAAAATTGCACTTTTCTGAAGCCCTTCTGCAGGTGTCAATCATCACACCTATTCTTTGGTTGGTCCACATGGACCACCTGCTTGAAGCTACCCCATCAGCCACCCCTTTCTTTTGCTTTTGCAGATGACACTACCTTTGTTGCTCAATGTAGCTCTTTAACTGACTGCAAATCCTCACTCCAACCGGCCGGTCTTGGTCATGGCCACAGATGGCCATGACCATGACTTTCTCTCAGCCACACCAAGTCCACAGTGTTGCTCTTCTCTCGATACATTTCAGAGGGGATCAGGTTAAGTTTGAAGCTACACCGCGACTGATGGGTGTCATGGAAGGCAACATGTGTGATCAGTGAGAGCCTTGTACTGCATGTACACACAGTCCACTGCTGTCTACTGTGCATCATTAAGCAGGTCATCAATATCTGACCTGAATCTCATGAAATTAGAAGCTCAACATCAAGCTGATGCCCACATCAACACCGCCTGTACAAAGTCAACACCCATGTCTGCTCTTCTTTGAGAAGCTGGCTTCGTATCTTTGTTGGACCACGCTGAAATTGGTGCAGCTACACTACGGCACCCCAAGACCAACAGTATACACCCATCACAGAGGCTGTCCGACGACCTGAAAAAACCAGCATATGGGGCAAAGTCATGCAGCACACCAGAATACAAGTGCATCACCCACGCATCAGACGTAGCTGGCTAGAGAGGAGCAGAGGGAGTTTCCAGAAGGGCTGGCCTTGACACAGCTGCCATAGAAGTTTTAGCTCATGTCCACCTCCTGGGACAGACCACTCCAGAATCCACTTCTGGCCAGACATCAACAACTACCACCAAACGTGACCTCAGCAGGCAATATGGGCAAATCTCCAGATCTCGAACAACTCACGATGCCTGAGGAGCTTCCTGGAGAGATCAAATCGGTAGCTCGCCCACAGACTGGAAATGAGGGAGAGGGGGAATCACACAGCATCAAAATGTTGATTTACCGACAACTTGTCAATGTATGCATCAAAACAAGCAAACTATTTCACCTTAATTTCATTGCGTGTCTTCGCCTGGAAGTTTGTGTTGAGTGGAACCCCGGGTACAATGTACAGTCGACTTAACTGCTCATTGACTCGGCATTCAAGGAACAAGTCATGGTTCACCATGTCACTGATATCAAAGCCAGTCTCTTCCATCACCTGCCACAGCATCCAGCACTCTGTTCAAAAAACAACACTAGCAAACAGTGAGTGAGTGAATGGACTCTTACACCCCACCCATCACCACACAATAGCAATTAGTTTGTTAGTACATTTGTCCGGCGCCTGTTAAAAATCACAAAATTTTCACAGTTTTGTGAATGTTAAGATATGTCAGAGATGAATCTCAGATTACATCAGGCTGGTTGTTCCAGGTACGCAAACCAGTGACATCGAATGATCTGTCACAAAATGAAGTCTGCGTGCGCGGTACGTGGAGCTTCCCACTGTCAGCTGATCTCATTCCTGGACGTCTGTCAACTCTACGCTTGGATGACAGAACTCTGCCAGGTACTCCAGAGCACGGCCATTAACGCATTTGTGCACCAGAGTTGCCAGCTTGTATGTCACCCGTAATCGGTAACGAGTGCAGAGAGTTGAGGGTCGGCACGATGTGCTCCGTTCTCTGCATGCCAGTAACTAGCGTCATAGCAGCTTTCTGCACTGACTGCAGTCGCTGAAGCTGACAGCCTGCAATGCCGTATAATAGGTTATTACATAGTCAAGGCGGCATGAAGGCGTGAACGAGTGACTCAGCCGCCTCTGATCTGAGTGACTGCAGAACCACCTGCAGTTGACGCAACAGAAAGTAGCAAGCACGACAGACGACGGAGACATGATCGGCCATGGTTAGTCGACTGTCAATAGTGATGCCAAGGTCGCGCATGATTGAGAATGGCGACCGAGTAGACATCAACTCAATGTCCAACATGTTGAGCTTCTCAAGCTACTGCTGTGAGCCCAGCCAAATCAGTTGCGTCTTCTGTGGGTTCAGGTGCAGCCAGTTGGTTTTCATCCATGCGTCGACATCAGCCACACAGGCTTCCAGCTGGCAGATGGCGACCTCAGCATTGGCTGCCGGGCAGGGGGTGCTGAATTTGCAAGGAATTGAATTTGCAAGGAAAGGGGGTGGAAATTGCAAGGAAAGGAATATTCAAGGAAAGGCCCCACAATTCACATCCATGTGATTATGCCAGGAATGGATTTATCCAGGACATTAAGAAGTGGAATCCGCAAGGAACAGTATTTGCAAGGAAAGGAATTTGCAAGGAACGGAATTAGCAAGGAACGGGGGTGGAATTTGCAAGGAATGGACTTTGCAAGGAATGTGGACTATGCTGTGTTTATTCACAGTTCCATAGCGACAATTCAAATTCACGATATGTAGGCCTGTGAGACTGTGAGTCAAGGAGCTGATCGAGTGCTTTGCAACCAAAGTTAGTGAACGTAGTTGTAAACAGTTGTTGTAACATTTGTTAGCGTCAGCGTACTGTGTGTAATTTCAGCATTTGAATGGTCGCTGATGTAGGACTATACAGGAAAGCCATGCTGTGGCAGAGAAACTGTGCGATGCCGTTGTAAAATTCGATACATGTCGAAATGTACAGGTAGCGGCATCGCGCGGTCTTCCCTGTGACAGCGTGGCTTTTTGTTGAGACACGGTGTAGATACATTGGAGTGTTAATGTGTCAGTGGTAAAACTGTCGCCTTGAAAGCGCCCGATTCTTTAATAAATAGAACACTTTATGATTTGAACATTCATTTAATATACATTAGCAGTGTGGAAAAAACACTTTTCGAGTGGCACATTCATTAACATATATTAACAACATTAAATGTAACCTTTACTTGCAAATTCCATTCCTTGCAAATTCCACACTTTGCCAAAAATGACCACTTCCCTTTCATTTGCCTTTCCTTCCAAATTCATTTCCTTGCAAAGTGAGGCGACCCCCAGGCAGCTGACAATGCAGTTGCCCATCATCTGCATAGAAGTGTGATGTCGCTACGTGAGCTCGTATGACGCCAAAGAGTTTGGCAGTATACAGCAGAAAGACCAGTGGACCGAGCACGGAACCTTGTGACACACCCCACAGTAGTCAGACAACTTGAGACGAGTAGTGAAATATCATCACTGTGAGTGTGTTCAGACAGGTAAGACCGTATCCAGCCAAGAACCCATCCACAGAGTCTAAACGTGCATTCAAGACACGACAGCAGTACATCGTGGTCGACACAATCAAACACTGCACTGAGGTCAAGCAGAGCGAGTAGTAGTGTTACACGCTGCTGATCTGCTGCGGCGAAGACGTCTCACACTACACGTACACTGTGTCTCAGAAAAAACAGACCCCTGTTAGTTTTGAAATAACTCCAACAAATTTTGCCCAGTAATAATAATGATTAGTATAGAAAATCATCAAAATGTGTTCAATCATTGTAGTAGGTTGTAGGCTTGTAATATTTCATATACACGGTACCAGCTTAGGTTATTTCTATAGTACTCACAGAGCGACATTTATAAACTGTATAGGCAGCAGACGACGGTAGTAAAAGGACAGCAGTTTGAACATTTATTGTAACTTCTGACTATGCATCAACAGTTTGTTAATGTTATAATGTTTAAAGATTTAAAATTTTGTGACCGACATTGTTGTTTTGTTGGAGTATTATCGTTCAGTTGATTCTAATGTGGATGCCACAGGAAAGCCTCAGCTAGTACTCTGTTCTTAATATTTCTCACAAAGCAACTAGTCAAACAAGTCATAAGTGTTGACTTATGAGGATGCTTTGCACCAAATATTGAAGCAGGATTGTTGAGTTATTTTAATATGTAACAGGGGTCTGTTTTTTCTGAGACACAGTGTAGCAGTGCCGCTCGATGGAATGGTGACATCTATAGGCGGATTGTAACGAAGGCATTCTTCAACAGACACTGGCTGAGTTGCTGTGCCATGATGCACTCAACTGTCTTCGAGATGAAAGACAAGTTGGACATGGGTCTATAGCTGGTGGACACGGGTCTATAGCTGGTGGACACGGGTCTGTAGCTGGCCATGTGTGCAGTGTCCATGTGAAGCAATGAAGCTGTTGTTCACATTCACAACTACCAGTCGGTCAAGTTAGAGACAAGCTCTATAGCACATATTGATACTTTAAACATGGCTGCCTTCAGTGATGAGAGTGAAAAGTTCCAATCTGACTTGTCAAAGCAGAAACAAAAAATAACTCCCACAAGAAAATAAGTTCAGTGACAGCTGAAACACACCTCTCTAATGGCACAGTCGACTGGAGCTTCGTCTTGGTTAACCTTGCCCTTGGGGAATCCCCAGCTGGCCTTCACCAAGTAACCTTGCACCAGTAGGCACTACAAACAACAGAATAACAGTAATGAACTTTAGTAATTACCATTGCAGCCATTGTCAGCAACGTCTTGTTTATATGACATAATATAACTAACTAACTAGACTGTTAATGACCAAAATCTATTACACATGTTACCCTGTAGCAAGTTGACAACTTCCCCATGGAAAGTCTGCAACAAGTCCGCAAATTAAAGACAAGTCCACAACAAGTCCGTAACAAGTTGGCGTGGGCAAAAGGGCACTGGTAAGCTGCAAAATGTCAAAGTGCGAATAGGCTATTTGTGAAATCTGCATTCGCAAAAATGCGAAACAGGAAGCGCAAAACAGCCAATTAAGTGACAGAACAGCAAACAGCAAACAGTGAGTTGTGTGAAACAGCTCAGGCAAAAAAAAACGGAAAAAAATTCAAATTATATGTTGTTCCTGTTTTTACAGAATGTCAGCATAGTTTGCTATGCAGAGCACTGTACTAGCTATAGTAAATCCGTCTGTCGGTCATAGTCCGGTATCATGTCAAAACAACTGCAGCTACGATCACATGGTCTTCAAGGGAGGATAGCCCCATAACTCTAGTTTCCAATTGGTTAACTTCACCGCGAAATTTCAAAGGGAACACAGGGAGCGAGGGTGCCGAATGAGACAGGAGTAGGAAAAATACACAATTTTTAGCCAATAAGTCACCATATCTCAGATGATAGGACCATAGTCACAATGACGGACTAATAGGAAGTCGTATACGCACTTTCGATTGGCACCAAATTTATTGACCTTGGATGACTGTGAACGGCCAATACGCACTCTGTTGCAGAAAAGATGCATCTTTTAGAGCCCACTGCACAAATTTGAATACTATCAGTGGCAAAAATGAAGGCAAATGACTCTAGTAGTTTGTGGAAATATAAGGTGTATGCAGATATTCCAATATGTTGTTGTACATTATGACAACAATTCGTTCTGGATTTCTGCTGAAACCAATAAGGATGATCGGGAATGACCTTGAATGCGCAATTCGTCTTAAAGTGTGCTTAGCAGATGCCACGCTTGACATTCGTATTCATATTCATCCATATTCGTTCAGTATGGGCCTTAACAGTCAACAACAAACATGTGGCCAATGAACTGTAGTTTTTGCAGGGCTTCGTATAATGTTAGAAAAATTCATCGGCCACGTATGTCAGATGCTTTCTTGGCTCATGCTGTCGATAGGATTTGACTATAGCCTAGTTGTACAACATCTGCGATTCTGTGGTGTTCTGCGCATTGCACGATCAGTTAGCCAGCCTAGATAGACATGCGCAGCTGATGCACAGTTTCTGTGCAGTAGCTGAGCTTCTTGCTTTTAACTGTTCAACAAAGCCTGATGGATACACTACTGTAACTGAACTTCTGTGTTCACTGAAATAAAACAAACTTAACAATATCTTGTCTGTACAATAATTTCGCAAACAAACTTGGCTTTTTCCAACCATGAATAAAAATAAAAATATTACCGATGCCGAACTGTAGTCCTATATAGTTAATTTGTTAGTCGATGCGGTAATTAGTCATATAAATCGTGCGATCGTTCTGGTGTTGGTAATCTGCTAAATGTGCTGATTTTGGCCGACCAATCACGTCACTTTTCACCGCCTGTTTTGCAAATTACCCGTTCTCACCTTTTGCGTTTCGCAGATTTCCTGTGACTGGTGCAAAAGTCCACTGTGTCTGTTGTGTCACGTAGTTTCCCACATTCCACTACAATGACTTGTTGCCAGCTTGTTGCGACTTGTTGGTGACATCTTGACATGCGTACATCTACAGGGAAGTTATGGGGAAACGTATGTAATGGATTTTGAACTTGTCATCTAAACAAATTCAGTAAACAGCTAAGTCTATCAACTTAATTCAACTTTCATTCAACAAAATACAACAGAAGTATCACCAATGAAGTGAAATGTTCATACAACCTATGTGAACACAGTGCTTCACATCTGAGTAACTAACAATCTCATCTCACTGTCAAATTCAGTAAAGATTTGACAACATATGAACAGCACAGAAGCAGCTCACAAACTGTAGTGTTGGATCAAGCAGTATTGCACCATACGTAGGCACCGCCATCTTGTACTCCTTCCATGATTCTAGGATTGCATCAAACTCTCCGGCATGCTGGAACAGAGACGGACAATGTCGGAACAGTTGGAACAATCGATAAGGACACACAAAACCAAACAGCTGAATGTCCAGTGCTGAAACTAACTGAATTACAACACCAAGTGGCACAGAAACACAATTAATGCAGTTTTCACATTTATCCTCTGCACAGCTTATTCAGTCACCCCATCAATGTGGTGAATACACAGTTGCTGTTGTGACGGGCCCATCAGGCAATGACTGTATGGTAAGGCATATGTCTTAGAATGTAGAGACAAGAAACTCCAATGACACGCAGGACTGAAGGAGAGGAGAGAACCGACAGCAGTGCAACAAAACAAAACAAAACAAGCAGCACTACAAAGAACAAGGCCACCAGTACCCAGCACATCTTTTCAACCATGTCCACAGTGTTGAACTGCAGGGTGCTCTATGCAGCTTGGGTATTCAATTCATATCCATGAACACAGCTTGCTACTGCGACTTGTGTCTTGTTAGGTAACAAACAATACGTCCTTCTCTCATATCGAAGGAGCATAAAACAATGCAGCGTCAACTTTTTTGAACATCAATATCACGTGATCAAAGGGAGTCACAGACAACGATCCTTCTCACAAGGGTTTGCAGAAGATTTCTCAATCGCTGTGAAAGGAATCAATGTAAGTACAGTCTGCTGCGGTGTAATGAAATCCACAATACACAGACCAGAAAGATGGTGCCAGGAACGTTGCTGGGATAATCAACGCAAAAAAAGACTTTATGCAGAAACTGACACATGTTCAACTGAACAGATCATACAAAATTAAATACTTACAAGTGATCTTAAGACAGCAAACTCAACTAGAAAGCACATTTACTGAGACAATACAACAAGGCTCTCTCGACCTTCAGGCAATGCAAACAGATCATATGCAAAACTTGGGTGATCATTGAAATTGCACATTTGGCCTACATAACGACTACTAGAGCAATGGTGATGATGGCCACTGGGGGTGGCGAGGTGTGTTCACTTGTGTCATGTGACAAGTAACACTGTGTTGTCCCATATGGCAAGTAGCTACGAGATGAGTTCCATCAACACAGTTTGCTCTTTAACATTTTCTTAATTTAATAACATTTTCTCAATTTAATAACAACATATGGTTTACAATAACAAGAAAATCACGCTATCGCTAAGATGACCGCGCGATGCGCCCAATATATGAGTGCCCTGAAAATTTTCGAGTCTTGACTAACAACTGGCTATTTTTCCCCAAATTTGTAACGGGCTTTTGTTCCGATTGATACTAAGAATGTGCGTACAAAACTGGAAGTTAGTAGCTTTATCCGTTCCTGCGATAATAGGGGGGTACTCAAAAGATTTGGGCAGTCCCTGGATACGCCCACACTCCAAATTTTTTTCATGGGCTTGTGTTCGGATGGACCTGTGAATGTATCAGCCAAATTTGCAGTCCGTAGCTTTAGCCGTTCCTGAGATAATAGTGATTGCAGCTTAGGGGTGGGGTTGCGAACCCCCAATCTTGGGGAAGGGAAGGCTGTAGG
>Ga0209788_1000478_pt1 | contig 10628 bp, 8 predicted proteins | sample WorMetLIZISLAND1_2_FD_187415 | JGI IMG/M metagenome (GOLD analysis project Ga0209788, IMG submission 187415) | Marine gutless worms symbiont microbial communities from Max Planck institute for Marine Microbiology, Germany - Olavius clavatus LIZARD... ...
ACGGACAGGTTGCAGCGGGTTCAAAATGCTGCGGCGCGTCTGGTCACAGGGACCCGGAAATACGAGCGTGGTCTGTCGCGGCTGATGCATGATGATCTGCACTGGCTGAGTGTTCCTCAGCGGGTGCAATACAAGCTGGCTGTCACAGTCCATCGAAGTCTCCGGCATCGGGCTCCAGCATATCTCGCCGACTACTGTGTGCCAGTTTCCACAGTTCCTGGTCGTCACCATCTGCGATCTGCCAGACGTCATCAACTGTCTGTTCCGCGTGTTCAGCGCAGCACCTTCGGGACTCGGGCTTTTTCTGTCGCCGGACCTACAGTTTGGAACTCACTGCCTGATGATCTGCGTGATCCAACTGTGAACTCTGTACAATTTCGGCGGAACCTGAAGACGCACCTGTTCGCCTGACATTTGAAGCGTTAGCGCATTAGGGTTTTTTTTTACGTAATCGCGCTTTACAAATCGACATTTACTTACTTACTTACTATCACACAGGCAACAGTATACACTCTGCTTAAACAGCCTACGTATCAATGAGTTATTTCATGTTAGGCTGTAAGAAGGATCTACTGGGATTGGTGTGGTACGTTTTTACAGACCAGTTACTTTTACTGTCACCCAACAGATGGTGTCACAGCACTGACGGAATACAGGGACCAAGTCAAACAATTCAAAGACATTAACCCATGACCTACATAGAGCTGAACAACAATTTTGTTGAGTAAATTCCGACCTATACTGACGTAGTTTACAAGCAGTGTGCCAACACTATAGCATTTATGACAACATATACTCACCAGGCATTGGTTGTCTAACAGTCTATTAGCCAACTGTGGTTACTGCTCTCTGGTTTGGAAATTACTTGCTATATTCAGCATGTGCTTATAAAACCTACCTAAGACACAGTGGCAAGTGATCGAGTAATTTCAGCTATAAGTTATATGACATTAATGTTTTGGCATCTGCAATGAAACTGTCGAACATACACTTGATTCTTACGCACAACATAACTCATTACTCAAGATTTACACACATGGATATGTCATTACTTTGAACGCAGAATACTCACCTGAATGAAGCCTGTATACTTCTTGTCAATTTCCAGCAGCTGCTGATCAGCTTTCAGCCTGATATTGACATCCGTGTCCGAACTCATGCAGATCAAATATGGTACACACTGTTACACATGTTACACAATCCAGTTAAAACAGCAAAACCAGCTGAATGGTTGTGCATTGTGCAAAATCCAACAGTAACTATTATTGAGCTGCTATGAACTATGAACCAAATATTACACAGTACAGTGGCACATTATCTTTACTGCATGCAAGTTACCAGACTCTAGCATCTGAATCAACAGAGCCAAGACCTAACTGTTCAACGGGCAATAATAACAATAACAATGGATGTGAAACGGCAATACCTGTACAGGATGAACGAGACCTTGACGAAGAATGAGAACGACAACTTCAAGCGCACACATGCGGACCTGAGACTGCAAGTGGAAGAACGATTCAAGAACTTGTTTAAGGTAGACCTGAATTATTGTGCTGGCCATTCTGCAACAAGTTAGAACATCACTTAGATCACACATGTAACACAGCTCACCAGCCTACAAAGATAATGTTTACAAACCACACATCACTGACTCAAGGCTGTTAGTAAGTAAGTAAATTTATAGAGCACACGTCAGAGGAGAACCACCGAATATAAGGTGCTGGGGTGTGCGGGTGGGGCGCTATAAAGGCTCAAAGGCTAATTTATAGAGAAAAGTTGTGAGTTGATGGCGGAAACCAAATATGGAGGAACGGTTATGAATGTAACAAAATAAACAAACCCACAGTGTTGGTGTTTCATTTAACTGGCCCATTTTTCTAGTTACTTCAGGTTCGGCCTGGAGTTGCTGCAGCAGCACTTATTACAATAAAAAGAATACAAATATGTCGGCAAAAACACTAACCCTGACTGGACATCACCCAATTCTTTCAGGTCTTCCTTATCATGCACCTTCCGCCCTGAATCACAAACACATTACATTACATATATCTGCATTGTCACTGTCCATCAATGAGCATCATAACTGGTTTTCACTAACACAGGCACGTTAGTGAATATATTCTCAATACAATAGATCTGATCTATGACAGTAGGTATTTCACTAACATTGTTAATCAGCCTCTCAGCTATAACAACTACAGATTTATATCACCTTGTCAAAAAACATCCTATTCACAGCCACAGCACTGGTAACAAATATTATGTATCTCACAACAATAATACACTCTCTGCTCTCAAATATTATTCGCAATATCTTTGTCAACAATCAGAAAACTTACAGGAAACATTTTAGTGACAAAACAACCAGATGTCCAAATGTAAAACTGGCATGAATGTCTGCAAAAACTGGACAAATGTAAGTTTTGCCAGAGCCTTGAAGTGCATACAGCAAATATTAGCATGCTGGTCAAACCTAACTGACGCTTAGCAAAGCTAGCACAATTACACAACTGATGTAAATATTCCAGCTTCTGACAACGCCTGAACAATCAACTGATATCTTAGCTCCAACAGCGGACTTAGTTAAGACATACATTCTGCATCGGCTTTCATCATCTTCAGCTCTTCTTCCACTAGGTATGTCTGAAGATTGCGCAGCACCTGGCAACACATGCGTATTGGGACATCTTCATGTGTCAGCAGATGATGGTATGGATCTCGCAGTTGCTTGTGAAGCATAAACTCATAATGATGTGTGACTAGAAACCCTACACATTCACCACACACACACAGTCAATATAAACACTGATCTGGTATTATTATTATTATTATTATTATTATAAATGCAGATATTAAAGTGACGCTTAACAAGGAAATGTTGCAGGGGCACTTTACAAAAATTATCACAACACGCTGTCAGTCAGCAAAGGAGGCCTTGAACAAAGCTGTCTTCAGATCCCGGTGAAACGACTTCAGTGACGTCTGAGCTCTGTTCGACGATGGTAGAGCATTCCATGCACGAGCAGCCGCCACCGGGAAGGCGCAGTCACCAAGAGTTGAACGACGTGTTGAGGGTGCAATCAGTGTCGACGTGGCAGCAGACCGGAGATGCCGATGAACATCAATGTCGGCAGTCTTCTGTACTGACTCAGCTAGGTATTGCGGTGCAGTGCCACTGAGGCAACGATGCGTCAAAACACACAACCGAAACTGAATTCAGAAGGCTGCAATTATCACACTGTTAACACAATGGTACAAATCAACTCTGGTGAAAGTGGTCTTGTACCTAAACCAGTGAGAGCTTTCAGCTGGACTTCTTCGTCATGATATTCAAGAAAAAACAACAGTGAATTGAATACACGATCACGTATTGACACCTACAAGCAATAACACAGAAAAATTAACACGTGCAACATACAAGGACTCAGAAACATTACATGATGGATTTTTAACAGCACCTAAGTAAAAACCGCAATGACTACGACAAGAGAAAACTAAAGCAAAACAGACCATCTAAATAGAAATATCCTGAGTTCTTGACAGAACTGCGAATGTGACTGATACATAAAAATCAGCTTAAGCCAGCAATGTATAGTTTGAGCAAACAAATCCACACTGCAACCTTCTTCTCTCCAAAGTTTTCGGAGTCAAAGTCGAAGTTTTTGCAGAGCAGCCCAACAGTAAACAGAGATCGCAGTAACGTTGGTTTGTTAAATGCACAGTCGGGATTAACCTGAAGATCCATCTGAACCTTCGCTACGACACCTATGACCAACATAAGACACAACAACATATCACAATCTGCAGCATCTAGCAATCACAGATAATGTATAACAATGAGTTTACTGCAAGGCAGTCACAGCAATTAACTTTCATGCTCAGTAACAATACAGAAGCATAGAAACTGTTTTACAATTAGTTAATCCATAATTCGTTTATTCTCACTAGCAAAAAAAACAGTTAAAAACAACTACACTGATGTACACCACAAGCAAAAAAATCACTCAATTAATGTTTAGAAATATGATGCTTCAAAAATCACAAACTCATTTTGATAAGCCAACTACTGGAAATGCTGGTCATTCTACAAATACCCTTCAAAGATTTGATGTTAGTAGTTGTCGGTAAAAAAAGTCCTGCGACAACAATCTTAAAAATTACTTCTGGGGGCGGCTAGACCGGCAGAAATTTCCTAATAATAGGCTGGTTAAGGAAAAATTGAAAGCAGTATTATAGACTTTAATAACAATTTATAAAATGAAATTTGACACACAAACCACAGTGTACATTGCACAATGTCGATGTAAACTAAAAGCACAGAAAGTTGTGTCAAGTTAAATTCTTCAGAACTTTGATGATGTTGGATGGGAACAAGAAGGGTCACTCTGGCCTGTAAAAACTACTGCCCCTAAGCCATGAAAACTGTCACCGTCATGAGTGATGCTCCTTTGAAGGCAGAGGGCAAGGAAGACCACAACCATACTATTGTAAGCAACCTCTCATGGCAGTTGCATGCTATCATAAGTCAGGAACACTGTTATTACTTAGAGCTTTGCTATTGTTGCCTGGTGGTAAGAAGGGCAGGCGGCATGTGAAAATACTGCATTAGCAATTATAAAGTTTACTTTTGACCAAACCTGGATTAACATTGGGCTCATTAAATAAGAACCACATTGGAGTGTGTGCTAGTGTGTCAAGATTTATTCTGTTCAGTTAGTACTGAAGATAATGTCATTAAACTCAGTAAAACAACTTAAACAATCAGTTATTCAGTTACCAAAGAATTTCTGAAAGCAGTCTTTAACGAGCTTGTAGTTATGTGTAACGCCATTGACAACAGCACCTAAACAGCTAATGCAGCTTTGCAAGATCTGCATTCAACACACAGGTATAACACATATTAACACAGGTGTGATGACGTCACGTACATACAGTGGTTATAAATGCTTTTAATGACAGTAGACCATGAATGCCTTAGGTTTACTATTTTTACAGCAATACAACAGTTGGTAATAAACTAGCCAAGTTATTGAAATGACAGTTCTAACATATCAGCAACATATGTATTTCTGATGCTCCTTGTAAACAAAACACGAGTGGGTTTTAAAAAATTAGGAAGCACATATGTTTAACATAAAAAACTAAGCTTGTAAGCCACTTGTTGGTTTACAACTAGCTGTCAATATGTTACACATCATTTACAATTTAGATAATGTAGCATTATTCTCACAACCGTCCTACACTACCACAGCCAATGAAACTATGTAGTCCCATAAGCACAAAACTACAACAGTTGCTTTACTCCTTTATTATTTGCACTAGATGTATCACACGCAATGGTTGAAATGGTACATGTGCACAGTGCTGTCAGCATCTGCTAATATGATACTCTAGCAACCAACAAAATTGACTCCGTGTAAAGAATTACCATCATGCCATGCTTCAATATCAATTTCATCATATCTTCCTCCAGCTGTGCTAGAAACGTCTCACTAGGATGCTCCATGAGTGGTACGGCCAGCTCCAGTATACGTGTCACATTACTGAGCAGTACCATATCCTCTTGTGACTGACATAAAACATTCACATACATAATCCACATTCACTACATCAAGGTATCTTTTCTCTATATGCACAGTTAACCGTTAGCCATTAAAAATGCCACTTTATTTCAGACCTTAACTCCCATGTTTCTTAGTGTATTTTTACACTTCTTGTATCAATGGAAACTGAAATAAATACTCCAGAGGAGTTACAACACTTACAACTTTATCAATTATCCTAACTGTGTCTCCACACTGTCTGATAAAAATAAAACCACATAAAACAACACATTATAAGTCAATCGTCATAGTATTTTATTACTCAACAACAGGAATGAGTTTATGAGCTAAGTGAGCTGTTTTTATAAGTTGTGTTCAAAATGTTCCCCTTTTGCACTAACACACGCTGTCAGCCGACATCACCACTGATCAATAGCAGTGTCAGTAACATGCTCCTCCAATCTTTCCAGGCAGCATTTACACTAAAGTAAACTTTTATGACATGTGATGTGACGCAGTTATGACGTCATCCACCGATTAGGACACTAAGTGTGTAAATTGTTGAGTATTCTACTCCTATTTCCACTGGTACAAGAAATGAAAAATTCATCAAGAAACACAGAAGTTATTGTCCAAAACAAAGTGACATGTTTTTATGACTCACAGTGTAGTTACACAATTACATGAAATTAAATACTGTCAGTCATATAGCACACAAATACAGACATGCATCACAGGTTTTCATTTCAGCCAGTTCACCATCCCTCGACAAGCAAGCACACTTTATACTTAACTTGATAATAAACTAAACTTTGTATTTTCTACTTCTATCATTCATTTTCAACAAATTCAACAATATAACTTGATGTAAATGGTAACACTTACACTGCATCTGATGTCAAGATACGGCTGAATGGTTGTGCAGTGACTGACAAGTAACGAAGGTTTCACTTTACAGAACAAATACAGAGTGGAGAAACAGGACACCAATCGTGAACCAGAGCCTCGTCCACCTTCTGAATGCATTCACAGGCACACACCACAAACACATTATTTCAATGAGCATTCTCCAGGCAAACCTATGTTAGCTAGTTTTTCAAATCATTCCTATTCCATATTGAGTTAGTATTTGATTTTATCACTTAAGTTTTTACACAGTATCAGTATTTGAAATCTTTCCAGTTTTAGTTAAAGTATCAGTTTTACTGAAAGCTATCATTTCAGTATAGGTTTAAGTTTCAGTTACTGGAATATCACTGGCCAGTTGCCGGCTTGATTTTCAGGAATCTCAGTAGCAGTTAAGAACTGACAATAAAATAAAGGAGTAGTATGCACTGTTAAAGCCAATCCACAGTTATCGCTTACCAACAGCTCTCTCTTCAAGCTGAAGAACGTTTTCAACAAGGCAATCAACGATCTGAATGCAAGCATTCTCAATAGGCTTCTCCCGACAATCTTCCTCCTTCTTCAACAGCTGCAAGTCAAAGAAGTGATATAACAGCACCAACTCCATACACACAGAGTGTGCTGCACCGCTTATTTATTGTGTACCTATTTAGTGAAAATTGCTTCAGCATCATCTTTTACAAATAATCTTATCACTAACACAGCAATGCATAAACATTAAGGTAGTATCACTCTCTACATTTCCCAATCACGTGCCGATGTCCATATCTCTCTATATGAGCCGTCTTGTAAGTAAATGCAAAATTCACAACGTTTTCGGTAACCTATGACCTGAAAACTGTTACTGGTACAATGTATCACCATCACTATATAGTTTCATCAAATAATGATAATACACAACTCTGTTAACTCTGCTGCTCCCCAAATCTGGAAGAATATACCTATCGCTATCAGTCGCGCCATCACCCATGCTTTGCCTCGTCATAACACTCTCACCACCTAGCAACTCCCCACACCTCTAATAATTTGTTAATTTTGGAGCTTTATCAAACATTTTACATTACACAACATTACATTACAAGATTATGCTTCCATACAACTGACGGCTATAGCTGAACAATAATAAGCAGGTAGCAAGATTACATTGTCAAGGAGCTGTTCAAGCCACTCAAAGCCGGTATCGCGGCATGCAGCCACCACATCAGTAATGTTCATGACACGCTGCAGCAGTCGACTGGCAGTAGCCTCCTTGTTACCTCGCACCGGCGTAAACCACATACTCTGAAATGTCTCGTTCACCAGTTTCTGTCATATTACAATCACAACATGCATTGCAATTAATAACCGCATTGTTAAAAGATGTCACTTACTTCAGGGCAAACACAACTACTGTCAACATTCACTTAAACTACATTTACTGTCATAAACACACTACAATTAGCATGCATTTCAGTTAACACTATTGGCCATCAATGTCACTGCCATCTCACCGTAACTGGAACTAGGGCTCCGATCGTAGCCACATGGACAGATGTTGCTGGCAACGATTCTCGCGATTTCTTATATGTCCAATAACCCTACCCACAGTGCCCTGCAGTCACTGTTTATCATCTTTGCACCACGCCGTCGCTGCTGCCTAGCCACCGTGAGCAAGGGGGAGGGGGCAGAGGGGAACTGAGTCAAGAAGGGCCGCACTAAGCCGCTCAATTGCAGCAAGTTGACTGTCACTGAGGTGAGATGCTAATTGAATCCAGACCACAGCTGCATGGTGCCGCTATGAGAGATAGTGATCGCACACTGGATGCACTGCTCGATCACCTACGAGATTAAAACTTGCCGACGATTCTAGCGAGATTAGACCATCGATCGGAGCCCTAGCTGGAACCATAGCAGTATCCAATGCAGTATAAAAACAACACATACACAGTACTGGAAATTAATCAACTTACACGGATGCCTTCTTCGTCATTTACTCGTCTGATCATTTTGACGCACATCTCGGGAATTTTTGTAAACTCTGGCTGTTCTATACAGATGTCACGGAAGATCTTTATGACTCGTTTCCGGACGCTGATGCCAGTGTCCTGTATAATCAACACAAAACAATTACAAGAAACTGCACTGGGAGCCTAATGCCCACTACAAGTCTACAGTTGCCACCTGGTGAAAACCGCTGAACAGCACGTCAGACTGCACTGTGAAGATCAGTCAAATTCAGGGGCCAATAACTCCAAAACAGTATAACTCAAACAAAACTCGCTGAGAAAGGCATCTCTTTGACATGTTCTCTACCAGACAAAGTGAATCCAATTGCTCAAAAATTACCTGTGCAGTAAGTAGGTTGCACATGCGGAGGGTACTCACAACACCACAGTTTTTGCAGTTTTGAAAAGAAAAATTCAAACATCGGCTTTGCTGCTATTCGTGCACTCTTCACTTCGTGTGTTCCTGCCAAGGATGTGAAAAAGAAATGACCAAAACGATGCACGTGACAAAAAAAGAATGGACCACTGAAGTGATTGCGCCAAAAATTAGACAGTCACTCTCTCCTGACATAGCATCCATCGGCCAAGTTTCGTCCAAATAAATCCAGATTCCAAGGAGGTATATGCAAAAATGTCGTCATAAATGATTACATCATTGGCATGAAACTTCGTTCCGACAATAACAGAGTGCTAAATCTTACTTATTGTATGTCCAGCACATTATGACATCATTTTAAATGCAAAATTAACTACAAGAATAAACAACTAGGCTACATCTACTTGTGTTTATAACATCACATATTATGAAAAATATATATAAAGAAACAAACATTAACACCACAATTAACACATAAGTAAAAGTGTATGTTGTAATATGAAAGATTACTCTAAAATGTCACCAACTTCATCGTAAGGCATACACGCACGTAATAACTGTAACAAAAACGACAATGTACATAGTTACACAAGCTGTTTACTAACAACAAACAGAATTAACACCAGACACAGAACAATGTATTAGATATTTGAAATAATATCTAGATTTTAGCAATGTATCTCATAATAGTCACAAAACTTACTAAGATTCTCTCCGACAACATGCTGTAATACTGTGCAGTGAGCTCGGGTCGAATCAGAATGAACTTGCCGACAAGTTCAATGGCAGCTTCACGTACGGCTGTCGACTGGTCTAGAAACCGACCATGGACACCAACTTGCATGTCAGTCTGCATAACATCAGCACACAATAACATAAACCATTTACAAGGTACATAAACAGTGGCAGTAACAGTACCAGGTAATGTGTACAAAAACTGGATGGCTGCCTGTTGTCCTTGGGATAACAAGCAATTGCTTCCTGCCTCATTCCTTGTCATTTTAACAAATGTATCAACATTGTATCAACATCAACAAACTAAGCATCAAGTAAGAGTAAAGTCGTCCATGGGCCAGAGCCTGCTGATGCAGCGCCGACCTCCGATTCAAGGCCCTCAGCCAGGCACCAGCCGAAGCTGCGAGACCAAGGACACAGGGCCGGTGTGTCGCATAGTTGCCCGTTTACTTCCCAGCTTTTGCCGGTACCAACTTATACTGCTTGGTAACAGAGGCACATGGGTGTGAAAAACTTGCCCAGAGTTGTTAGCTGATAGCACTATGGCCGGGAATCGAACCCATGATCGTTTGATCTAGAGTCCGACTCCCTATAGTTACACCACCAAGCCACCTTAGGCATCAAGTAGCAGCTTAGAAATCATCACATTACTGCATTTAAGGCACAATGAAACCAACATTAGAAATACACTGTTGCTGACCATTAGTGAGGTATAATTGATGAATCGCATAAAACTGACAGAAACAACACCTTCAAAAGTCACTGTTCACTGGCTAACAAAACAAACATATGCGTAATCTCATTGTCACTATCTGGGATGATGGCCAACTCTGATAATTGTACATCTCAGCTGCATCTTATATCAAATTATGTTGCATTTATACAGTATAAAAATACAGAAAAATCAGAGAGAATCGTGATGTGACAAAGATGTACTAACTCGAGCAAGTATTGCAGGATCAGCTTCAATAACAGCTGTCAGACACTTTAGTGCTTTAGTTCGAACAGCAACGGCTGTTTCACACAACACTTTGAGTATCTGCAAAGTGCAAACAACAAGTTACTACAATGTTTAGTATAAAA
>Ga0209788_1000481_pt1 | contig 10591 bp, 10 predicted proteins | sample WorMetLIZISLAND1_2_FD_187415 | JGI IMG/M metagenome (GOLD analysis project Ga0209788, IMG submission 187415) | Marine gutless worms symbiont microbial communities from Max Planck institute for Marine Microbiology, Germany - Olavius clavatus LIZARD... ...
CGTGCCTGTTTCTGGGTCACGAAAGTATCGACTGTAGGCCTAATTGCTGAGTTATTAGTTTTCTACGATGATTAGCGAGACGCTTGCTGTACGGTCGCCAATTGTGTGCATGCATGACGTCGCTCTCGGGTCTCCTGTCCACCGTCTGCGTCGCCATACGCACGGCAGTTGGGACCCTTGTTCTAATAGATAGCCGCCACCTGGACTCTCCACCAGTTTCCGGTAAATATTGTACCGCGGTAGTTGTCGGTAACTCTCGGCGATTAAAATAGCTCACCGGAAGTAAACAATAACAACATCAACAACCAGCGAGGAATGTCTGACGAAGAGTGGGGTAAAAATGAGTTTTAGTTAATTTAAATCTGAATATCGCGCAGTTTTAACAGTGCATTTAAGTGCAGGGGCCTGCGGGGGATCATACTTTTTCTGATTCTAATCCGAACCTTATAATGTTTTCTAGAACGATCCTGCAAACTGCGAACGCCACAGTCCCCATACCACCACACTTGCCAGTCAGCAACAGCAGAGATAGTGATTGCGGACACGGATGCAGTGACCCATGTGCACTGCGGGCGATCTCTAGTTTCGGCCGTAACCGTAAATAGCCTATATCTTTATGGCAGACTTATCACATGTATCCTGAATTAGGGTTAGGGTTGGGTGTGCAGAAGTCGCGCGGTAACAGTGTCTTGTAACAGTGTGAAACTTACCATAATACCGTAAACTGCTGAATATACCGTCACACTAGCACTGATACTAACCCTAACCCCAACGCTAACCCTATCTAACCCACACATAATAGACCTAGTAGACACTGTTACAGCGACTTCTCCTGCACAGCCGTTAGGGTTAGGGTGACAGGTCCTACCTATCCGTAACCCCAGCCCTAAACCCTAACGCTAAGCAGATACAAATACACCGTTACGGCCAAAGCTGGAGATCACCCATGCACCGCATCTGCATCGACGTTAGGGTCACAGCCAGAAAATATTACGTCTTAAAGTGGGCGGAGACTGGTTTCTGCAGTACTGTTTCTGGATGTTGCTTTAGAGCAGTTAGCATTCTGATAATGCACGCTAATGTTCATAGGTTCAGTTCCCCTGCTAAGACTTTATATTTTTTTAATTTCACTCTTAAGTTAGTTAGAATTATGGTTAACACCTGGCTTGTAATTGTATAATCTAGCACTAGTTGTGCCATAGTTACATATGCAATATTGGTTTCTTATACATGGCCACTGTGTCCCTAATGCGGGTGAAATAAAAATGCCAAATTTTTATTATATTGGTATTGAAAAATGGCCTGAAATGAATTGCTGTTGTTGTAGAAAAAATGATGGAGGCAGAAATGGGCCATTCCTTTGGTGCTGGGATACTGTTGGTTGGGTTACTGTAGGAGCACATGGCCAGTGATTCAAAAACCTCTTGGGCTATAATAATTGTTATGGTAATTAATCTAAGTTGGCATGGTACATGCATTACCAAACGACTTGATTTTCTGTATTTTTAGATGCTTCAACTTTGATTTATGGGCATTATAAGTGCACCCCATACCTTTGTGTCCTGTTGCATTGTAATATTTCATCCTTGTGTATTTTTATGTTGTACTGTATTGCGCAATTTCGTGATGATGAACTGATGGTGATGACAAATTATTATTGAACCATTATCTGGGAGTGGGATTTGGACCAGCAGACATTATTAATGGGCTCTGTTGTTGTTACTCGTTACGGTGAAGACACCAGGACATACCTACTTTACACTCAACATGCATGTGACAGTTTACTGAGTTTAGTAAATTGTCCGTCTGTCATCCATAGTTTAATGGCAGTGTTTTTGTTGCAATTGTTTTTAGATGCTGAAAACTTTGAACCTAGAGATGTGAAGCCAGCACAGAGACATCAGTGGGACGGTGAAGACGTGGAACAGGATACTGCAGTTGATGTAAGAACGTGCTTCCAGTTTTGTTAAAATAACATGCACCATATTCTAGATCAGTTATGTATATTGTCAGGTCCACAGGCCACAAACTCACAACTGACCTCTAAGTATAGCAGGTTCTCATTTAAAATGGTGAATATGGTTAAATGATCTCCTAATACGTCATTTTTCTGCTGCTTTTTAACCATGCCATGTGCCACCAGTGACTGCCCATGCCTCCGATTCTGCCAACTGACAGACACTGTGCGGTGTGCGCCTTGTATTGTATTATACTAACTAACTATTACTAAGTCACCTAAGAGATATGGGTGTCACTTGACCCTTCATGGCAACTTGCTGTCCCCATTCAGAAACATTCTGGACCTTTAATGCTTTGATATGCTTGGTTGGTTGGTTAAGGGGAAGTTCTGTAGAAAGTTTTGCTCCAACTGTTCACAAAAGTATATTTTTAGGACTGGCTTTACCTACACATCTACAAATGCATCTACCAGTTGGTGCTGCCATACTGTTGAGTTGACTCTACTGTGATAAATTTTCCGGTATCGGCAGCCTCCACAGGTAACCCGCCATTTGTGATCAGCTGACAATGGTGACCTGCAGAATTGATACTGAGAACCAGAACTGTGGGCTTCGGTCCTCGAAGCTTCACTGTTGTTGGCCCATCATGTGGAACAGTCACCGCCGGAACTGAAGTCGACCACACTGCCAGTTTTGCTGCCACCTGAAAACGGAATTCTACCTCCACAGCTACTGTGCACCAGCACGGCTGTAGTACTAATAATTCTTTGTGAGACTGCATCCATAAAATCTGTGACTGTTAGTGTTACTGCTGTGGTAATTGTAGGCCGCTGACGGAGATAGGCAAGATGAAGTAAACAAGCCAGGTTGGTGTATTGTCTTATTGGATATTTTGCTATTATTGTAACAACATTAACAGTCATAGTATTGTTGCCTACAGAATCTGTTGTACAGTTAAGTAAATACCAGTCACTATCATTCAGTTGGTTTGGCAACTAGAGTGTCATCTGGCATTTTAAAAGCATGATGTAGCCATCTGCAAAGTTTTCCTTGGGATACGATTTAAACTGGAATAACTGGAAAACTAGGTTGGAAAAACTAGTAGTAGTAGCAGCGGAAACAGCAGCAGTGGTAATGCTGTTGGTTTTGTGTATTTCGTTAGTGTCATGAATATTTTTTCTCGGTGCTGTGGAGTTGGCTGGAGGTTGTGGAGCTGAAACCGATAAATAACCTGTCTGTAGAGTGTGGCCCGGTTTTCTTATTGTTTTCTTGAGTTACCTCGGCAGGTTATGCCGTGACACAAACAAAATGTCCCTGATGAGCCTCCTGTCTTCTTCAGGTATCCACTTTGTTTAGGTCCCTCAGTTGCCATATTGACACACATTGCTGTATCCAGTCAACATCTTCCTTACATTGAACAGGTTCAGGCCACTTTCTTCTTGTCATTTGCAGTTTCTACTCCGTGTCATTGATGTATGGTAATACACGCTACTAAAAATAGCGAGTCTTTGCTGGAGAACATTGTGGCATGAAGGCCGTAGAGTGGCTGGCTATGGCATAGGTGGGTCTGTCTAGCTGCAGACAACTGGTCCAAAGTCCAAAGTCGTCATTCGGGCACTGGTTGGCCACTAAATGTGCTGCACTGCCTAATGCTAATGCTGGTCAATACGCCACTTCGAGTTGTAAACCGCTGCTGTTCTGGTGTCTTTGTAAGTGGCAGCATATAAATGCCGCAATCTTTAACCCTGTAAGTCTCCACTTATGTTATTAGTGTGCAGTTCTTTTTGGCATGGTGGTGCATTTGCCTCTTTGGTATCCTGTCATCTTCCATGCTCTGACCTTCTCAGTCTCCATTCCTTGATGATAGGATCTGTCTTACAATCTGGTCCACTCTGTGGTCATCTACAGTTCCGCTGCCATCCATACCATTCCACAAGTCTACTTTCTCAGGACAAGCTTTCCGCTGCATTGCTCCTAACACTTGGAACTTTCTGCTGACCATTGTGACAGCTGCTGCTGACTCACTGGCATCCCTTAAATCTAGACTGTATACTCACTTGTTTAATGGCACATTTAAGCCTACAGTACATGCAGCTAAACCTGTCTGCCGTGCCCCCGGAACTTAAGAAGTTACAACTACGTGGCACTTTATTATTATTAATTTTATTTTTTATTTTTTATTTTTTTATTTTTTTGAATTTTATAGCCAGCTAGCACATAGCCGCAGGCAGAAGAAATTGAAATATTGAAGAAAAGTAATATGACCACAGCGATGTTTATTCTATGGTCAAAGTGTTGTGGGAGGAGACCACATTTCCCCGGTGTAAAGCCACGGAGAGCCGCTGAAACAGGAAACCTCTTTCTCTTGTGCCTTGAGTGACAGCTGATATTCTTCGGCCCAGCTCGTGTATTATTATTATCTATTGTAAAAGGTAAAAAGTTAAAGGTTGTGTATAGCTGTTAATGGAACCCCATCTCACAGCTACGGAGTGTCACTTGCCATATGGAATCACACAGTGTTATCTGCCACCCGACACAGGTGAACACACCCGGCCTTAACCCTAGCCATACAGGCTGGTACTTGTTTACCGACCCTGAAAGGATGGAAGGTTGAGTAAACCCAGGCCCATGGTGCAAAGAGCAACTGGCCCAGCGTGAGAGTTGCTACGTGAACGCCTGCGGCCAGCGGGACTTGAACTCCGACTGGATAGCGTGCTCGACTAACGATCACGAGGTCGGAGTTCAAGTCCGACCTCGCGATCGTTAGTCAAGCACGCTATCCAGTAGGCTATCGCGTCCAAAAAAACGGACTGCATCTGTATGTGTCCCATTGTGTCCCAGTAGTTCTGTTAGATCACTGAGTTACTATATTAATGTGACTGAGAACGGTTTCTGACTGTAAATGTGGTTCACAGTTGCTGGTCGACAGAAGAACAAGAAGAAACTGTTGAAGGAACGCATCGCTGAAAAAGACGAGAAAGATAAACAACTGCAGCAGAAGCAGCAGCCAAAGAAACTGGTACTGAAACAGTTCATAGTTTTTATAACTATTTAAGTGAGTAAATAAGTAACTAACGGCTCATAATTTGTTTTTTTCTTCGAACGACATACCTAAACAGACGCAGTCCACTCTAGTGGCTTATACTTAATTATCCTAGGTAGGGTTATGAGCTGGAAAATGTTGGGGAATTTCTGCCAGGAAATTTATTTCTCTAAAGAAAAATAGATTAGAAGCTTTTTAGAGTGCTGCAGCATAGCTATGCTGCTAAGTAGTGGTCTTTTACCTTAGTAATTCTGTCTGTCTATTACACACTGATATTGTGACTAAACAAGTCAAGCTAAGGTCACACAGTCTTCATCGTTGGATAGCCCCAACATCCTGTTTTTTTGCAAGGTAAGTTCGTCTTGAAAGTTTGACTGTGGACAGCATTGTAATGAATAACTAAACACGCCTCCAGGATATGACTGTTACCCTGGAAGAGGCAATACATGCGAGTAATACACAGGCAGTCAAAAAATGCATGTGTTGCATTTACTGTAGTTTGTGTTGAGCTTGGGAACAGTCAAGGGTAAGTCTTTGCTAATCTCTTTCACAGCAATAGCTTTGCCTTATTTGTTTAGCTTAGCTTGGCTTAGTTCCTCCTATTCCAAGCGGAGCATCAGGTGACGAGTTGTCTCCATCTGGCACGATTGCTGACAGTCTGTCTGTCACTCCAGTTTAGTCCCCTACAGTCCTACTTCCCACACTTGTTAAATTAATTTTAACTGTTTGGCCCAAAACAGATTACAGCAGGGTATTTCTTTTGCATTGTACAGGAGGAGGGTGAGGAACCTCGAACACGGAAACAGATGCAGGAAGAGCGGCGTCGACGGATGAAACAGAAAGAAGCCGCCAACCTTGAATCTACATTGGAAGCTTGTGGTATATTTGTAGTTTGTACTACGTTTGGTTTTTAGCCGATCGTACTGCTACACAGTATGATCGGCTATTGGCATCATCCTGTTGTCCGCCTGTTCGTCTGTCTGTCTGTCTGTCCGTCTGTCTGTGACGCTGTGCATTCTGGCTCTCAGGGTTGGTGTACGCGGCTAAAAGTTGTTCCAACGTGTTCCTAGCATGCAAGTTCCTATTTGTTCCTTTTGACACTTTTGCTGTAGGATGTATCGTTTAGCCACAAAATGCACCACAAAAACGAAGTGAGAAATGCCATAAGTGTCTATGGACTTAGGCTACACGTCGTACACGAGGCATACGAGTCGAAAAGGTACGGCTCGTTTGTCAACAATGACATGGTGCCGTGAACGGTGCGACTGCAGCCTGCAGGTACAGCAGAGGTGTGCAGACTGCGGATTGCGGACACAGATCCGCAGTAATTGTTGGATCCGCGGACTGACAGCGAACGGATTTTTTATTCAGGGGTCGAGATGTTGCGATCACAATGAATAGCGTTAAAATACTGCATGCAGTATGATCGGCTGTCACAGCAATAGCTGAGCTTCTTGTTATTTAATTTTATCATCGTCGTCATCATCGGGATGCTTATTGTGTCCTGAATAACAAATTACCGGTAGGTCCACAATAGAATGAATCACCTTTCACTAATTATTTTAATAAAATGAACTTAGCTAAACTTGTTTCTCGTTACTGATTGCACTCTGGACATTAATTTTATCTAGCCGTTTTATCGGGTGCTTTAGGAGTTCTGGTTGGAACTGGTGAGCATATGTAAAGGTAATTTAAATCGGTTTTATTAAATTGTAAGGGGTATGTCAGTCAATCATTGTTGTAAAGTACAGTTATCAGAAAGCAACTGGGACAATCTGGAATGATATTTTTTAAAACCGATAACATCAAGCTGTGAGAAACCGGAGATGCACGTCAGTACATTTCTTTGTATATCAATCTGACAATAAAGTTTTCAGGGACAGTTAGGTCATCGCTTATTCAGTGGGTGGGGCCATTTGATATAGTGCTCGTTATACAGCTTGTTATAATAGCTTGTTATAGAGCAGTGTTATACAGATGGACTGTTGCACGTTGCCAGGGATAGTCTCGACATGAACTCTAAAAAATTTTTGGAAAAGGGGCATGATGAAGTAATCCTCTGAATTCTTGGGTATTAAATGCTAATACTCTTACTAAACTAATAGCCCCAAAATGTTGAAGGCTTCATCATTCAAATTTGGCACGCATATTCGCAGGGACAGTCTGGGCATAACCCGTTGAAATTTTACAAAAAGGGGGAGTGGCCATGGTCAGATTCTGGCAGAGATATGCACTAACATTCTAGTATTTATTTTGTTTTATTCATTTATTTTTTTAATTTTTATTCTATTTTCTGTGTGCAGGTCTTGACAGAAACAGCTTGGAAGCTGATACTTGCTTACCCACCGACTCTCCATCGAACAGCTCGTCTTCCAAACCTTAGGTATGCTACCAGTAGTTAGTTGTACCAATACAGGCCAGTATATTTGCTTTGTCTGGGCTTAGATTTCTACTCTTCTACGATAAACTGTTCCACTGTATTCTGTGCAACAGTCATCACGTTCTCTGCTCACTTCCCCCCTCCCCACTGATAACAACTATGACCTACGGAAGAACAAGCCACATGATATATGAGTATGAGTATGATAGAACTCTTGTTAACAAAACCAGTTTAACTGAATGTGACTATATCACACGTGTGATTTTCAAAGACGTCTACTAACTTTATTTCACTGATCACCTCATTTTTATTTTTACCTATTTCAGTTTGTCCGCCATTTTCTAGTAAATAGTTTGATGATGATGATGATGATGATGATAATGTGAAAAGTAGAGGTTGCAACCTCCTGTTTTTAGCTAATTATACTGCTCGCAGTGTGATCGGCTATTGGCATGATAATGTTGTCTGTCCACACTGAATGGCCTTTTATGTGCTGATGTGCCGTTAAGAAACTACTCATTCACTCACTCACTGTCACTTGTAGGTGTTGATGTGCTGTTGGTGATTTATCACGGACGTTTCATCATTCTCACTGAGTTTCTGCAAACCATCAAAGCCGACAACAACTTTTTGTATGACAGGACTACAGGGACAACTAGGACTGCATTGTCATACGTACGACAGTGTGACTGTTCTGTAGATATTGTACTCTAAGCATGCCAATATAAGGAGGAAGAATTGTCTATGTACCACACTGCATGCTGAGTTTATGTGCTCTTCTTCTTGAAAATGTATTTTCCGGCGACTGATAGCATAGACTGGTGTTTGTTATAGATTGCAAGAAATTGCTGTTTAATATATATTGAATGATCCATTGTTTCATGTAGTGTTACTGCAGTACAGAAATTAGCTATAGTATGCCTATGTGCTATTTCCACCTTTGTACGGACTTCTTTGTGGCCCCCTATCAGCGGCTGGGCTGATTTGAAATTGTTTACATTGGCATCGCAAACTAAAAACCAGAAATATTTACATAGACAGCTCTTAATCCTCCTGTTTGCAGAACGTGCTTTCTCTGTCGTCGGTCCATCTGTGTGGAACTCTACCCGCAGATCTCTGACCCTCTCCTTCATTCCATTCCCTCCCCTTCCCGTTAGAAGTAGGCCACTTAAATACAGCTAGGAGGGTATGGGGAAATGCTGTAAGCTCCTCCAGTAGCCCCAGCGGAAAGCGAATTTACTGCATTATAGCCTTAAAATCTGACATCTGGTGGCACCAATTTCGCTAATTTTCCTGAGAGTTATTGATCACAGTGAATGCATTTTTTTCTAATTGTCAATTCCGCAAAGCAACAATTCCTCCCCATGCTCACTGGTTCTATGCAAATATCAATGAATTAGGAGACCCATATTTTCAAAAAGTGGGGACGTATGTACCCCCAGACCTCTCTGTGGCTCTGCCAGTGGAAGCTGGGGCGTGTTCAGAGCAGGGGCGTAGCCAGAAAACTTTTTGGGAAGGTATAATAATGTAAAATAAGGTCAATAACCATTAAGACGTCTTTTTACTCCATAAAAATTTACCTGGCCTGATTTTGGGAGGGTATATATACCGATATACCCCCCGTCGCTACGGCCCTGGTTCAGAGCATTGTGCCGACAGGACATGGCAGATCCAGAGACGGGCAATCCGGTCATGGCCCCACTTTCAGAGTTTTAGGGAACCTGGCGAATAATTGTGTAACTTGTGACATTAACCGAGCCCTCAGTACTTTCCGCAAGTCGGTGCATATGCTCCCTTGTCGACTCGGGACACTGTAGTACTGGCCTATCAATCATGTTTGGCTTCTGAAGCCTCTAGATGGTTCTGTCAATATCAGACGTTTGACGCCGCGCTGGAACTCGCGATACTTTGCGGCGTAGATGAAAGGATTGATACAGCTGTTGGTGAACACCAGGACCACGGTGAAGTGGTAGAACCAGCCGCCAAAGTCGATAGTGTAGCCGGCGAAATTCAGTAAGAATGAGATCTCGTTGGGCGACCAACACACGATGTAACCACAGCATACTATCAGCGAGGTGACTGTAGCGTTGCGTCCGGCCTTGCTTAGTACTGGACTGGCTTTCGGCGCCGTCTACAGACACAATCGCGTTAACGTCATGGGCGTAACAAGATTTCTGTGGGCCTTGGGCTGAGAAGGTACTGTGCCGACTGTATTGGGGGATCATGTTCCCCTCCTCATTGGGGAAGGTTCCGGTGAAGGGGCAGAGGGGCAGTGCTTATCCCAGAATTTTGTTTTTACCGCGCGATGCATTGCACTTTTGTGCAAAGGGAGGTATTGAGATTGCATGTCGTCCGTCCGTCTATCTGTGACGTTGGTGGATCAGGACCACATAGGTTGGAAATCTTGGAAACTAATTGCACGGACAATGAGCTTAACACCTTCGCTTTTCGTAGCCCAAAGGCCATCCACCTACTCCCGGGGGAACATGGGCAAAATTTTGAGGAGACTAGAGGTGTGGTGTGGTGGGAAAAAGTGGCGTGCTGGAGCACATAAGCGGACGTCTCTGAAACGCGTAAAAATAGATGAAAAGTTACTATGGAAGGCCTATCGTAACTCACCAACGCTCGTTCCATCGGTACCATCCCCGACCTCCTACAGCCTCTTCTTCCCCAAGATTGGGGTTCGCAACTCCCGCCCAAAACTTCAATTGCTACTATCTCAGGAATGGGTAAAGCTACGAACTTCAAATTTTGTACGCACGTTCACAGGATCGATTGGAATAAAAGGCCATTAAAAATGTCGCCAAAAGTAGCCGTGGGCGGACTCAGGGACTCTCGAAAATTTTCGCGCGGTCATCTTTGCGATAGCTCTGCTTTCTTGTATTTTTGGTCTTGAAATGCGCATTCGCCGGACCTTACTGGGGTTGACTGAAAATGGAGGACCGGAAAAAGGAGGACCAATGAAGAACAATAGGTGTGAAAGTAATGACCGGAAAATGCAGGACCACGATAAATGGAAGGTCAGAAGGTGGAAAATGGAGGACCAAATTTGGCGGAAAATGGAGGACTGGAAAATGCAGGACCAACTCAGCTTTGTTTGAAGTCAGAAGGCGGAAAATGGAGGACCGGAAAATGGAGGACCAAATTTGGCGGAAAATGGAGGACCGGAAAATGCAGGACCAACTCAGCTTTATTTGCACACATCATACT
>Ga0209788_1000482_pt1 | contig 10585 bp, 9 predicted proteins | sample WorMetLIZISLAND1_2_FD_187415 | JGI IMG/M metagenome (GOLD analysis project Ga0209788, IMG submission 187415) | Marine gutless worms symbiont microbial communities from Max Planck institute for Marine Microbiology, Germany - Olavius clavatus LIZARD... ...
CTGCCGTACATCTGCACCACTATCTAGATATTAGACGGCTGTTTTGGTAGGTGGACTCATTACCGACGTCGACGTCGTCACGTGGTCCACATTCCACGCACAAACTACAGTTATTTACAGTACTTAACAGTACTTACGCCGACCAGCTACCACTGCCAGCCGGCTGCTGTTGGGATAACGACTTGCCAGCGTTACCCAGTGCATCTTAATACCAGGCACAAGGCAGTGCTACATACTAGAAGTACAAACAGCTGTACAAACGACTTCACTCAGTCTACAAAATGACAACAGAAGTCGTCTGTGTTTGAATCTATCCACAACACAACGTACCTGTACAGAGATTGAGATGCCTTAACTCCAACTCCGTATACGCCATTACCAGGATGACAAGTGTTTTTTAGTGACGTTAGCTTAGCTACAAGCGTGCGTTTTAACAAGTACGAATGTACTATGGATCAGGAACTGGCGGACACTGCTGAATATGCGCCGGGCAGACGCTGCGACTGCACTCACCAGGTGGTAGCACTTTTCTGGATGAGAAGTGTGACGTCATATCAGAAATGCACACTGTGTCAATCGATGTGTATTTACTGAAGAACATTCCAGCCAAAGTTCATCCTGAGCCGATTCGAAACAATGAAGCCTCAATCTTAACTACTTAAAGTTACATGAGCAGTGATTGCCAGTTGGGCTAATGGTATTGGCACCACACAGACTGATGTAGTAACTTGACACTGAGCCAGTCTTCAAACAGACTGCTGCCAGCACATGAGAGCTGTACAGACAGTAAGAGAGATTTTCATTTTTACTTTTAGACGACAGCTTAAACATTTCTACTTCTCACACTACTAGCCCACCCAGCACGTTTGAGGTTATTTACAGTTAATGTGCTACATAAATTATGTGCTAACTTACTTACTGAAGAGATATACATCCGAATATCCTGGAGTGGTAAGCAGTCAGAAAGTGTGGCAGGTAGAGACCATCCACACTGTAACAGATCAGACCAGGATAACAACTCACCATAGGCACCAGTAGCTTCTTCACCTCATCGACAGCTCGCTGCAGCTTGATGCGAGCTCGGTTCTCACTGTCCTCAACAGTAATCAACACATGAAGCTCCTCGTTCAGGTGTTCCCAGTTTGCCTTACCGCGGTTCAGCTCTTCCTGACGTCACAGCATCCATATACACACGTGTCTTCTGTTTCTGTCTATTTTTTTGTATTGTACCACTTTCTTTAATACATACTGTGCTTACTTCGATTTTGTGATTTTATGTATCTCTACTTCTGCTGCAATAGTTTATACTGTGCCATATATCTACATGTATGTGTTACAACTGTTCACTCAAATGTTCACTCTGGATCGTTTGTTTTTGTGCATGTGATCTACTGTGCTGCATTATGCAAAACAAACTGACGAAGATGATGATGCTAAGCATCATATTAAGCAGGCTAAAAACAGACATCAGCCCTTCATTATGCACTATTACTACTTTCAATTTTTGTTGACAATATTTCTGGCATAACTCTGCATTACGCCAGGTGCCCCAAAAGTGAACTTGCTGGAACAGAACCTTTTACAGGCGGCATGTCCTTCTTGTCTATGATCAAAGCACTTAAGACTCAACAAGTTTTTATGCACAAAGGCAAAAATACAAGGAAAAAACATCACTTTTAAAAAACAGCCAAAAACAATAGCAGAAACTGTAATAGGAATTTCTAACTGGTGGAGGTATGAAATATATTACAGCACAGATTGATGACACAAGGTACGGATGTTGCCTCTAAGACTTTAGCTGATGAAGACTACGATGCCTAATGCCCCACACTTGGCTGATAGTTCAGTAGGTCACATTCACGTATCATTGCTTATGGCATGGCAAAGGTCACAGACTGGTAAAGGCTATTAACAGCTAATGACATCAACTGCACTGGTGTTTTCAGTGTTGGGTAGTGGGACAGAAAACAGACACACAGGCACTTAGGACTTTGGTGTCTTTGACTGGATGAAAGAAGGAAATGCTGATAACATCCAAGAGATGACTAAAGCAAACAGCAACTGCAAGAAACCATAGAAGACGCATTCTTTATGAGCTAAGATGGCAAATCTAAAACAAGTTTTGAAATTCTGACTTGTCACTCCACTACTCACCTTTTGCTTATCTCTCATTGAGCCTTTGCCACGAACCATAATTTTGCAACCAGTGTCATTTTCTAGTTGCTTAGCTGTCAAGCCACGAGGACCGAGTATTCGTCCGACAAAGTTAAACTGTTGTGTACACAGAATTATGCTGCTCGCTAAACAATCAGCTGATTTATCATTAGTAAATAAATAGCACTGCAAACTAATGACCACAAGAACCACGTATTGAACACCTGCAATATTTAAACTGACAATACTATACTACACGCCTACTACCCTTTTCTACTGGGGGCAAGAGTAGTTTAACTGACATGGTCTGCTCTAAAACGTTGTTATAAATGGTTGGATTCCTTAGACCCCCTGCAACAACTTCTGGCTGGACAACCTTTTCAACAGGCTATTGTAACTCTGAAATTCAAGATGGCCGCCATATTTTGAAATATCCATATTTTCACCAACTGTTATTACATTTTCATGTATAATACATCATTTTTAATGGTTTTTGAGGTCAGGGAATCTACTTATGATGGTTTCAGAGTGATAGGATGTGTTCTGTACCATTTACTAGGCCTCAACATTGCAGACCATGTCAGTTTTCACAAAAATAGGGTGGTTTGCCCCTGGGTAGTAAGCATCATGGCAATATATTTCACACATTCTTATGCTATCGAATTTTCAACTCTCCAAATGCTTTTAACTTAACTATCTATCTAGGATGGTTTATTTACATTATAATGTTCTGTGCGGGTATATAATCAAACAGTTTTCTTATAACGGAATGTATATGCTTCTTTCTCATGACAGCAACACTCTGGTGATGTTATATTGTGGTAATAGTACTATTATTCAGTGATGTTAATCCTTGTCCTTGTCGTTAAGGAGTCCTTAAGGACCAATTTCAAGTCCTTGTCCTTGCCTGTCCAGTCCTTGAAAAGTCCTTGATGAATCACTTGAAACTGAAAGTCCTTAGCTGTTTGCATGTGAACTATCACTGTCACATTAACACTCATCCAGTCCACCGACAATCAGCCTACTACTTTTAATTTACTTAATTATTGTTATGACCGATCAGATGCTTTGTGTTCCTGAAGTGCAACAGGCACATGTGATCAGGCACACAGACAGGATTTGCTTAAGGGAGGGGCCAGTAGTAACCTTTGAAATGCACGACTTAGCTTATGCTGTTTCCTAACAGACCCCACACCCACAGTGACAAACTTCTGACAATAAAACTGTTATGACTGAAAGAGTCAGCATCTGTATTAACTTGCTCGGTATTGTTAATTACATGTAGCGTACCTGAAATATTTTATCACTGAATTTGATAGGCAGTGGCCCACAGCCCCCTGACTGTAGTGTGTGAATGTGATAGATAGACATTGGACATATTGGACAATCAGTAATAATACCTTGCTTTGCCATTGACTGTATTAAACTACATTTGTCATATTATGCACGTTTACTGTCATTCCTTGATTGTAGGTAAGCACTTACAAGGTGACTGCAAAAAGTAAAGTCCTTGCAAGTCCTTGTACATTGTATTTGTAAAAAAAATGAAGTCCTTGTCCTTGCATGTCCAGTCCTTGTTAACATCACTGCTATTATTAGAGACGATTTTGGATAATCAGAATAGCACACAGCAACATATGTTATTCAATAACATAGTGGTTAAATATTAAAGTAATATGCAAGTATCCAAACACACCAATGTACTGAACAATACACTCAATTTAATGGACTTGATTCCTGGTCCACCTGGGTGATCCAGTACCAGTACCAGATTCACTGAAAAGTCACTCACTCACTCAATATCAGTGCTATCAGTCCAAAGTCTACTTATTGTTTATTAATGTTTGTCATTTGCTATAAACCAGCGATGTTCCTTATTTAAATGCAGACTTGTCAAATCTTTAATCATCTTTTCTTTGCAACGGGTGTGCCTCTTAAGTTTCCAAAACATTTCCAAATATAATAAAAACATAAGCATTCATAAGGCATGCAAAGTCAGCATAGCGGAAGATAGAGTCGATAAGATTTCACCTGCATTAGTTTCCACTTTTGTTTAACCAGCTAGTGTCCCAGAGTTACTGCAGGTTAGGTCCTCCAGAAATAAAATATTACGGATGGTGATGGAGCAGGACTTTCTTTCCTGAATGTCCTTCCAACAACTCAACCAATAACATAAAAGCACTAGAGAGAGCAATATATTAAGACATCACTAATACTCCTGACTACTGGACATTAGAGGTGGGCCAAACAAACCTTGGCCCGTCTCTACCATTATGTACACCATCACTGTGCATTTCAACAGCAAGTACGTCAATGACATATACATACGTCAGGATATTCACTAACAGGAACCATCAGCTTCTCTGATAATGTGACAGATGGACCAACAGGCTGAGGAAGTGCCTGAGGATCATCGGCCTTATTTAACTGGAACAAGCTGCCTCGTACCTTGCTGATCTCTACAAGTCAGCACTTACAAACATGTAACCGCCATTAAGATGCATCATCAGTGTGTCTGTGACTCTGCGTACAACTTATTAAGTGACAGCAACAGATATGGCAACAAATAATTTATTCAGATTAAACTGCTATGGTTTCCCAAAAAAAGACTGGACAGTGGACAAATACGGCGCCTGGTTGTCTGTGCAGTGACTCATTACAAGATGGCCGTCTGACTGACACTGACACTATGGCTAGTTTACTTTAGCTTGTGCACTGTACATAGTGCACTAATTACAGTGGACTGCTGTTTTCCTCCAAGCACCGCACCACAGCAGGCCTACTGCTGCCATGTATTGGACTGAGATTCAGCGCAGTTTGTCTGGCAGTGAGGGAGGCTGATGGCCTAAGCTGCCTGACGTCTTGCGCAGATGGCAGTGACACGCCACGCTCGAGAACCCATCAGTGGATGGGTCAAATCTATTATGATTGTTAAATAGAAGCTAACTACTTAAGAATTATGTCTTCAGCCGAAGAAGAAGAAGAAGAAATAAAGCTGCAAAAGTGAAAACTTGTCAATGTTGGTTGCTGGAGAGAGCCAACAGGCCGGACTCGATTCAGCCTCGACTGAGATTCCATCGCTGCCGCTACCCTGCCACAAGTAGTGCTGTGCGAATATTCGATATTTCAAATCAAATTGAATAGTTACTTGCTATTCGATTCGAAACTGACGCAACTATTCAAAATTTTCGAATACTTATTTGACCGTGATCAGCCGGGCGACTGAGACGCGATTTGTTTGTACTTTGCCAGCCACAAGCCGCTGCACCCACCTGTCATTGAAACCAATGCTGCGCCACTTGTGTGTGCCTACCCTTCCCACTCACTCCCCTGACCACTGCACAAGATTTATTTCACGCACCTCTGGGTCTAATACACAAAGAAAGTTTGAATTTAATTCAAATGTTAGCAACTGAGGTTCACATTTAAGAAAAAACGAATTTAACATCCTACTTTTGAGAACGGCAAAAACTATTCGATTCGATTCGAAATGAAAAAACACTATTCGCACAGCACTAGCCACAAGCTAAATGAAAACTGGTGCCAAAAGTACAGCAGAAAGCTACATTTATCTACCGAACATTTATATGCTTCACAAATGAATTGTTACTGTTAATATTACAGTTGCACAAACTAATGATTAATAATTTAATCATACAATTAATCAAAAAAAATTTAAAGATAAAAATGTTCTATCTTGTGCAGAATAGAATAGATATTACTGTTATGATAAACAAGCAACATAAGGCCTAAATTTTCTTAACAATATATAGTGCGCTATTGGATCAGTTTGCCATATCAAGCCAAAAATGTTAATGTTTGAAATTTAAAAAAAAACATGACACAAAACGTTTTTAAACTACATTGCTGCATAGTGGAACTCCCCACTGACGTGTTAAACCTTCAACTTAAAAATAACAATTCAATGCACTACATGATATGTGAAATCAGTGTATGCCAAGGGTCTCACTAGAAGATGACGGGACGACAGGAGACGATGGGTAAATAATTACTTTTAATTGGGCCGTAGTGCATGGTCCCGTCGTCAGCGAACGATGGGCCAGATGATGGGCAAAGTAATTAGCCTATACTTAATTCAGCTGTGGAACAAAACGACGGGTTGTTAATATGTAATTTATTCATCATTTCATGCGGTTAAAGCGAATTTTTGCAGCTCTTGTGATCATTTATTTAACTGAATAAACGAGAAATGTAAACATACATAAATGATAAAGCACACTTGTTCAATGGCGCAATTAAGTATAATTACTTGGCCCGTTAGTTACTGGTCACTAGTCTGAAGAGTGGCAGGTCCTAACCCTAACTCTAACGTGGTGGTTGATCTTAGAAAAAGGAACCACTGGACAGCTTTTCATATGCTCACGCAGTAAGGCCATTAAGAAATTTGGTACTAGTAAGAAATTTGGACTAATGACCTTTCGGACTAGTGAACCGTGGGCGTAGTCCAGTTTCCGCCCCCGCCCTCTATGGTTATGGATAGGGTTAGGGATAGGGTTAGGCTTAGAGGTCTAGCTATAGCGGACCCTAACCGTTTTCACTGGGGAAACTGGAGTTCGCCCCACAACCGTCACCGGCCCGTCGTCTGGCCCGTTGTCCGTCGACAACGAGACAGTGCACGACGGCCCAATTAAGACTAATTATTGACCCGTCGTCTCTCCCGTCGTCCTCTAGTGAGACCGTATGAAAAATCTACTTGCCGTCATCAAGTATTTTATCTAAGTGAATGAACATCTTAGGAGGAAAAATCTGGAGCTGTTTCTTGTCACTTAAAAGCTGCGCCAAGTATTCTGAACTTTTCCGATCATTTGGACCATGATCTTGCTCCGTTATTAACGGCATTTGGCAACTCTCTACAATCATTTAACAAACTTTCCTTTACTTTGCAAACTTCACATAGTAAACAACAAACATAAACAAAAAGTGACGTCACTGCGTACAATCTAAAGTTTTTGGACGAAACCATGTAAAGGGGTGTTTACGATTTAAGACATTTACTTACTTTACCAGATTTACCAGATGCCACCGTGACAGTTGTCCAGTAATGCCCACGGTGGGTAGACAGGGCTTAGTTTTTAATTTAAAAAAAACTTATTCTAGCCTTCAATTGTCAAGAAGGTGACAATATTTAAAACAAAACACTTGATACACGTCATTTTTCTACAAATTTTGAAATAACAGCATCCCAACTCATTTGAAGCAGTCAGCAGTGTAATAGCCGTTAGCACTATATAGCAGCCAACATCAATGTCGTTTTCAGTTTAGTTTAGTAGTCAATATCTAGGGTTGGTGTTGCATCTGTATTCTGTAAACTAACAAGAAAGCTAAGCTATCACAACAATGTAGACCACACGATGCGCCCTTCGAAAGTCCCTGAATACACCCACTGCTACTTTTCCCAAAATTGTTTGAATGCACCCTGTGAAATGTGTGAATGTATCGGCCAAATTTAAAGTCTGTAACTTTACCCATTCCTGACAATGAGTAAAGGCTGCCATTTTCATGCAAGGTTCTCAAAGCTGTCCCATGTTCATGCAAAGTTGTGACAACTCATGTCCTTTATGTTATTTCAAGTGTGATATGAATCTACATTGGCGTAGTATACCGTCGTCGAATTTTGTATTGCATGAGTAATGCTAACAAAACTAACAGCTTAACCTCCATCAAAACTGAGATCAACAAATTACTGTAACCGTAAAGTGATATAGACTATTTTAGTGCTCTATCAAATGCAGCAAAACAGTACAAGTGGCTAAGTACTGAAAGTTGTGATAATATTCGACAGACTGCTATTGTCATTATGCCAGGTAATGCCTTGTGCAATATAAATAACAGAAGTTCAACAAACCAGAATTAACAGCTGTGAATACCTCACAACACTCTTAGTACATACCAACTTAGTACCTATCAACCAAGTATGATCATTGCATTCATTGGAGAAAAGTGAATGTGGGCATATCCACAAACTGACCATTTTTTTCCAGTACATCATTAGATCAAACATCAGAATACAACAACTTTCCTATTTTTTGTTTACTCAATTATTCCAGAGTTATTCATGGTTTGTTAAGACCCCAGAAGTGAACAAGCCCAATGAAAGCAAGACTTTGGATTCTGAATAGTCACGTAATGTCATTCCTGACATATTGCAGTGAGATGCGGGCAATAACTGTGGCTGATGAGGCCGGTCTGGAAGCAGCAGAAATGTGGTTCCTATGACAGATGGTGCATACCTTGGACAGATGACAAGACCAACGACAATGTTCTTTATAGAGCAGGTACTGAGAGACATCTGTTGATGACAGTCAGGATAAGACAAGCAGAGATTTTGGGACACGTTATCAGAAAGTCACACCCAGAGCTCTTAGTTAAAACTGATAAATTTGAGAGCAAAAAAGGGCAGGAAGACTAAGAACCAGTTATCTTGTCAGCCTCAGGAAATGGCTCGATCACACAGGCAATGAGAACACCATCATTCATTGAAGGATATGATTGGTCTCATCCCACTGCAAAAATTTCTTTGTTCATTTAGTTAGTCCTCCCGGAATAATGCACCAATTTCCAATTTCCATGCATTACACAACATCTACATAGGCGTAGTCAGGCATTTGTGTTGGGGGGCCTAACAACCAAGGCGCCGAAGGTGTCCCCCTCCCCAGCCGACTAGAGGATCTGAGGGGAGCATCGTAAGCTCCCCCAGTGGGGTCCGGGGCGGAGCTCCGGCCGAAAACGAGTTTTGGAGTACATATTTAGAGCTTGAAAACATACATATTTGACATTTCTGCAGCATACATTTAGTCACATTCACACTTAAAATTACTAAACATAAGACTTTCACATAATATATTTGTCCCCTTTTGCACAGCTAAAACGGTTGTGCCAATTTTTTTCCACTCCCTCTGAGGGGCCTAGGCCCCAAACCCCCCTCTGGCTACGCCTATGTTACACAAAATGCACATTCTGCAACAACACAGTTTAACACATTTAAGCTCTGTGTAATGTGTAGGGTTAACAGTACTGGTATTTTCTAATCACAGTGACCAAGATGTAACTTTCAGTATGCAGCATCAGTCAGTTATCATTACCATAACAGACCTACAGTTTTACTAAAAACTGTCAAACTAAGTTCTTCGTTTCTTTCGTTTCCCTGCATTTTGCCGGAAAGGAAAATGCCTTTTCTTTCCAGCATGAAAATCGTCTTTCTGTGGTACGGTCTTAGAATTAGTCCGATTCATGCTATCTTTCTTGTACTTCTCAGATGACTTTTCTTTAACCACCTTCGACTTCTGTTTGTTTGACGACCGTTTATACAACAAGACTTTGTTAGCCAACTTCTTCTTAGTTGTCGCATGCTGCTGAGGAAAGACATCTGAAAACAACAGACTAGTCATAGTTAAGGGAACGAATGAAAACACTTGATATGCAATTTCTACAGTTATAGGCAATCGTCAGCAATTAGTGTTACGAAAATTACTGCAATCACACAAATGCATGCCATGGGCAATCCACTAGCAATTTGCATGTCCCTCTACAAATGCTCTCTAAGTAGTCAAGCTGTCACAATGACAAATGAGACTCTATTCTATGGAATGCCTGTACAACCAGAAGCCAACTTAGCCAATATAATGATAACAATACCAGGATCACATTTCTGCCAACAGTGCTTCTACTACAGCTAATCACAATTGTATTTTTCAACACTGCACGCATTACACTACAAACATAAACTATCTGAACATCATCCAGGACCACACAGTCTTATACACAGATACCTGGATCAGGCTCCTGACCAACTTCCTGCCGATAATATTCAGCATCATCGTCTTCTTCCTCTTCCATGCTTGATTCATCTCTGGCACCTGTCATCACAATATGTACACAGCAAGATTAATGGATGATAGCCAGAATTCATTGCAATGCACAGTTTCAATTATTATCCCATCCACAGTGTACGGTACTTATTAGGTATGATCACAACATTCAAGTAAGAAAACTTACTGTGTTACTGCTACATGTTCCACAGACTGTATTGGTGCATCAACCCGAACCTGCACCGTACTGAAGTCTACTTAAAAATAGTGATGTGCGAATAGTGTTTTTTCATTTCGAATCAAATCGAATCGAATATTGGACTATTATTCGAAATTTCGAATCGAATCGAATAGTTTTTGCGTTCTCAAAAGTAGGGATGTTAAATTCGTTTTTTTCTTAAATGCAAACTTTAGTTGCCAAAATTTGAACTAAACTCGAAGTTTGTTTGTGTACTAGACCCACAGGAGCGTGAAATAAATTTTGTGCATTATTTCCTGCATCCTGCGTGTGTAGTGGACCACCCAAGTTGCGCTACTGGGCCTGCCAGTCAGCGAGTCTATGGCTATGCGTGGCTGTAGCTGCGCTGAAGTGGTTTTTCTGG
>Ga0209788_1000483_pt1 | contig 10574 bp, 7 predicted proteins | sample WorMetLIZISLAND1_2_FD_187415 | JGI IMG/M metagenome (GOLD analysis project Ga0209788, IMG submission 187415) | Marine gutless worms symbiont microbial communities from Max Planck institute for Marine Microbiology, Germany - Olavius clavatus LIZARD... ...
GCCCAATATCTCTAATAAAACCAAGAATATTTTGGGCGTTGACCGTGTCGAACAATTCATGCAAAGAAGAAACGTTGAAGTATCTCTGTCTTACCACGTTATAGTGGTTATACGCTCGAGGAGCACATGAGCTACTGTTAACGCACAGTCACAGTGAGGACATTCTGGTAGATCTTGCAGATCCGATTGTTCATCACGCAAAATGTCATGCGGTTGCATCATAATGATCGTCCATCACTTCTTCGCCAACAGCCTTGTCTAATTAACCGTTGTCGCAACTCGCTGGTCGGTCACCTGTCCCACTCCCTGCTGCAGTAGCAAATGATTTAACGTGTAAAGGTGTGATGACAGCGTTCGTACCTGAGCGACTTATTGCAGGTGAATCGTCTGTTAAGTCTAGCAGTAGAGTGTACTTGGATGCGGTATTGAGCGTCTTCTATCCGCCAGGAAGTTACATGTACATTAGTGTGGTGATTTTTCTGCTATAAAATGTCAGACGCTCAGCCTTGACGTAGGCTTGCGCCGTGCGAGTTTTTCTCTAGTTTTGTGTATATTAATCGTCAGCAACATCGTTATCAGCATCATGGCTTGACAGTAGACGTTTTTGTCGGACGTATGTTTTTGTTTGCAGCCACTTCAGATAGTGTGCTGATTATGGCCGCCAGCCGACGATCATTATGTTTTGCTCCTGGTGTTTCTTTCTTCTTTTTTTCGCCGCCTATCGGAGGTCGCTTGATCGATGGTCATCAAATGTTGCTACCTGTTCGGTGGTGACTCAGATGTACAAATTTAAGACAGAAATTTGGGGGTCCCTCCTGAAAAATGGCGGCCCAAAAGCATCGACTTTTCCGCGCGATTGCGAGCACGACGTCGGAACCCAACAAAATGTCGTCAGTCGGAAAAACGGCGTTACAAACTACGATCATATCCGTACATGCGCACTCAACTAATTTGTTGTACTTTGGTCCACAAACGGCGAAGATAGGACCGAACTGTCGATCCACCGAACGGCCAGCCATCACTGTGGGTTTTTGCCACGCATTCTTGTTCAGTGATAAAGTGAGATAGGTGTAGAAGGTTGTGTTATGGCAAAAAGTTGTGCTTTTTAATGCAATAAAAAGACACGAGTATTCGTGAACGAGCGTGCATGGACCATGTGTGTGTCAAGACACTGGACGTGTAGCGGCCCCACTACTCGTCTTACTGATGATCCGCCAGCGAGATGCTGAAGATACAGTGGAGAGGGTGGAGACTGGAGACTGGAAGTCGTGTCTAACGAACCATGGACATCTAAGGGGTCCATGGTCTAACCACAACTCCCAGTCCAGTCCACGCTACCTCAAGGCAATGATTTGCAGCTCTGTCGGTCGGTCGCTGTCGCGCTACGTTTATGGCATCGTGGTGTGGCCGCTTAATGTCCACTGTAAATTTTTCTGCCGCCGCCGCCGGACGGCACGGCGATGCTGTTATTTGATGAATTCACTGCCAGGGAAGCGAGCGGAGCGTCGTATGGTGCGATTGAATTATGCACGACGTCGCTATACGGTGACAGCTGCACGCGTTTAGTTTTGTGTAATGATCGATGTACAAGGTGATTATTGAATTCCAGGCCGTGAGACACTAGTGATTCCACTCATTTATGTTTACGTTCGCCAACGGCTGTACGTGTCGGTGAATTTGTTTCGCTTTCTTAAATTGTGAGTATATACGCGTTGTGCTGTTGCTCTCAAACAAGCTGTGCCGCTCCGATGATATTCGCTGTCCTCGCTACTGTCGTAAGCCCTGTCCACACTAGCGACTATAGTTGCCGTTCCGTGGACAGGGCTTTAACCTTAACATTTGAAAGTACAAGGGAGAACTAGAAGATGTGGGTTCATAGACAGGCTTAAAGATTAGCGTGATAGGAGAAAGAACAAAAAAACAAGACAAATGTTAAGAGAAGCGGTTGATCGTGACGCCAGTTGTTCTTCAAAGGATGGTAGTGACAAGTCATGAGTTGACTGAAGTTCTGGCCTTTTCAAAGATTTCGAACATTGCCCCTTGCCGGTGAATTATTTGGAAAAGAAAACAGATGTATGCGACAGACACGATTATGCAGCACACAGCAAGCGGGCTTGTCGACCTTGACTGAAGGGGCAGGTGAACGTCTGATAACGAACGTCCTTGTACGGCGGGCTGGCTGCATATCAACACTTGACGTTGTTTGCAGAATGACCGGAAGCCAAAGTTCGTGTTTGCACGCGCGGCACGTGTTGCTGTATTGTTGCACACACGCAGCATCGGCACTGGTTGTTTGCTGTTCAGTCTCCGATCATGCAGTTTCATGAGCGCCCATCACGCACTGACTCTGTTACAACGGTCATAATAAACAGGTTACCGGTACCGTCGTTAAGCCGCCGTGGCCACTAGTACCACACCATAGGTTACGATACGACTATGAGTGCTAGTAGACGTACCCCGCCAAATTGTCAGCCAGTGCAATTCACATCCCCAACACAAGTCCATAGTGCCTTTAGACAGGGATGTATTTTATTGTGGGGGGGGTGGTTGGTGTGTTTTACGTCCTTCATAAATGGCTGCCCATAATGAAGTCCAGAAAACAGCTTTTTTGTAGTGGATGCATACTCCCGTGTTTTATCATTTTCAGATCAGGAACTCTGCTCATCTTGTTCTTCTTCTTGTTGGGGACCTCTCCAAAAAGCACAAGGGTCCGTCATTTCAAATCGGATTGGGATGAAATTTGGCTCGATTGTTCTGCGAGTAAATACGCGTTGATTGACGGAGTCACATTTCTGTTATGACGTCATAATTTCAAGATGGCGGCCATGACGTCATTTGACGGAATAAAAGTGCTGCCATCTGGTGAGTGCACACACAGCGTCTGCCCGGCGCCTATGCAGCAGCGTCCGCCAGTTCCTGATCTATATATAGTACATTCGTGCTTGTTATGACTGTAACTGCGTATTATTTTCGCGCGAGAGCTGAGATGTCTGTGACCACTGACCGCCAAGAGCAATATGACAATATGACTCTGCTCATGCGACACAGATGCGCGCTATATCTAATTACATAATGGTATTTAAAACGTCTGCAGCCACATAGCCTCAGCTCGGCGACTACAAGCCTGGCTGATGTCTTTCCCTGCAGTATATGGCTTTATTGACAGTATTGCATGTAGTTGTGTTATATGTACCTAATACAGCCACATTATTCGCTGTCACAATCTAAAGTTTTTAGTGTTGATCCGACTCGAAAAGTTAAAGTGACTGGCTACCAACATAGCAGGATACTGATTATAGGTCGACAGTCTGAGGGTTCGTTAATCCGAGGGTTCAGCGTTTAACCCCTAACCCTAAATCTTACCGTAGGGTTATTTCACATTAAAAACGTCCGCTACTAGCATTAATATGGAAGAACCCCAGTCACATGACAGTCAGAATCGGATTATCGAACCCTCGGATTAACGATAAATTACCAGAATACTTCGTCATGTTCTTTAGATGTGTCGAAATATGCTGTGTTGTTTACTTATTACGAGCTTAGCTTTTTAGATCGCAGTGGCTTTGGCGACACTTGTCGAATATGTGACATCAATCCGTCACTGCCACGGCGCCGCGGTTATGTTGACTCCAACAGTAAGTAAAGACACATCACGCACTACAGATATCAATGACTCAATAGTGTTACGTGTGTCTTGTTGTGCAGTTGAAGAAGGCTGGTTGCGCCGACAATGGATACAGTGCTGATGCGGCTGCTGAAGCTGAATGCTATTTGAACCATCATTCATATGGGTCGTCATGATGTGCTGCCGCTGTAGTCGTCATAGCACAGTCATCTACCTCATCACCGTCCTGTTGACGTTGGCCTGGACGCCAGTACAGCTGGGCTGGCCACCTCCATCACACCTTGGTATGGTTTTCTTCTGTGAATAAAGTCTTCCGCTAAAATACTTGTGTGGATTCTTTCTGGGAATTACTGCGTTATTTCATAGTAGTCTCACTGTCTTTGTCTCCGTAACGACTGTTATATGATTTGGCGTACAACGTACGGCAATTAGGGTACCTGACATCGGCGCCGCCGTTTCGCGGCGCTGGGCGTTTCGGCGCAGTGACATTTAGCAAATTAAGACTGACTTATGCTGCATGCACGAAGAAGCTGAAAAGTACTAATAGCAGTAAAATCATCACGAATAAAATCACACAAAATACAGTTGATACGTTTTACAGCGTGCTCATGTAGACGAGCCAGAGAAGCAGTGATATGTGTAGAAATTAGTGGACCAGTCGCAATGCTGTGACTTTTTCACACTTTATTCAGTGCTGCAACAATACCCTGACCTTTACCAAGTCTGATACGAATATGATGTTAGCACTGCACATCACTAATGATCAGTGAACAACAATGTATCCACCTGTTCCAACTGTGTACTCTTAGTGCTAATTTCACAGCCTTGTTGTTGTTGTCGGTCGCCGTTACCTCGGTTTTCTGTGCATTGATGCACAGTCATATTTCTTGCTTACTAAACTGCAGAGTGTCTAAGAGTGTCTGTTATTCGTTGACACACGTGGCCAGCAAGACAGTATCATATACAGATGGTAAATGTATTACTCTCCACCCTCCAGTTTTATACCACCTCGAAATCCAGTCTAATGTCTCCCTTATCACCATCTCTGCTGAAATTTTAAACAACTGCGGTGATAATGCACACGATTAGTGGACACCTTTTCACCCACGTCGAGCATGCTAGCCAGAGTTTTTTTTTATGTGACACTGAATCACATATGACTTCCTTTTGTCATTATTTGCTTTGTTGTTAATATATGCTGCATTTCCACAAAACACTCATGGCAGGAAGTATGCTCCTTCCTTGTCGTTGCCGTTGGGGTTTCCAGTTGCTGACCTTCAGTTAAAGGTTGCTCGCTGTCAGCACCAGTGATACTGGTCTATAAATAAAACGCTTATAATTACTGCTACTGTTCTCTATAGTAACTATCTATCTTGTATGTTTACTGAGTCTTGAGATATAGCTATATTGATTTCAAATCTTATTCTGAACGTTTTTAACCCAACTATATTTAAGGTCTGTAGTGAGAGTGACTGTTGAAACTTTGTCACAATTTTGGTGAAAGAGAACTAGAATTATGGGGTGAGCAGGTGGTGAAAAAGTTATGTGTTTAGCCATTTTGACTCACTATAAAAGTGTAACGGACACACAAAATTGCTATATAACCGCGCTTTGTTTAGTGTTGTGACATTAAGAACGAATTTTCACTGCTACTTTTACACTGTGTTAATTGCCATTGCTGCATAATTGATTGACTCTGTAGATATTTGTTGACAAGCAACCTTAGTGGTTGAAGTGATATGGTATCTTTACATGAACACGGTTAACATAACAAAACATGAAAGTGAAAAGTTGGTTTTGCTTTCTCTCAGGAATGTGACAAACAACAGAAACATCATTGAAAGTTGTGCATTTAAGAGTGGTGCACTTCACAGTCCTATCCGTAAGGAATAGTTTTGACCTATGACCTATTATTGTTGCACACCCGTAACATTTGCCATGTAGAGTCTGTAGCTTTTAGTCTCTAAAATCTAGGTCCGCCTTTCGGTGTTAAAGGAAGTGAACACATTTCGCCAGCCTCCAGGGACCGTGTTCCGGTAATAGTCAGTGCTGTTGACATCTTGCCGACGGACCTGTTGACAACCTGAGATACTGACGTAATAGTAATGGAATCACGACGGTCTCTATAGACGCTGCGTGCGTCCGTTCAGTCTCAATCTGTCGATAGGTGCAGTTTATTCTCGGCAATTTTGAGCATGACGTCCGCGATGTTAATGACAGTCGCTGCGCCGTGTGTCAGTAAACTCACGGTCAGTCAACAGAAGTTAGTTGATATGAATGCAGGCGCGTGTAGGTGGCGTGTAGGTGAGTGTTTGGTTTGAAGGTTGTGGTGGCTTTCTTGTCTGTCAAGGGGTGAATTGTGTTTGTTTGTTTTCTTCATACATGATTGACCAATGTGAACAACAAGTAAGTAAGTACGTACGTAAGCAAGTGTATTTATAGTCAGAACACGTTTAATAGCACGACGTCACTAGTACCCCGGACGGCATATCCGATAATCTTAACAGGTGTTGTCAGCAGTGGTCAGAATCCAGTCAGTGTTTGAGCGCTATTATGGCTCTCTGTGAGTAGATGCTATTGTAGTCATACAGTTCCCGCAGGGCTGTATTTGTCTGAGATGGTCGAGGCGCCTGACCCCCATAGTGAAGTCCAGAAAACAGCTGGTGCATGGGGGTTGATTATGTCTTATGGATGGATTGGATGGATTGGGTATATTCAAATTCAAACTTATGTACTGCCTTAACGCATGTTTGAGAAACAGCATCCAGTGCTGCTGCCATTTTTTTCTAGGCCTGAGCCGAATCCTGTTTGCTGCTATATAAGTGCTATTGAGAGAAAGTCACTGGCTCACCACCAGTGACTTCCTAACGAATGGCACTGATATAGCAGCCAGCGGGATTCGAACCGGCAACCTCTGGATTGCTAGTTCACCGCTCTAACCACTGTGCATGTTTTTATGACTAACAGCTTATTTTTCGACTGTCAGCTGAGATCCCTCTGACCACTCCCCCAACAAAAATATGACGTATGATGAGCTTCTGCTGTAGGTTAAATACCATATTTTTTTAAATACAGCCTACGATATTGCCGTGCGACAGGTTGGCTATAAGAGATTAAGTACAGGAGCTCGTACGCTGAACGGAACGGGGCACACAACTAGGCGATGCCTAGTTGGTAAACAAAAAGCTGTGTGTTTACTCATTAGCTAAAGCTTCTGTATATGGAGTGCGCCCTGTGGCGTCTTCCTGAACGTTTTTGCCGCACGATGCTACGCAGAGCGCCGCGATGCGACAGTATGTCATCTGTCTGTAACTCTGTATGTCTGTCCGTCTGTGACCTTGAGGTATGATTTTCACACAGGTTGGAATACTTTGAAAATAATTTCAGGGCCGAATAGCTTAAGGTCCCTGCTAACATTGACCTCGCTGATGTAGGCCTATACAAGAAAGCCGTGCTGCGGCAGAGAAACTGCGCGATGCCACTGTAAACTTGGATACGTACCGTAATTTACAGTGGCATCGCGCGATAGCAGGCATCTTGTTGTCATCTGTCATAAGTCTTCACTCTTCATCCGGCTGACTTCGTCTTCGTCAACTTCTGTAGAGTCGTGACAGGCCGCCGACGTTCAATTTCGTGCGTTTCGCACTGCGCTGTGTGATGCATATCGGCCACAGCACACCACACGTCGGTGATACTGCAATTCCGCCGTCTAATTGGGTCTACGACGTCCAAGACGAACGATGAAACGTCGGTGGGTAGGCAGGGACTGTAGACCGAGATGCGGTGGTGTTTGTTCGTGCTTATCTGTGACGCTGACCGCATTCTCGAGCGCCGTCGTCGTCGTCTTCGTCGTGATGTACTGACGTACTGGACAGTTATTAACCGAGCTGTCCGTCACTCGGCAGTCGAACGGACGGACGTCCCTGACGCCGTGCGCAAGTCTGGCTTCCCCAGGCTACGGCGAGACAGACCGTCCATTGCTGGCTGCTGGTGGTGGTTTTCCGATGGCTAGCCCGTTGATGAACGGAATGGACCGGACGCACGGCACAGTATCAGATAAGTCAAAGGTGACGTACGTATACGTGATGCCTGGAGCAGACGTGAATGTGAAACCGTTGATCATATGACTGACTATAAGCAATAAGCTAACTACCAGCCGTCTGATTTGTAGTTGAGTGAATAGTCAAGAAGTTTTTGTAGCTGTATTGGGTGATCTCATGATGATGATGGAAATTGTAAAGATTTTCCAATGAAATACATATTATAAACATATGTGCCAATATGAACATTAAGATTATAAAGAATTTGCAGTTAAATGAAAATGAACTTGTGAAAGCCGTTGATAGCAGGATCAAGAGTGGGCAGTTGTGTAATAGGCACTGTAATTAAGTAAAGTAAATAAGTAAGTAAGTAAATTTGTTTATTAACTGTGGACATGCCCTTACTGTGAGTACTAATAAATGTAGCAGTGACTAGTTTCCAGTCTCCACACCATGTTTACGATACTATAAGCCTGCTGTAATGCCGCGGAACAATAGCTCAGAAAAATTAGGTTTAAATTTCATGAGAACAAGTGAGAAAGTCAATGATATTTCGTTCTGTCTCGTAAATGGGAATCCCGTGTAAAATCCCCAGTTTGAATGTACATGCTGTCTAATAAGTATAATGCTTTATTAAATGAATGGTGAATGAGTGAATACTGCAGTAACGAAGTACTCTGTTGTAACAGTTGTATTGCTGTGAACTTCAGAACTTCATTAGAGTAATGAAGCCGGTGACATTATACAGCGTCTGTCAGTGCACTGTGCATGGCACAGCGAGCCGTACACACAATACGAGAATGCCAATAATTGTGCGTCGTGTCTGGTGATTACTCTGTCACGATATTATCTCCCTGATATTATTGTTCGTCGCCGACGCACCTCATCTCGTGCTGTCGTTCATCGGCTGTCGACTCTTAACCGTTATTTCCGAACGATTTTAGTCTTAATTTTAGGCAACAATCGATGGTCGACTTTGTCAGGGTTCGCCTTATGTGCGGATGTATACGGTAGTTTGATCGGATAATGTCAGTGACGGTAGTGAATTTATATACATGTACTGTAAATTCATGCTGTACAGTATATCTGTTGCGCTATCACTGTTTATCAACGGTGTGTTTATGGTTTTGCACTGCGTCTGGATCAACAGCTGGTCTGGATTTTACTCTGCCCAGCTTGGTTGTTTTTTTAACTTTCAGGCTCAGATTCATAGCTGTAAGAGCAGCGTTGTGTTGTAGTAGGCAGGTCTGTGCCTATCGTGTACCATGCTGATCACAGCTGCATTCTGCTTCATATCGGTTAATTTAGAATGATAAGGGTAGTCCCTGACAGTTTAACAGCTAGCAGTAGTGGCGATCGTTGACGTTCCGCCATTGCGCCACAGGAATTAAATAACACACAGAATAAAATAATGCCCGTTATCCAAGACTGGTAGGTGGTCACTACCCAGTCGTCAGCTGTGACCCGCAAACCGAGTTAAAATCGTTAGTTTCTTGAACTGATCTCCTATCTCTACTCATCTTGTTGTTGTTCTTAAATTCTTAATCTTGTTGCGGTGATGCTGTTCCAAAAAGCCTACGGCTCTGTCGTTTCAAATCGGATTGGGATGAAATTTGGCCAGAATGTTCTTCGAGTGAATATGCACTGAGTGACAGAGTCACATTGTTGGTTTGACGTCAAAACGTCCTTTCACGCTCGCGCGAATATGTAGCATCAGTTTATTGGGTTACATCGCAGCAACACCAACAAGTACCAATGTACTACAGGTAAGGAACTGACGGGCTCTGATGCAGCATCAGCGCCCGTCAGTTCCTGATCTGTAGTACATTGTTACTTGTTGATGTTGCTAACTCTGGTCATCATTATATGTATTGTAGATCTGCTGCCAAACGACCCGGCGGTGGAGGTGGGCGGTGTGTTGGAGCTCATCTGTCGCATCCTGCCGTCATACACGGGCTCCTACAACAGTTCGTCCATCTGCTTCGGTCACAACAATGAGCGTTACTGCAGTGCGCCCGAGGTCATCCTCATTGACCGGCGTACGGCGCACCTGCGCTTCGCCAACATGACACTGGACAACAGCGGCCACTTCAACTGCGAGCTGCCGGACCTCGAGGGACAGTGGCACGCCCAGCAGTCGGTCACCGTCGCCAGTAAGTACGAGGACATTCAATCGTCGTTCACGTTCACACATTGAGAGAGTGGTTCAGTCTATCGTCCCATAGCGACTCTCGACCAGCTTACGTTTCATTAGTGCGGTTAATTAATGCCAGCAACACTCCCCTCGTTCAGCGTCTAACAAGACATAATAGGCCACATAGCCTGAAGAAAAGTTCTGCACCAACAATTCCCCCAAAACTGGCTCGAAATTGGCCGGTTCAACAAAACTCGAAAGAGTAGTCGTTACCCGCAAACTGTAGTTTGCGGGTAACGACTACTCTTTCGAGTTTTGTTGAACCGGCCAAATTTCATCCCAATCCGATTTGAAATCACAGAGCGTTAAGCTTTTCCGAAGAGGTCGTCCCAAGCTCCCAGCAAGATGAGTAGAGATAGGATGATCTAAGAAACTAAAGATTTTTAATTTTAACCCAGTTTGCGAGTCACAGCTGACGACTTGGTCGTTTGGCCGGTTCAACAAAACTCAAAAGAGTAGTCGTTACCCGCATCATAGTATGTGCAGTACAGTTTGCGGGTAACGACTACTCTTTCTGAGTTTTGTTGAACCGGCCAGTTTGGGGCCAATTTTGGGGGAATTGTTGGTGCAGAGCTTTTCTTCAGGCTATGTGGCCTTCCTTTCAGAAACCAGTAGTAATTAATTGGTTCGCGAGCGCTAGCTTTAGCGGACCCTTATTGTCAGTCGAGGTGGAATTCTGTTTGTTTGTGGGTGTGTTTGTTTGTCCGCAACTTTG
>Ga0209788_1000485_pt1 | contig 10553 bp, 6 predicted proteins | sample WorMetLIZISLAND1_2_FD_187415 | JGI IMG/M metagenome (GOLD analysis project Ga0209788, IMG submission 187415) | Marine gutless worms symbiont microbial communities from Max Planck institute for Marine Microbiology, Germany - Olavius clavatus LIZARD... ...
CATCTTAATTTATTAAGGATAAATAGATTTCAAAAATGCTGAAGACAAACAACATAAGAACATACTTTGTTCTATGATTTTCTATTCATTGTTCTTTGTCAGTCTTGTTCAATCAAGATTTCACAGAAGACTATTTACGATCGTAAAAATTACTCAAGGAGATCGGTGCCTCAGATTCAGTGTTTGATAAATAGTGTATTGGAGGCAACAACATCTAAAAATATCACAAGCACCACCTTGTACTGCATGCCTCACGATAAAGTTTGCACACGTTGTTTCAGTATCTTAATAATTCAGTTTTAATAATTCTCAATACAAACAAAATTCTCTATCTAAAAAAACTTTAGCATAGAACAGTACATACTTCCAACACCATTTTTTGTGACTAAACATTTTCATACAACAATTCAAACACAAAAGTAACAGCAATTTATCATTGCAAACATAAGACACATACTGCTTTTCTGATATCTTTCTGACTGAGATCAATCAGTTTCTTGTTATCTGTCCATTCCTTTTCACACTCCTGAATGGCTTTCTACACACAATGCCATCACACACCTCATAAACCAATAATGCACAAAGGCATCATCACCTCAACAGCACATTTTCTGTTAAACCACTACCACCACTACCACTGCTTTTATTCCAGACTTACTCCAACACATTTCAAAGTTCTCTCTGAGGGGATTCTACCTAAGCTGAGTACCTCCAGAAAACTCCTACTAAAGAAAAATCAAAAGTAGTAGTAGTGTCAGTAGAGTTTGACAGAGCTTGTACAAATTCATGTGATAACTTACTTTGTAAGAATTAGTGAAAAATAACAGTAATTATTATAAACTTGCACCATACTTATCAAACTACTAACAGTGCAGGATAGTCAGATTATAAGCAGATTACAACAAAAGACAGTTACCTTAAAGTAGATGGGAGCCACATCGCCAATTTCCTTTGGCAGTGGAATGCATTCGATCACCATGTGTGGATAGCGTTTCAAGTTCATGCAGGTTTCCATGAACACACAGTCCTCTCCTCGGTCACTAAACATACGTGTTAAGCCTTTTCTAAATATCTGCACACGACAAAACAAAACACAGATATGAACGTACGGTGACATACATGATCTGTTACACTGACAAGATATTACAGCACAATCGTACATGTTGTCACCTTGAATCGTTTACATGACACTACTATATATGACAACTCATCACTGTCACAGCATCACAGTTTTACAAGCTGTCACAAATACGACTACTGTATTCTAATATGGCATACAACTGTCAATTATTTAGTTTCTTAAGCAGTCATTTGAAGCACAGCTGCAGCAGCGAACCAATCAACACTGTATCAGTTCAGCATTTCCTCGACAACCTCACATTCCATAATTTCACAGTACTCCAACTATAGTTCTCAGCCAAGCAATAACACTTCTAGACTTTTCAGTGTTACACAGCATTGAATGATATTTAGACTTAGAGACACTGGCACACCTCCTATGTATGTCATTTTGGTTTTAACGTTGCTTCTGGAGCGCAATGTGACATCCTGATTAATTACGCTATACAGATATTCTTACTAAACTAAACTAAACTAAACTATCAACAAATTTAAAAAATGTTTAAATGAACTGGTAAAATTCAGTTTTGTCAACATGAATATGTCAAGACATCTTTGCCATCAGTAAGCACACTATGCACAAAACAGACCTTTATTTCATCCCAGACGTCCTCGTCGACCACTGTTGCCTGTATAACGTGCTGCATTGGTACAATAAGACAGTGACCGTCATTCATTGACCGATGGCTCGGAACGACCAGACAAACCTGTCATAATAATCACACGATCCACAACATTATACAACTGAGAAAATCTAGCTTACTCTGCCTCAAGGCCTCTCGCTCACTCTGGCATCTATGATTCGATCACAGTGCACAGTGCTATATAAAAGTTTTTTGATCTACTGAATCAGCAACACAAAACAGCACATTAAGTAAGCAAATTCTGGTGCGTGTGAGTGAGTGAGTGAGCAGTTTCTTAACAGCACGTCAGCACAGTACAAGCTATGTAGTGCCACACAAATAAAATCAGAGATAGACTATGCAAATTAGGCTATTAGAAATCAACACAAATGAGAAACAAAACAGAATTAAACAAACTGGTTTAAATTCTAGAAAAAAATATCTTTCATAAAATCAAGAATAGTTTGGCCGTTGACCGTTTCAAATAACTATTTCAGAGTTGTGATGGATAAGTATCTGTCTTATGATACTGTAGTGATGATGACATTCGAGCAGCATATGCAGAAGTGTTAATGCACAGTCACAGAAGTGTCATGTTTGTGTTCATATCTGCGTTATGTTTACGTCAGTCGATGCAATTTTATTATGAGAAAATTCTAAAGGACTATTGTATGTACATGCAGTCACACGAAGTAGCAGTTGCTGATAATGGATAAAAAGACAAATGCTGACGTAAAGATTAACAATGCCATATTAGACCCATTTAGTAACAATATTCTCTTGGAGATATTATTATTATTGTTATTATTATTATAAACATCAAGATTAACGAGACATAAGCCAGAAAGCTTCAAGGGCACGGCACAGACAATATAAAAAAGAAAATAAAAACAGTAAAACGCGTGACGTCAGTGACTGCTATACGATTGTCGAAAGAGGCGAGTCTTTAGATATGATCTAACAGATGCATAAATGAAAGTCAGATCTTCAAAATCCACAAAGACGCCCAGTAAGCAACATCAAAGGCAAACAAAGTCGTTATCATGAAAATCAAAATTTAATGTGGCAATGTAATTCTTACCTTCATACCAATGGCAACTATGAGATGCTTGGGAATGTTGTTAAAGCAATATGGACATTTGTCCAAGGCTGAAGACATTTTCTTGTGTTCTGTAACAATGTGACAACTCATGAATATTCTAAAGCAGTTAAATAAACACGTTCACAGAGAATCATAACAGCCATTCCAGCCTTGACAAATAATTTCCAAAAAGATGTAAACCAAGACAGTGATATTACATATTTACACAAATCCAAAAAAGAAAAGCGCAAATCCGATTACATTTTTATTTACATAATGTACAAGTGTTAATGCACAGTCACGCTACTTGACTTGGCTACATGACCTGACATTTGAATGATTTACATTTTCAAATGAAAAAAATCATATTTTTACTGCCCCACTGAGTTTCACCAACAGTGACGATAATTCTATCAGAATTTATGCAAGAAATTTTACAAGTAGAATTGGAGTTTCTGAGCTAACAGTTACAGCTACTGTAAAGGTGCAACAGAAATAGATGACTGTGAATATTTCTTTGCACATTTGTTTCACTGAGGCTGCAGGTCTTAGAGACTTTGTTATTATGCCCTGGGGAAAATATACATATTATTATTATTATTATTATCATCATCATCATTATTCTTATTAGAAGATGAAAACATCACAACTGACCTGAAACTTACGTGTCTCTATTCTCTGTGCAGCATAGCTACTGAGTCAGGGGATGTTGAATCCCATCTAACTAGGACACTGCAAGCTGGGTCACGTGATTAAGTTACTCTGTGGCAACTACACACCATTGCTACGCCCCTAGATGCCTTTTATGGTAACTAAAGCTGACCAATCAGTGAATGTTTAACTACATCCCAAATTTTATAATATAGATTATTACTATTACTATTATTACTATTATTATTATTATTATATTTTGCATCAAAGGAAAAAAAGCAAAACATGCAGGAAAACAAACCAATAATTGCCAACTGCTGCTCTCGACTTTCAATATGTGACTGAGACTGCTTGCGTGCAGCACAATCAATCAGTGCATCGTCCACCTGAAAATCTTCTTCTGTCTTGCCAACACTCTGACGTAAATACAATATTAAGTTATTAACTTAGCCAAATTAGTCACAAACACATGCAATGAGTGACATCAACCTTTGTGAATTGCTGCAGCAATTTATTCTTGGCAACACGGCTTCAGTCCAATCATTTTGCCATAGACCACAAAAGGTGTTTCAAACTCAAAGAGTGAGGAAGGACTAAGTCACAGTCAACTTCATAGGCACCGGATCCATTAGGCATGGGGGGCACTTAATGTTTCCGTTAGATCATTAGCTATTTTAATGTCATCTTAGCCAGATATAAATGTGGGCCAATAAGCTAACGCACAGCATTCACAACTATAACATGATTTTTTGCTGTTTTACAAAAAACAGCAAAAAATATCTGTGCATACCAAACAGATGCACCATCTGTTTGGTGCATCTGTGCACCAAACAGATGCACAGCAATTAATCATCATCACGATAATAATCGTTACACCACAAGCAGTGGCGGTGATAGGATTACAAATATGCATGCTAAGCACCATCTCCCTTCCTTTCCTTTCTCCATTCTTTCCTTTGCTTTCCTTCCCAATCACCAATTAATGTTGTAATCATTAACAACTAGCCATATGTCAGTTGTATAAGTTGTAACTTATACAACTGACAATTCAAACAAATAAACATCAATACTAACACTGCTAAAAGTCACTGCACTTGACATAATTATTTAACTAATTTTAAATAAACAATTACAAACATACCCGACTGGCAAGTCTTGCAAACATGCGGTTTTGGTCCTCAGCAGTTCCAAGTTTTTCTCGCTCAACCTTGTTATCACACAACACTACTCAGTTACTGAATAAACTTGAATGAAATTAGTGTACCAAACAGATGCACAGCAATTAATCATCACCAAGGTAATAATCGTTACACCACAAGCAGTGGCGGTGATAGGATTACAAATATGCATGTTAAGCACCATCTCCCTTCCTTTCCTTTCTCCATTCTTTCCTTTGCTTTCCATCCAAATCCCCATGGCCTCAACCCCTTCCCTAAATCCAACTACAGTCGAGAGTTTGCCCCCAGAAACTGAAACTTTTTTCTTAAACACACGGTTAGTGGAAGCATCTCGTGCAAGCTTTTCCACTGAATGCTGTCATGATGCTATGGCCATGAAAAAGTCTTGAGGCATGCATAAAAACTGGAGGACTTGAGCTCCACAGCTAGTACCACTATTGACTTGACCACAATTAAACTGAATTGAGTGATGATATCAAAATAACTGAATACCACAATTTCTAAAATGTGTTGATGAAAATATGAAAACAGAAAAAATTGCAATAAGTCGCACAGACAGCTGTGCATACATCAGTAACAGTTTTATCACAGAATTAGAGTTAAATGAATAATCACCATAGCTTGAAGACTGTAGCTGTCATCATCATCAAAGTAACGTTCACGGGCACCTGACAATGAATGAGTGGTCACCTAACAGCCAGGTGTTGTAAACAAACCAATCACTTGACCACATCTTGTATTTGCATACAGGACACAATGAATCACAGTAACAGCAAAACTAATGTTATGAAATAATACAATTACTGTGCACAACACAACCATCATCTCATCATCTGATCTGTCCTTTACAGATTGTCTAACTGCGTTATTACTACAACAGTTCAACCGTGAAGTAGCTATGCTGCTTAGGGCTTCATGATTGATTGATTGATTGATTGAACAGCAAAGTACAAACTATAAGACAAACATATGCCACAGCTGTATTCAAATTCCACACTATCTACCAACAATCTCATCTGTTTCAAAGTTTAAGTCAAACAATCAAACCTTCTCTTTCTTCCGCCTTCCATACTTTGGTTCAGCTGCATGCTTTTTGTTGGGCAGAGGTCGAGACATGCCCCGCCTGTCTGTTCGGCTCAAAATAACAACTTCACTATCTTCTGCAGTAGCTGTACTTTTGTTTTTGTCATGTGCAGACTTGGCATTGCGGGCTGCCTCCAACTGAGCTTTCAGTTGTGTAGCAAGGCTCTGAAATTGACAAATAATGATGAAAACATACAGTCACAGCACCGATAATACAGAGAAGTAATCATCAACAACTAGCCTTATATAGACTAAATTACAAAAACGACTAATTTGCAATAACATTTTCACCTACAGCTACTTGCTAATACATCAGGCCAACAAGGCATCTCTAAATCTTGGCTTAATCAGCAAAATATAATTTGTTCACACAAAACTAACAGAACACATCTGACTATAAAACATGGCAAATTATTCACATAAGTAAATCCATACACAACACGTTGAACAAGTAACCTCTTACCCAGCTATTATCTTGTGAATATAAAGGTAAAAGGACTTGGGGCTTTAGTCACCGAATCAATTGACAATGCATTATTGCAGAAGTCTGTTAGAAAGAAAGCAGAAAATTACTGCCCAAAATGCTTCTTGACTGAACTATTGGCAAGTCAGTTTCTAAAAAATATTTTTAAAAAGGTGTTTAAAAATGTACCTCATCTCCCATCATCTCTGCACGGAGGATCTTTGCTCCAAGTTGATTTAACTCTTGATCACTGAGAACACGAGTAGGTTGCTCCACTGCAGCTGTGACCAGTGCTTTATTGTTGCTTGATGACGACTCACTGTCAGAGCTATCAGTGTCGCTGTCTTCAGACGATGCTACATTAAAACACAATAAACATTAAACACAGTAATGAAATGTAGTTTAAGAAGATTTTCTCACAGACCATACGTCTGTTGCACGGGAGCTCATCCTCTTGGTCCTGCTCTGAGTCGACGAGGATTGAACTTATTTAAGATAGCACACATCCCAAATTGGCACACTGGCCATTTCCATTAACAGCCAGTGCCTTTAACCAACTAGGTAAGTATGCCAACAGTCCTAGTAACAAGGCCGTTATGCAGAACTCGCCATTTCTTCCATACCTGTGGCAATAGCTGAAACCATCGCTTGAAATCATTTGCAACTACCAATGCAGGGATTGCAGGATGGCGAGGCTGAGTTGATACCTAGGTGACTGGTTACATACCAAGATGGTTTACCCGTCCATAGATGGGCACCTATCCAAGTACTAACCTGGCAGTGCACAGCCAGGAGTCAAACTCACAACCTGGTGATCGCAAGTCTGATGCTCTAACCATTACACTACCAAGCCACCTGCAATGTCATGGCTATAAAGTCAGTGAACAACACGAACATGATTGCTCAAGTACTCTATGTGGTTTGTGCCATGCCTTGACAAAAAATCATTTATAGTGACATAATGGTGACAATATGTGCAAACTGAGATCACATATGATTAGTCATATATACACAATGATCACGCTAGAATAACACAGTAAATTCTTGGCATAAAATCATGGATATCTGCAGTTCAATATAAGTCATAATTTGCTAAATTCTTACAACAGTTGACAATTAACATTGAACAACCAAGGTGCACATGGCTACATAACAAGTACATTGATAATGTCCAAAACGACAGTGTCTCACAAAACTTCTGTTAGGACTTTAATTACAACAACAGAGTCTTTACCAAAAAACATAACTCATCAGTTTATAGGTGATATTTCTCACAATGTTGGCTTGGTGCAGTGGGTCAAATTTAAGTTGTTAATCATGTACAAGGTCTCTCTTCAGCTGCAATATTGCAAATGAGGTTGTCATCAGATGTTATACGACGAACAGTCGTTTATATTTCTGGCTACATTCCACACACTAAAAGTTTCCAAATGTTACTTTAAAAATAAAAATAGTAAGTATGTCAAAAAATACCAAAATACAAGTAACAAGTATTAAAGTATAATAATTATTTATAATTACATGACTTCTTGGCTTTTCTTGCCGGAATCTGTGAACGTGCAGTTTCAGACGTCTTAGAAACTTGTTGTGGCACATCAGCGGTTGGCTCTTGCTTCCTGACTTCATTACTGCAGACCTTCTTATCACGTGCCTCAGAATCAATCGGTCTTATGAAACTAGAATCTTTCTTTCTCCATGAAGCAGAAGAATCCCGAGTTGTTGCTCGACTATCTGACAAACTGTGACGAGAGTTTGTGCTAGCGTCCCGACTCTCGTCTGGTCGTCGAAAGCGGCTAGAATACGACTGCAGTCGATTGCTTCGTTCACTGCGGGATTGCAACTCGGCTTCTTCTGCCTTCTCCAGTTTTGCCTTCAAGGATGCAAGCGACTAAACACAACATTCAATCTTTAATTAACCGAAACTATTTATCTGGAGTTAATCCAGATCGGTTAGGCCAACTCCCTAGGGCTAATCTCTTATAACTGCTGCAGGTTTTACAGACTGGATGCCTATCTTACTGCCAAATTAACAGCATCAAAGCACTGAAGAAATAGTGCACACAAATCCAAGCAAACAATTTTCACAAATCAACACAAGACGTAACGAGTTTTGCCTTTACAGTGTAATTAAACTTGTTACAGTTAAGAAGTAGAGAAGAAAGCTCTACACGTCATCGACAAGAAAGCTCTACACATCATTACAGAATCGGACAAACCCCGTATCGTTCAGCTGCTATTTCCTCAAGTGGACGGTTTTCTTCTGCAGCAAGTTCAGTACATCGCTGATAGGCTTTCTGCCACCAACTGAGCCCACCATCATTTGTTCGAACTGCAGTGCTGGATGGAGGTGGTGGCGGGTTGTGATCTGGATGCTCTAATGGCAATCCTATACCACCGTCCTTCCAGTATGGGTTCAGCTCACGACTGCTACGAATTTTTTCTAAAGCATCTGCTTCTGCTTGCCGTGCCTCAGCTTTGATGTTTCTCTTTTGACTGGTTTCTGCAGTTGATGAGAAGAGGTTAACTTCATCGGTCATCCAGCTGTCACGCTAGCACATAAAGTTAGAGCAACATAGTATATTCACTTTACGCAGATACATGTGTAAAGATATATACCATTTTAACAATAAGTAAGTAAGTAAGTAAATCAATTTATAAAGCACCAAAATCAAAATTTGAATTTGGGTCGCTAGATGGTGCTAGAGAATGCAGTTAGGAAATAAAATGTTTTAAGGTGTTTCCGGAAAGTTGCAACAGATTTACAGAAATGAATGCTGTGAGGAAGTGAGTTCCGGAGAGTGGAGCAGATACACGAAAAGAGCGCAAGCCTAACTGGAGGTTAGTACATGGAACTTGAAGAAGTTTGGACGCGGAAGAGCGTAAAGTGGACACAACTGCTAGGTGGTAGGCCAATTTCCAAGGCTTTGAACATTAGTGTGGCAATTTCAAACTCAATGCGCTATTCCAAGGGCAGTGGAGCTGTTTTAGGAGGTGGGAAGAGGACAAGCCAGGTAGCCGATTTGGAACTACGGCTCTTGTGAGTCATTCTGCACATGTTGAAGACAAGTTATCTGCTTTATACAAGTGCTGTAGAGGATGGAGTTAACATAGTCCAGATGAGGCGAGACCAAAGCGGAAGCTACTGTGGCAGCCGTACTGTTATCTAGAGCTCCATGAATCTGATGCAGTGTGCGGATGTGGTAAAAGCACGACCGAGATGCAGAGTGTGTGTGAGATTTGAATCCAACTTGGCGCCAAGTATGCTAATGTTGCTTGGCAGTGGAACAGTGGTGCCTGCAACATTTACAGAGGTGAGATTGGAATAAGAATGCACACACTGAACTGCAAGTATGAGGATGGCATCAGACTTATCTGGATTTAGAGCCATTTTCCATTTTGACAAAACCACGGTCTCAAGTCATTTTCAGTGAACAAGCGTAACCTGTTTTCCCTGATTTTCTTTTGACATTTGTTCTTAGCCTATGTATCTATTATATCTACTATATCCCTACCACATTGCATATGATTAACCCTAATAATTACAACATCACACCTATCAATGGTAAAATCATACATGTTGGCTTCCATTCAGCATATCAGGTCCAAGAAGACAATCACAAAAATGGCATTTCCATCCCAACCATTCTTTCTAATGTAGGCTACAAGTCTGTAGTGACGTTACGATAATCGAATCGAAATCGAAAATCGCGATTTTAGCTCGAAATCGAATCGGATCGAAATCGCAATTTCCGTGCACCACCGAAACGATTTTGTCCGTGGTAGCATTTGCCCAGCATTGCCCATTCACGCTGCCATGCTGTGATGAGATACACATCAGTGCAGCGCCGGCGCCAGGACTTGCCTTTCATCGGCCCGTGAGCGCTGGGTGACTGCTGCTGCGCTGAAGTGCGACTGCGGGAGAGGGGCCAGGGTGTACACCGTGGGCCATTAAAAAAGGTGCCACTTTTATTTTTACAATAACTTTGGCAAATGTGGACCGATTTAAATAATTCTTTCACTTTTGGATTCGTAGATAAAGTGCGGAATGCGGTAAAATAAAATCTTCCACCGCACCTGAATTCTGTTGCCGCACTACCTTGTGAAAGTTAAATGTTCGACCGTACAACGTTACATTCATACATGTATGCTGTATTAGCTGGACTTATCTACACAAGCAACAAATGAGCGAATTACCGTTCATGACAGTTTTCCAGTCATTTTACTGCTAAAACCATGTTATGAACGGTAATTGACTCACGCCTGCTTTAAGTTGTTACACCACTGCTCAATTGATGCGTTGACGCGTTATTTAACGCGCTGATAAGCGCTTAGCAGGCACTAGCGCAGTGCAGACG
>Ga0209788_1000487_pt1 | contig 10545 bp, 6 predicted proteins | sample WorMetLIZISLAND1_2_FD_187415 | JGI IMG/M metagenome (GOLD analysis project Ga0209788, IMG submission 187415) | Marine gutless worms symbiont microbial communities from Max Planck institute for Marine Microbiology, Germany - Olavius clavatus LIZARD... ...
CAGTGTATTTGTCACTATTTTAAATGCCACCAGCAGTCACGTGTTACAGTGGGCACTGTTGGTAATTTTTTTAACCAAACTTTGTTTACTCCAGTAAAATAGTATGTTATCATTGCACTTTTTGGCTGCAGATATGATGATTACTCTGCTGTCTAAAGGACTTCAGCTTCACAAATATTTTCATGCTGATAATGAGGCTTCTGTAGCTCAAGTTCTGCTTTCCTGTGTTCATGTAAGTTATTTACTAATATCTGATCTTCTGAAGTGCTGTGCGAATTATAATTCTAACCTATGATTAACAGCAAAAAGTATTTCGTCATTATTTCACTGACAAATACCTGTTTGATTGCCTACCACATTTGTGCCATAATATGACGTTTGTAAGGTTGTTACAATTGATACATCATCAGGGACTGGAAAGTATGCCCACCCAGACATGCACCTTCATAATACCATTAACAATGACTTGTCAGACCTGAAATTTAAATATTTAGCAGGAGATTGTGAACATAGTGGTTAACCAAACTGAAATTATGCTAGGCCTTTTAGTTGTGCTGTGATGTTTATAGCTCATCTAGCAGAATGGTACTCATTATTGTCACTGTTGTATGACTTAATAGTCATAAAGATGCAATAGTTACAGAATACTGTTTTTCAGTCTACTGTTTGCCCCCCAGTCACAGAATTAATACTGACACTACAGTATGGAAACACACTGAGATACTACCATTTTAACAGTTTTACACATTACCTGGTTCAGCTGTTAGTCCTTCAAGCAAACATTTGGATACTGTTAATGGATATTGGGTGGATTTTCTTCCTGGCACCTACTGACAGATTCAAAGAATGGAAAGCACTGCTACATACATCTATTCTATATGTATTACATGAATAATATATTTTTATTTATCTGCAAAGAAAAGATAAAATATGATGCATTAAAAGTAAAACTTGCTTGCGTTTATTGACAGGTTCTGTTTTTGCTATTTATCTACAGAGTTGTTTTATAACTTGCTCTAGGAGATGAATTTTTAACTTGTCTTGCATTTCGGAAACATTTTGTCTTTGTTGCAGGCAAATTTTGAAATGGTTTATTCACATCGTAAGCTGATGGTGTGTTGTGAACTGGACATTTCTGACTGTTGTCATTTGTCGCCACAATTAGTGAGTACACACACATTGTGTGCTTATAGTTTATGTCATTGGCAAGATAGCGTCATACTAGATGTACTGTACAGTCCTCCGGCTCAGTGATAGTTAATAGCGTAACTCGATGCAGTCACTGCAGCTGTAGCTATTTCTTGTATTTAGCCACCCAACTGCAACTGACTTAAGAGTTATGCGGAACACTTTTGATAGAAGCTGTATAACACCTTAATTACTTTCACTGAGGTGTGCACTGCTTTAAGAAAAGATGTATTCTTTGTACAGTCACAGTAAACACAGTAGACATGTGTGTTATGACAGCCAGGCTAGTATTCTACCATTGTATTGTTTGAACCAAAGTTTACATTGATTAGCTGTGAATGTTTCCACTTATGTTCTGTTGCTGTCTGGTGGTGTGCATACATATATATCTAAGGTGAGGTGGAACATTTTACCGTGAGTGCAATTGAAAACACTGTGATCAAGTTCATGCAGTGTACACACTGTGTATATTAATTAGATAACATTGTCATCAGCATTACAGTATGACGTTGTTATGAACCGTAAACAATTTTTGAATGTTATTAAAATTACAAATTCTGTCATTTGTAAACTGCTGGATGTGAATATATGTGTCAGGTGAGGATAATATACATTGTGCATGAGACTTTTTACACCATGAATTGATACTTTTCACAACTGTTCCAGTATCACAGTAACTACTGTCATAACTGTGTTATGAGTATTAGAGTTAATTATTAGAACTAAAAAGTGAACCATTGTGTGTGGTGTGATTTTTGTTAACAAAAACCAAAATGAAAATTGCCAAAAACCAAATATAATGAATGTGTTAACGAAAACAAAATTAAAACGAAAAAATAATGAAACCTGAAACGAAACTAAAGCCAGAAAATATTTCTAAAACTAAAACTGTATATATATATATAATAAATAGAAAACAAAAATCACGCTGGTATTGTGCATACATGGTGGCAGGTGAATCAGATGCTGACATTTCTTCGTGGTGCTATTATCAAGTACATCACTGATTTCCATTCGTCGTTTGATGCGTATGTTCAGTGTTTTTTCTACCTGTGAACGTTTAGCATTCTTTTAGTTTAGTGTAATTGTGATTGCATGAGTGAGTATATAACATGTTTCAGCAAAGTTGTAGTGACTGTGTGTGAAGAATTGTGCATGGTTTTGACTGTGGAGGCCAACTTATTCATTTGAACTTTAACTTTAGTTCATCAACGCCTTCTTGATCACATTGATCCATCAAGTTTTGTAGGAATTGGAGTATTCATTTTATGCAAACATAAAAATTTAAGATATAACGTTATTGTCATCAATGTAACTTTATTTTCACATGCAATACAGCATAAAGCATATAAAACGTAATAACATGAACATGTGTGAACTCAATTATAAAGCCACAGATGACACTAACAATAATCATAACCCAGAAAAATGCTAACATTGCAGCTAACCAGCAGGTAATCTGCTAAGGTATGATGTTTACAGGTATTTTGACATTGCAAGCCTTGCAGCGGTTGACTGGTATCGGTTACTGATGAAAGACGTTGAAGCACTCTGTCACCAAGAGGTCTCACAATGTCATCTTTGTATGAATATGTTTGTTGAATTAAATATGTATTACTGCATTTTGTACCACAATGATGTTGAAATTAAATAAAATTATTAAAAGAAATTTATGAGTCGATAAAAGATTATTAGTTGTATATAGTTGGATATACACTGTAGTTTCTTGGTAACTGTTTGCATAGCTACTATTTTTTAATTTTTGTTTGACTGTCTTACTTACCTGGAGTTACTCCAGTGTAGAATCTTGTTGTAGAATACAGCAGCAGTTTTTTTTTTAGACCGGATGCCTGTGCCAACCAACGGTATTAAAGCATGGAAATAGACTCTTTGCAATATGAGTGCTAATAAATACAGTTGTCAGTTGTACTGTGTTCATTGTGTTGTATGTGATGTTTGTTCTATTGTTGTATCAGTGATTTGTGTTTGTGCTATTGCTGTATCAATGATCTGTTGTAGTCATCAGCTGATTCAGACATTTCAATGATTGGGTTGATGCACCGCCTCAACAGTCTGGACATGGACTGGGCTCAGTACATTCATATCAGGTATGACCCTGAGCTGGATTCAGAGTACGGAAGTGAATAGTCACAGTTTTCTCATACTTTGGCTTACTTTATAAGTACAATGCCTGACTGGTGTGGCATGATTGATAGCATGTTCGTTGAGGTGGTACGCATATTGTTGTGGTTTGCTAACTGCTGTGGCCCACAAATCTTGAACAATTTACAATGTCTTCTGCTGATTCATTGTCTCAGCAACTGAAAACCCATCTCTTTTCCAAGTCATTTCCTGCGAAATGGACATTTAACTAACCTCCCTTGACATTAGCTAACTTTCTCCAGTGAACATGGTGGTAGTTACACAACTGTAAAAATCGAGATTGATTGATTGGTTGGTTGGTGGGTCGGTCGGTCAATCGATCGATCAAATTGATTGGTTGATTGTGGTGCAGGTAGATCAAATAATGCCAATAGAATGGCTTATATGTAATGATTGCAGAGCATGTACATGTCACACTGTAACTTAAATAATAGCCATAGTGGACATAGCACTTGCTGTGGCAACTCACACTGCTCTGGGATGTTACAGAATGCATTTTACCAGGCAGACCAATGAGAGCAAGAATATGTTAAGTGATATTAAGCGACTTGGTAGGGTGTGGCTTATGGTAAGCTGAAAAGGAGAGGTGTGTAACTGGAAGGAAGAAGGGTGTCTGGAACTCTTTATTTATTGGCAGGTTTTGTTTCTTTGCCATTATCTACAGAGTTGTTTTATATCTGTAGGCAGAATTCCAAATGAAGATGTAAGCTAGCAATGTCATTACACAGATAAGGCTACAAGGTATAAACAATTGCCAGTCTGTAACATATGTAGAATTCCAACATGACCTTCAGGCGAATTACAGCAATGTTGGAAACCTCAGTCATCAAATCGTTTCACTCTAGCGTATGGTAGTTACTATTTTGTCACACACATACTTTTAAATATCATTGTTGTGTATTATGTAAGTGAGCAGACGTGGAGACTGGCCTTTAAGGATGTCTTATATTCATGGTTTTCTGACATCCAACAGAAGTCAGTTGAGATGCTAATCAGAGCTGTTTCCAATGACAAGGTACAGATTACAGCTGCATGATAGTGATATCTTGTATTGTGGTGAGACTGCTATTGGTGGCAAGTTAATGCCGAAGAACTGCTGCTGTAACATAACAGCAGTTTTTGTTAGTTTTATTAGTTCTGTGTTGGAAGAAAACTTAGCCAGTCAGTTGAGAAATATACAGACATGCAGAGACATGGGTGATGTGAACAATCAACATGGCTGAATTATATACATATTGAACAACTTCTTGTCATGTTAACAGGCTTGTAATTGCTCTAGTGATAAGGCCGTGTTGTGTGTATTTCCAATGCACTCTCTTTAGAGTCTGGAATGTGTTGAATGACTGGTTTAATTACAGCTACATGTAGGATGTTGTAATTTGAGAGTTTTTTTGTGTGTTGTGAAAGTAATGTGAACTTGTGTAGGAATGTGAGTGGTAATGATGTGTGTGGTACATCATTTTCCTCATGTGACACTATGTGTCTTCCCAAACACCCAGCAAGGCAAAACAAACTCCTCACCACTACAGAAAGTGTGACCATACAACGATGTTTAGCATAGGCTACAGCTTGGAGTGCAGCAAGCCTAGCAGACTTGAGCTGAACACAGACAGCGGCCCTCAAATCACTCTATCTAATAATGACTTATACATATGTTTGTCATGTGGTTTATTAGGAGATACTGTACCATGAGGTGGTTGTTTTTTTTAGTTTGGTCCAATGAAGGTGTCTCTACAGCCCGCTGTGCTAACAGCACGTATTGGCAGCGTCATGTCATCCAAGTCACTGACCGCTTCAGTCCACTCAGCTTTCTGCACTGTTGTCGGTACACATGCTTCAAACGAGGTGTGATCTTTACTGTCATTAGCTGAAGTTTTATCATTGTTTTATTAACGGTAACAGCATTTAGTACACCAGCAGTAGATTTTTTACTTGTAGGTTGTGTTGGGCCTATTTGCTTTACTGCTGTTTGATTTATATCCTGCTGATGCTCACTGGCCAGCGCAAAAACCGATCTTTGTTTCACAAGCCAACAGTACAACATGCATGTCATGCATACATTGAATTGTATGTATGTAGTGCATAATGCATAAAGAGTGAGATGATCTGGTCAGGGAGGTACAATGCCAACCTGATTCACTGGGAAAACACAGAATTTCACAGCGACTCTTTGAAACCATGCCCAAATTCATCGAAAATTCTTGTACAAATCCAAACTGGTATAAACTCATGCAAAGTCACTGATTTCACAGACTTGTTTTCGAACAATGCCAAATTTCATGGAAATGTGACCATGAACTCGTGAATTAAGTAAATTAAGTCAGTCCGTAACAATGCCCAACAACTTTGTCTGTTTATTTAAGTCAGTTGTGTCACTTGTGTGATTTTTTAATACAATATGACACGATATAGTCATTTAATGTATGCTAGTTATGTTAACAGTACTGTATTGTTGTACAGAAGTATTACGATAATTTAAAAAATAGACATAGAAAAGTTCTCAACTTGACTTACTGCTTAAAAACTAGTTTGTGAGAGATGAACAGGTAGAGAATGCTCCCAGCTATAGCAGAGATTTACCAATGGACTTAGTGCATATGTGCTTGGCGTTATGGCACTGTGGAGACCATGCACTTGACATGTACTGCATATTATTCGTTCATTCAGAGTACATGTAATTGATAGTGAATGATAAGTGCCAGTGTGTTGTGATGTCATATGTATGTAGACAGAAGACGTGGCCGTCATAACTTCTGCCAATGAGATACCAGTAGGTGAAGTGTCGTCCACGATGGACATTAAACACAAAGACGTAACTGACAACGTATCAGACCGATCAGACTCTGTTGACATGGCTATTTCACTGTCATCAGCATCCAGTTATTCAGTTATTACACTGAAAGACTCGCCAGCGGAAGTCATTCTGGATGGCCGACTATCAAGGGATGCTGATACTGTTCCTGCTGCTGCAGCTCAGGTACTGGATGCATCAGAGATGAAGCATCAGCTAAACTGCACCAAGCATCTACCTAGCAACACGTTGCCCTGTGCTTCTCCTCATGCTTTATCTACCATCACAACTGAAGCTGAGGTTGTTACATCATTTACTGACCATTGTGATGCAGGCCTTGTTTCCACCAGTGGTGTTGCAATGGCTGTTGATCATGTGGAATACAAAATAACATTGCGAAATAAATTACAGTTGAAAGTAATGGAGCCTGTTGCTGGGACGTACCGCTATACTATGTCTTTTCCGTATTTGCCGGCTATTTTGGAGTCGTGCAAATCTGATGATGCCCAGTTGAGTGATTCATCAGTTGCTTCGGGTGATGGTTATGTTGCGGATGGTGGACTTACAAGGTCCGAGTCATATCCATCGAATGCTTCATCACCCGCCGCCTCTTTGTCTAATATAGCAGAGTGCAGTGATCAACAGCATTTGTCACGTGACAGCGATGAAGCTCATTTTTCTGTGACCAGTACTAGTTCTGATGGTGAGCATATGCTACATTCAGAAGGTGAGTCCTTGGCAGTTTTGGCCACTGTAACAAGTGGTAGCCGGCAGCTTAGTGCAAAGTCGTTATCAGATGGTATCGACAGTGCAGTTGTTTGTACACCATACAGTAGCCAGACGTCTCGAGACTCGTCAAGCACAGTGGATAATAGCAGCTGTTACCATTCAGCCAGTGTGGTGATTGACGATCAAGCTCCACAACCCTTACCATCGGCGGCGGATGAAACGCATCCTGTCAGTTGGCGAAATGGTGAAGTTGGGCAGGTAGCAGTGAACGTGATTGCTGATGAAGCTGCTTGCCGTGGATCGGTTATGAAAGATTCTGATGATGAAGTGTCAATAATGTCCGTGAAGGTTGAGTGGGATATTGAAAGTGATAGTGAAACAGCCAAACATTCTGGCACAAACATTACTAAGCCGCCACTCCCGACTGTAAGTACTGTTCAGAGTTTGGAAGAACAAAGTCGCGAACTAGAAAGGAGGCAGCGGTGTGGTGGGCTGGTTACAAGACGTGCATGCTGTGCTTGTGCGTCTTGTGTGATTATGCGTCAGTCTGTGTCAACCGCAGCCGACGTCATCCCGACCATCTCAGTCCGTCTGTGTTCATCAGTTGTGGACGTCGTTTGTCTGATACGGAGACTGGTCGTTGTTTGCAGTACTTGGCTGCAGGTGCTATGTGATTCGGTCCACCGTGTTAAACGTTCTCGTAACGCTCACATAGACCAGTGTGGTCAAGAAACTGCACTGATGCGCTCGGTCTCTGAAGACAATGCTGAGTGTACCATGAGAGCAGTACCTGTTGATGTCACTGATGGTTCTGCTGATGGTAATTCACAGCTTCACTGCATTTCTCAGGGTCTTGAAAGTGTCAAAGAAAGTCTTCTTCACCGACTGTTTGATGTAAGTGATATTCTCTGGTGCTGTTTGTTTTAAATTGGTGATTTAGAAGGATAGATTTCGATGGTGTGGACATATTGAACAATGAAGATACAGATAAAGGAGGTTGAGAGAACTAGACAGAGGGGACACCTGAGGAAAACCTGGTTGGATTCTGTCAAGGATGATATGAAGAGTTTTTGCCTGGCGTGTGAGGATGCTCAGGATAAAGATGATTGGAGATTGAGAATCTGGAGGGCAACCAGCTAATCCTGGTTTACATGGAAAGTGGCCGTTAAAACGGTTCATACGTATGTGTGTGATTGTGTGTGTTGTTTATGACATACTGCTTTCATATTGTTTACATGTTATGTAAATGCGCAAAGATTATGCTTCTTTTAGTCTCTTTCAAGTTGTGGCAGTGTTATCACTTGGGTGTGCATTTGGTTGTTTTTGCAAAAGGCTGCTCAGCTTGTGGTATGCGTTTATGCAAGAAATCTGTTGGCCATGGACATGTGTGGTTTGGAGAGTGATACTGCGAGGCGTCTTGCAGGAGACAAGGTCAGTTTTTGTATAGCATTATTTAGTTTTCTCTCTTCATTAGTAAGTAAGTAAGTAAGTAAGTAAGTAAGTAAGGATATTTCTAGACGGCGCAGTTAAAACAAGTTCACACTGCGCCGTGGCCCCACTGTCCAAAAGAAATGTCTTTAGTGACTGCCAGAATTCGCTATACGATAAGTCAGCGTCATCGTTATCACAGTGTTGGTTTATTGTTAGTTGGGTGTCGGAAATATATTTCATAACTGGAATGAAATTGTAAAGCCATTATTATGAATGTAGTTGTTTCAAGTGGCAGTAAATTAGCTGTTGTTGTTATGTTCAGTTAGTGAATGACCTTCGTATTCTGCGTGAGCAACGTCTACTGTGGGGATGTCGTCATAAAGCTCAAGGCATTGCCTGTCGACAGGTTGTTAGCAAGCATGAGCCAATCACACATGAGGTATTTCTGCACACTTACACTCTTTGCATTTATCTTAAACGATATCTGGTTTTATTCTGATGTCCCACAGTCTATGGGGATTTTGTTTTTGCTTTCTTGGAATATATGCTGTATATCAACAAATGGAGCATCCGTGACTTAGTGATTAAGGCAATGGACTGTCATCTCGACCACCCAAGATTAATTTCTACTGAAATCTAGATGAGTTTCTGATAGTTTCATGAAGAACATTCGGCTGGACCAGTTTGATTGTTTTGTGTTTTTTGTGTTTTTGGTGTATTTCCTGCTGTCTATTTTGTGTTGTCAGTACCAGTGCAAGAGATTGCCTGGAAAGACTTGTCTCCGGAGTGATTTGTGTCGAGCGGGGCGTAAAACTACTCACTCATGCTCTGATTCAGTAGACCATCACTTGACTTGAGATGCACCAGTTGGTTCAGAGTGACAAAGTGTTATATGATCTGCTAGAAAAATTTGTTAATAACACTGTCTCTGTAAGTAGTGAGTTGTCTGTGAATATGTTGCTGTTGCTGTGTTTTTATCAGATGTGTATCAGGATAAATGGTGCTGCCCAGTTGGTGGATATTTTACGTCATTTTTCACAATCAGTCGGCCATCTGCTGCCTTGTGGTTTTACATGGTCAACATCGTCAGCTTTTTCGTCGTCTGTGCCTTGTGTTCGTGATATTACTACAGCGCTTATCAACATACTTGCATTCCGTGTGAGCATGAGTGTATTATTTCTGTATTATTAACAGAATGTGTTGTGTTGAGTCAGTCATTGAGTCATTTCTGTGAATCATCATCATCATCATCATCAAGTAGAGCTGGCCTCACGATGGATTGTAGCTGTTTTCGCAGTCTGCCACCATCATTCATGGTCCTGGTCCATCTCCAAGCGGTGTGCACAGAGAGATCCTTCTCAATGGTGCATGTCCATGTCTGTCTGAGTCATTCAGAGGGTCATTTCCAGTGGTTTGTTATACCAAGAATGACTGCTTGCAGGGCTCTTGCATAATCCATCCTGGTGTCATACCTGACAGTGTGGCTGAAGAACCATAGACGTGAATCAATCAAAACACATTAATCTAACACTATGTATATTGTGAGCAAATCAGAGCCGATTGGTTGGTTTGGTCCCATGATTTGCGAGTGACAGATGCTGAAAATGGTGTGTGACTAATTTCTAAATGACAAATAATGTGTATGCATTTGCCTCAATAAAAGACAGTGACAATTTCAGGACAGTTTTTCATTAGGGGTTTCGCACAACTCTAGTATATTATCATACGTTACTGTTTGTGCAAAATACATGTAGTGACATTGTTGTAATGCATTATGCTGAGCACTCATTGTTCTTGATATTTTCCAATTGCATTTTGCATTTTCTAATGTGAGATATTTCCTTTCGGGGGAAAAATAGTAGATTAAACAGAAATCAAAATAATCAGTGTGTGACCTGTTGTAGTGTTGTAAAGTTTGCAGTGTCGTTATTGTTGTGTTTCAGGTTTGTTGGTTTATTAACGAAATCGTGGATAGCGTTTACTCGCGTCGAGATCTGCTTCAGTTACTTGATCATTCCGTGCTTGATTCCAGCATGTCATCATTCTATGATAATTCATCTCTTTGCTGTGATAATCCAGTGCATTCAGGTGCTAGGACTCATGTTGCAACTGCTGATCAGCGTGGTTCACAGAGTGTTTCATGTGATACGTCTGACTTGATGTCTAGAAATGATGGCAGTCCGTCTGTGTTGTGTTTACCAAACCACATGGCAGCTTACACCTCTACACAGCCAGACACCGAG
>Ga0209788_1000490_pt1 | contig 10526 bp, 8 predicted proteins | sample WorMetLIZISLAND1_2_FD_187415 | JGI IMG/M metagenome (GOLD analysis project Ga0209788, IMG submission 187415) | Marine gutless worms symbiont microbial communities from Max Planck institute for Marine Microbiology, Germany - Olavius clavatus LIZARD... ...
GGCGACGCGACGGATGCAAAAGTGGGCAAGACTCAACATTCGTCGGCAAAACGTTGGTCTCAACGCGTCAAGGATAAACTACACAGCACGGTAGCAAACGGCTACTCGGCTGAACGGTCGCGTTCTCATGCTGATTGGCATGAATGTTGCATTGTATTCCGATTGACTGATACGGGGAGCCATTTCCTGTAGGTTCCATCGCAGCCAAAAGTTTTCCATGTGCCAAAAATTATGCAAATTGGCTGGCAGCAGACAAAGTTATAGCAAAAACAAAAAGGGTGCCCGTTTTTTTGAAACACAGTGTATAAGGCAAACCAAAATCACACTGCTAGGCGAAAAGCACACTACGACAATCTAACTGCGTACGCCTACACAAAACGGAAGTTTCCCACGGTTCTAGGAGTTCTAGCGCCGCCCATCTACGTTGGGAAAGTCGGTTAGAACCAGTTCCCACCGGTTATGGCTCTGCCCATCTACGCGGTCTTGCCTGGACTAAGCCCCGCCTCTCCTTCCTGTAGAAATCGTATAAATACCAGACAGCATTGCCATTCTTCATCGCAGTTTCATACCGTGCACTTCGTGTGGAACTAAGTTCTGGGTAATGTAGCAGAACCGGAAACACTTACTTGGAGACTACTTCCGCCTTGAGAAGATACCTGGAAAACCACTTCCGCCTTGAGAGGTTACCAGAGCCTCTACTTCCGGAATTGGCACCTAGGCCAATACATCTACAGGAACCTGACAATCTACTTCTGCCTTTTATAAAGACACAGCCTACCTTAATCTATTTCCGGTCGATCGCCGACCAGAACATTGGATACTCATACGGCTAAACCGGAAGTCGACTCCCGACTCCCGCCGACACAGGAAATAGACCTTCAAACACTATTTCCATTGACTGATAGTTGGATGTGGCCTCTTGTGTAGCCGGACCTACGATCCACCATGGGTAATGGTGTTTCTAACGACCAGTGAAACCTCCCATCCTATGGCAAAAGAGATGTAAGTGCTTCCATTTGTAAGGGACAGCATGACTGGTCAGATGAGCAAGCCGAGGCACCGGAAACACATTCGCTGTCAACAGGCGGAAAGCCTTACAGTGGCGCCCAACTGCGGGGCTCGAAGTCTACAGAGGACAGCCCACGTTCGGACGCTTACATTGACTCCCTAACGCGGGGCCGGAAGTTGTCAACAGACGATGATACGCAGTTTGGCGCTTACAGTGTAGCCCGAACATGGGGCTTGAAGTCATCAGATTCTACGGAGCACGTTGGAGGCGCGACTTACAGTGACGCTGCCGGCGTGGGGCCGAGATCTTCAAGTTCCGCCGACGACACACGCCCAGACGCTTACAGTAACGTTTCCAACCAACACCGGAAGTCGTCGGTAATGAAAGACGATACGCAGTCAGGTGCTTTTGGTGACACTGGACTGCGAAACCGGAAGTTGCCAACAACAGCCAGGAAGAATTCAAGTTCAGAGGAAGACGGAGGTCTGAAGACAGATGAAAGAAGACAGAAGTCCGAAGATAGAAGAAAGAAGACCAAAGGTATTATGCAAGTTGAACCGGAAACGGGTCAGACCGCATACACTCCAAGGTGGCAGAAGACCGGAAGTGCTATGCAAGTTGAATCACGGGACCCACGGTCCTAACCGATTCAGACCGCGTACACTCCAACCGGAAGTGACGTGCAAATTGAACCGACGGACGTTCAAGTCCACCCGGGTCAGACCGCGCGCCTTCCAACCGGAAGTGGTATGCAAATTGAATCGCTGGACCCCCAGTCTCGCCCGATTCAGACCGCATGCACTCCGCCCAGCCTGGCCACCCAACAACTGGAAGAAGACGGACTTACTGCGCTGCAGAGTCTGCAGCTGAAGCCAATCTACACGCCTGACGACGATAGCGCCCGACCTACCGGTCACGCTGTCGCTCAACAACAGGAAGGGGAAATGGCCGTAGAAAGAGAGCTTGCAGCACTGCAGCTGAAAGACTCTGACGACAGATCTCTTGTTGCTCTGGCAGAACAAGTGCACGACTTCCGCCACAAACCTGAAACGGAAATGCGTGATGACTCAAGCTACAGAGAGGAGCCTTTGACTAAACAGGAAATGGAAATAAAAGGGGAAGAAAGTCTGCCAAGTGATGAAGATGACCAACCACACGATCATGTGCCTGAACGTCGATGCCAAAAAGGGGAAACGGAAATAGATGCAAAAGCGGGCACGACCCGACATCTATCACGTTACCCTGATGGTATGTCTGCATGAGCAACCAACGCAGCAGATGCAAAAGTGGGCCAGGCCCAACATTCGCCGATGGACCGCTCATTGCGACACGCCAAAAATAAGCTAGTCGACGATGGAAGTCGCGATGACGAAACAGGGCAACGACAGTGCAATGACCAACCGGAAGGAGATTATGCCAGAAGACCGGATAAGACGTGTATATGGATAGAATACCGTCAGCACCGGCTCAGTGCGCTACTCGACACCGGAAGTGATGTCAGCATTGCCGGTGAAAAACTCGCCCGAAAATTGGGCTGGACAATTCGTGCGCACAGTACCGAAGCGGTCAGCGTTGCCAACAATAAGACAATGTCAATCCTCGGGGCCGTACACGTGGCACTGGTTGTCACAGGCCGCAGCGTAAAGTCGGAAATTCTGATCGCTCCAGATTTCGACGGACTACTTCTGGGTATCAACTGGCTCCACAGTCAAGGTCGTTTTAGGTGGGACTTTGACCGAGGACGAATTAAATTTGGCAAACAGGAATGGATTAAACTTCGAGAAGAAACCGAGCAGCCGCCTTGGGCCAGCATAAACCGGAAAGACTTTTCTATGGCCGAATGTGGAATCGGCATTAATGGAACAGAGATTCTGCTGTTCAAGATTCAACCGGAAGTTCTTTCGTGAACTGACATTATTCTGTCGTGCTATAAATCTGGTTGAAATCGGACGGGAACGGGGCAGGCCTTGCAATCCAGGGTTCGACCGACGTATTTCGGACGTCAGACAACGAGTGAGTGACGATGTACTCGCCACCTTGTCGCGGCAGTCGTCTTGCGCGACTAACATGCGGGCAAGTTATTTGATCGTTCGAAATGCAAAGAGAACTCTTTTGACCTTGCTTTGTTCCCACCTGAGTTCGAGTGGAGCAGCATCGCCGGAAGGATGCACTGACACGGAGGAAACCACAGTTGGACTTGAACAATTACAGGAGCTGCAGAATGACGAGGGCAAGACACCGGAGATGAGCTCTGTCACACGACTTGCTTCTCCTCGGTGAGGTGGTATCTTGGAGGGGCAGATGGGCCCGTATATTCCATCCTCTCCGGTAAAGGACTTTGCGGCAGGGGTAATCGTCGGCGAAGCCTGGCCCAGTGCGGTCGCAAATTCTGCACAGAACGGAAGTAATCATACCACTCATTCCGTGCAGTTGAGAGACAGAGACAGAGAGGCGGAGGAAGCCGCCAGGACTATGGGGCAAGTCCATTTTGGAAGCGTAGAAACCACTGACGAGTTGGAAGGCCCGCTTCCCGTTTCAAGAGTGGCAGCGGAGTTGACTGACGAGTTAACAACCCCTCACTCTAGTTGTCAGCTGGAACGCAATCAGCCAGACTTACCACCGGACTCGACCGACGGGAAGACGAACCTGGCAAGTGCTGAGTTGATGGAGACTGCTGATATAAAAGGAAATTGTCCCCTGGTTGACTGTCAACTGGACACAGTGGAAGACTATCTGCATCAAACCACCGGAAACATTCTGGCTCAGGCTACCAGAAGTTCTGGGACCCAAGCCGTAGAAAGTATTCCAGGTCACCATACAGGAAGTTTTGAAACTTGGGAAGCAGGAAGCCCTGAGATTCAAACTGCAGAAGAATCTGAAGTTGCGACCATTGCTTCTTCGGCTGAGTGCACATCGGCCCACGTAACAGTAATTTGAGTACCAGTGTACTCAAATTCTGGTTCAGTCAATCCATCTATTATTATCGAAAATAATAACCGACAACTTCCCGTGATGAACTCGGACGCGGCAGAAACGCCCGGAAGCTTGGAGCGAGGTGACCGTGGAGCGACTGTCACAACTGACGTTGCTGGGACTGAGCAAAAGACTTGGACAGGACATCAGTATACCCAAATTTCGAGGACACACGTGGAACCAGTTTCAGAAGAGTTAGAAGAGACCTCTCCAGAGTATAGTCATTTCGGCTACACTGTCGTGCTTGGTGCGACGGTGGGGGCTCACACCTGCGAAGGAGGTTGGATGCCTCTGGAAGGGTGGGTGACTACGGCATGTAAGGCGCCCTATCTTGGCACTAGTGAAGAAGATCCTGACGAGCAGGACTTATTCACGAAATTACTAGCGGAAATGGAATTGGAAATAGAAGAGGAAGCGGAAATCGAATTCGAGAACAGAGCTGGATCAGTCGCCAATGCCAGCGAGATCCAGGAAGACAGCAGTTGTTGCTTTCATCTAGAAGCTGAAAGTAGAGCTTCCGTTGCTCTAAGTGTAGAGCATGATGTACGGACTGATCACCCGACATCGACAGTAAGAGTTCAGAGGCCGCATTGCTCTGAAGAAGTTCAACCGACCAGGTTCAGCAGTGCCAAACAGGAAGTTCCTGAAAGTGTAACTGAACTGGAACCGGAAGAACTCGACGAGGGCCATGAAGCGCCCGACACCAACAATGCAGACCAAGAAGGACCCACACAATCTGCAAAAGAAGAAATTCTGTACAGCCACGTAACCACGACAGGAAATGAAAACGCGCCTAACGTCGACAACGAGGATATCCAGAGAGCATTAAACTTAGAAGAAATATTTTCCTTCTTTAAAGACGATGAGGAAACCGGAAGTTTAACAGCCAGTAGCGATAATGAAGATATTCCAGGTACAACAATGCAGGATAGCAGATATGAAACATCGCTCATCAGGGTGGATAACGACACCTTCAACACCAGTAACGAGAATAGCGGAAATGAATTCAGAGATACGACTGGTGATGAAATTGAAACACAGCCTCAAACCGGAAAAAGAAAAGAGCCGTGCCATAATCTTGGTAGGGGAGAGCATTCCCCTACGCATACAAACTCATGGAAGAAAAATAAAGCGTATTTTCATCTTGGTAGATTTCCTTACCGAGACACCAAACAGGAAGTTGTTGGCGAAACTTGTTTGTCGACAGGAAATCGACCGACATCATCAAGCCAGTCCTTTGCTGGCTGGATTATGACACCACAGTCACTATCTTGCCAAGATCTGTGCGCTGAAAGGCGATCGACAAAAGGGACACGGAATGCCTCGATGAAAATTGGTAAGACCGGTTCGAGCATACGAAAGTCTAAAATTCCGGTTCCTTACAACCAGCGAGTCATACGCCAATTGATAATGGCAAATGACTGCACAAAGGAATGTCGCACATTTCAGTATCCAGCAGGAAGTACCAGCGACTACTCGTTTCCAGCCCAAAACGCCAAAAGACCTGAAAGTTATGCACCACACATTGAACAACCATTGAGCACCGGAAGCTCAACTGGCGCTCAACATCAAAAGCAATTATGTCAACTATTGAGTGATACATCGCTAAGCGACAGGCGAGAAGACGCGACCGACGACAGCATCGTCGCCGGTAACGACGATAATGATCGACAACAAGAACGACACCTGCAGCTCGCAGCTGATGACCGACGCGAGTTGCCCAGTGATGCGTGTCAACAGCTAATTAGCCGACACGCTGAGACCAATGAATACAACCGTGCAGCGCTTCCGCCTGAACGGCCTGAGACAGACAAGAAGGAATGTCGTTACTGCATCGATCGTCCTGCTGCCTATAATCAAAGTCGTGTAGTAGTTCAGTCTACCTGGCTTGAGACGTTTCAATCAGAATATAACGACGCTTACGGAAAACGCGGCATTGGCCGTTATGGCGTCGATATACAAAGTCATGAGATGTCTCAGCAAGAATGTTGCCTAGCCGATTACAACCTTTCGAACAGACCACAGGAAGAGCACATCATACGAGGTATCCAAGACGTTGATTTGCCTCCAAGCGTCGAGCGACCGCAACACATTGCCAGAACGGAAGCTGAGACCGATGTCTTGGGTCTCAATGAGAGTGTTGATCTATTTCTGAGTGATAGTCAACAAATTGCCTGCACGACCGGAAATGGTCAGCGGTACCTTACAGCTTTTTGCAGTGATCCATCAGTGCGGTCGACTTCCAAAAGCACTGACGGTAAGACAACATCGTCTATGAATTCTGCATCATCGCTCTTCTTACTTCCATTTTCAATGGCAACAGGAAGTTCAGAAGAAATGCGCTCCAGCAGTGAGACGGCTAGTCCACCATGTATGACCGTAACAACCTCCGGAAGCTTCGAAACCACAGCGACAGTCAGTACTTGTGAGACCTGTGTAGAAGAGACAAAGACAAGTCTACAAACCGGAAGTGATGTAGCTACTACAGGAAATAATTAAGTACCTTCCAAAAGCAATCCAACTGACGAAAAGCCTCACGTTGCGAGAGTGCTCCACGTTGCGAATACTCTATCAACACCAGCTGCCAACAGGAAGACGCTTATGGAGAAAAAGACGGGCAATAAGGTATTTGCCTCCATATCTCCATCATCAGCGACTAATATAAAGTGTAGCCAGAAATCAGACTACAATATCAAATGCAAAGAAACAGGAAGTGATGATCGACTACAGAACTGCCAGCGAACAAAGACATTGGCAAAGAAACAACGAAATAAACCGGAAGTAGTACCACGACAACCGGAAGCAGTATCAAGACCACCGGAAGTGACTCCTGCGACGCAATGTCATCTGAAGATAATCGACCTCAAGAAATTGGCGAATGCAACCTTGGACTACAACATCTCTACCGACGAAATCAGCAGAGGCTTCGCCTTGAAGTACGCGTTGAGAGAAGGTAACCGATACGCTCTGCGCAAGGACCTACGGAAGATGCGACTCGTGCAGAAAGTGCTTCTACTAAAGATGAGAGCCAAGTTTTCAGTCGACTGCACTACAGAAGACCGACGCCAGGACTACTTAAACTACTTCGAGCAAGAAAGTCTGAGAGCCGCCAGCCGCCCATCCGACAGTGACGACGACTTCGACGTCAGGAAAGCAATCTGATTGCCAATGCCAACTACTTCAACAATACCGGATATGTCTACTACACCAACAACGATGACGATCTGCGGATATTGACATTTGCGAGAACTTTTCGTACTGTAATTTAAAAGCGTTTTACTTTTGGTTTTATAGTGTTTTGCGATAGTTTTGTTTTACGATGATGTGTTTTGCAGGTCGCGATCGTCTGAACGTGAACTTTTATTGCGATTACCAGAAGTTGAACTTTTATTGAACTGTTAGATGTAGAATTTCTTAGGCATTAGCTATTGCATTGTGACTGTCTTCTATCTATCGTATGCGGGTTGTACACGACCCGGGGAATTGTGCCTTTATATCATTAAACGAGCCTCTCTGCACCAAAATTCTGGGTAAGGTATTTCCGTAAGGACGGAGGCCTTGACAAACTAACTCAAGGACGTCTGTTCCTGTGTCTTCGGGAGCAGACAGCCAGCTTCTGGTAGGGGAGGATGTGGAAAAGTACGCACAAATAACACTCTATAAGGCAAACCAAAATCACACTGCTAGGCGAAAAGCACACTACGACAATTTAACTGCATACGCCTACACAAAACGGAAGTTTCCCACGGTTCTAGGAGTTCTAGCGCCGCCCATCTACGTTGGGAAAGTCGGTTAGAACCAGTTCCCACCGGTTATGGCTCCGCCCATCTACGTGGTCTTGCCTGGACTAAGCCCCGCCTCTCCTTCCTGTAGAAATCGTATAAATACCAGACAGCATTGCCATTCTTCATAGCGGTTTCATACCGTGCACTTCGTGTGGAACTAAGTTCTGGGTAATGTAGCAGAACCGTAAACACTTACTTGGAGACTACTTCCGCCTTGAGAAGATACCTGGAAAACCACTTCCGCCTTGAGAAGATACCTGGAAAACCACTTCCGCCTTGAGAGGTTACCAGAGCCTCTACTTTCGGAATTGGCACCTAGGCCAATACATCTACAGGAACCTGACAATCTACTTCCGCCTTTTATAAAGACACAGCCTACCTTAATCTATTTCCGGTCGATCGCCGACCAGAACATTGGATACTCATACGGCTAAACCGGAAGTCGACTCCCGACTCCCGCCGACACCGGAAATAGACCGTCAAACACTATTTCTATTGACTGATAGTTGGACGTGGCCTCTTGTGTAGCCGGACCTACGATCCACCATGGGTAATGGTGTTTCTAACGACCAGGGAAACCTCCCATCCTATGGCAAAAGAGATGTAAGTGCTTCCGTTTGTAAGGGACAGCATGACTGGTCAGATGAGCAAGCCGAGGCACCGGAAACACATTCGCTGTCAACAGGCGGAAAGCCTTACACTTATACAATTTGTGCGTTCTGGTGTGCAAGTTGCAACTGTTTTCATGGCACGCATCGCCATACCTTACCTTCAAAGATGTCATTCAGCCTGTTGCTGAAGTAGGCCTAACGTCGCGCCGTCGACTGCGGTCTGCATCGTCATCCGCTCATGTGGTGCCAGCAACACGTTGCTCATCACTTGGAGACAGAGCCTTTGCGGTTGATAGACCATGCGCATGGAACAGTTTACCTAAGTTCGTCGCCGACTGCTCGTCACCTCTCACCTTCAAGAAATATCTCAAGACTTACTTATAAAAAGCGCCCTTGTAGTAGCTTAGGCCGCCTTCGATGGTGTAATTTTGTCACATTACGTATATGACAGATCAACAAATGAAGCTTAAAAGTGAAAAATCAGTACGCTTTTTACAATTTCAAGCAATATAATCAACTTTATTCATCGAAGAATTCGATAGAAATATACTTCAATGAGTCGAACATACGATTGCTTCAAACGTTTTCTGTAGGAGAGTAGAGTCTTCACAGACTACTGGCTTGTTTAGCCTACGGTTTTTCTACATGACCCTATTCCTAGCTTTTTCTTTATTCGTTTATGGTTCTGTGCCTCAGACTCAGCTGGCTCACAGTTAGTGCTTCGAGTCCAGATAAAATTCCTTCGTATTTAGGCCTACGTCCGTAAAACCCACGAAACCTTCTTTGATGTCTTTCTGCGTTGTAGCCTAGCGGAGGGGATCGTGGCAGAGATAAACCGGCGATGATGACGTCATCAGGTGGTGACGACATAGAAGTGCGTGTGTTTGGAGTTCGACGTTCCACCGACGCGTCCACTCCACGATCCAATACGTCACCAGTGAACGAGCGGACTACTCCAGGCAAGCTTCCAGGACATGGAGTGATGTCGCCGATGTCGGACGAGGAGGAGGAGGATCCGGAAGATGTCGATGCCTGGATATCAACGACCGCCGTCGAGGATCAACTACGACCACTGATGAGACGCCATCATCGACGATCAAGGTCGTCGTCAAGGTCAAGCTGGTCGTCAAGGTCAAGATCAAACTATAGTTATTACGCTGAGGTAGACGTCATTTTGTCATCATCAATTCATCATCTTCAAGGTGAAGCCGGTCGTCAAGGTCATGATCAAACTAGTTATTACGTTAAGGTAGAGATCATTTTGCCATCATCGACCATCAAGGTCGTCGTCAAGGTCAAGCTGGTATAGACAATATCTACATTAGTTTGGTCTTTAAAAACTATAGCTTATATTACAGCTACTGCAGTGGTAATGTGGTACATGACTCCCTGTGAAGCTATGACAAAACTGACACTCCTTGTAAGTTGTTGATCATGGTCAAGGTCGCGTTGTGCATAGGTCATGTCAAGGTCGTTGAAAAGGTCACGCTGGTTATCAGTGTTGTTCTCAGTTTGGTCTTTAAAGACGAGCTTACATTGTTGCCACTGCAAGGTTATGCAAGTCTCTGTGCAATAATGACAAAACTGGCCTTGTCAAAGTCTATGTTAATTTGTTCGTCAAGGTCAAAGATATCATGGAAGTACGTAAGGTCACGCCGGTGGTCAATATTTACGTTAGTTTGGTCGTTAAAGGCGAGCTTACATTGCTGCTACTACAAGCGTGATGTAAGTCTCTGAACGCATGACAACTTAAGGCCTTGTTGTTGATCTTCAACGTCAAGGTCGTTGTCAAGGTCAAGCTGGCAGCGACGTTGTGCTACAGTCCGATGTGTCGTCTTTTGGAGCGCGGTAACGGCGACGCTGGCCATCATCTCCTTGATCGTCGTCACGTTTACCGCGATGACGTCACGCCCGCCCGGTCACGTGACCACGCCCACGCCACTTCCGGTGGATGTTGGGTGCGGTCAGTTGTCGGTGGATGACGTATGGGTGAGCGGATTTGCTAAATTGATGACGGAGTCAGCGCTGAGACTGCTGGATGTCAATGGAGACGGCGTGCTCGACGTCCTGCTCGGTTTTTACAGCGCGTCAGCATAGCTTGCTATGCAGAGCGCTGTATTAGCTATGATAGATTCTGTCCGACCGTCT
>Ga0209788_1000491_pt1 | contig 10519 bp, 6 predicted proteins | sample WorMetLIZISLAND1_2_FD_187415 | JGI IMG/M metagenome (GOLD analysis project Ga0209788, IMG submission 187415) | Marine gutless worms symbiont microbial communities from Max Planck institute for Marine Microbiology, Germany - Olavius clavatus LIZARD... ...
GTACTATCTGATTCAGACCGCATGCATTCCAACCGGAAGTAATGTGCAAGTTGAACCGACGGACGCCCAAGTCCACCCGGGTCAGACCGCACATCTTCCAACCGGAAGTAGTATGCAAATTGAATCAATGGACTCTCGGTCTCGCCCGATTCAGACCGCACGTACTCCGCCCGACGTAGTCGCTCAACAAGAAACAAGTAATGGCCGTCAGGAGCAGAGACACAGATCGCCTCCAGACGCTACAGCATGCATAACCGTTGACATCAGTGCCCGACCTATTTCCGGTCGCACTAATACACAACCGGAAGAGGATAAAATAACGGTAAAGGAAGAACTTTCCTCGCTGCAGCTAAAACCGGAAGTAGATCTTCAGTCACCGGCCGTTATCAAGCGACAGCAGGAGTGTCGTATTGTGACGCAAGTGGTTATAGAGCCAGAACCGCATGGGAATAGCTCAGCTACGGACGTTAGTGCTCAGGAGCAAACAGTCACTAATAAACCGGAAGTAGCTGAACCACACCAACAACTAACAGTGTCTGAGAAAACGGAACTAGAAGAATTGCGGAAGGCAAATGCAGCCATGAACCGACAACTAAGTGGATTCTACCCGATGCCGTATTTTGAACCCGGTAGACCACCGACGCCCGGCGTAGCTGCTGGACCGGATGTACAAATGTACGCCCGCCATGCTGATGCGTACGGCGCCTACAGACCTAGTTTCTACAGCCCGCCAGGATATACGCAATGCGTATACCCCAATGGAGTACAGTATACTCCATTACCGGAAGTTCAGCGCTTTAGTCACCCGGATAAAGCACTCTACGCTTATCCCCATGGTGCGACATATCCCTCACAGGAAGTTGAAGTACGACAAGTTGGCCAAGTCTCATTTGATCGACAGCAACCGAGTGACTTTTCCCGCCAACCGGAAATGGATACCAGAAAAGCGATGACAAGACCTGTAGTACAGTTCTGTGATATGACGTCAGAAAATACGGTCGCCCGACCTGATTCTGGGCATCAGCAGAACACTACAGCCACAGTCCAAGTTAGAACGCCTGAAACCGGAATTAGTGAACTTGAAACCATTGAAACTGTATACCATACTGCGAGACGTGACAACCCAGGTTGCAGAGAGGAGCCGACGGCCGAATTGACACAAAGAACCAAAGAGAGGAAGGTCTTACAGTACGATAGTGAAGAATCTGACGACGATGACGTCACTGAACAACGACACCCGAGAGGAAAGGTGGAAACGGATGCAAAAGCGGGCGCGACCCGACATTTGTCACGCCATTCCAAAGGCATGTCTAAACGAGTGGCCGACTTGGTGGATGCAAAAGTGGGCTCGACTCAACATTCACCACCTAAGAAGTCGCACAGCTCGACACAGGACGCCGGAAGTCGTACAGCTGACCGTACCGCTCGTGACAAGAAGGGACAACCAACGAGCATACCCCGAGATACGTCGACAGAAGATAAAAGACATAACTGGAAGAAGAATTCGGGCAGAATGAATGAACCATACTCGCCTTCAGATCCGAGTATGAGCTCATCGGAAGAGGAAGTTGTTATGCCAAGGCACATAATGAAACCGCCAAAGTTTGACGGGCAATGCTCGTTTGAAACTTTCATGGTGCAGTTTTCTATCTGTGCGGAATACAACAAGTGGAATGAAGTGCAGAAGCTAGCGCATCTTCGCAACTCGCTAGAGACGGACGCTGCCACCATATTATGGGACTACGGTACAGAAACTACTACTTCCTGGAAAGGTCTTACGGGAATTTTAGAGACCAAATTTGGTGGAAAGGCTATGTCGGAGAAATATCGTATTGAGCTACGAAACAGACGGTGTACCACTGACGAAACGCTACAAAGCTTACATGCCGACATCAGACGACTAGCTGCGTTAGATTACAAAGGTGTACCACCGGAAATGCGTGATCAAGTCACTTGTGATAGTTTCTTGGATGCACTTGGAGATGCAGAATTGGCATTCAAGATACGAGAATGACAACCTACTGATCTCGATTCTGCCCTACGAATCGTGCTTCAACAGGAAGTTTGGGCAAAGGAAATGAACCGACATCGCGAGTTGCCGAGGCCAGAAAGAGCTGAAGGCCGGCAGGTACGGGAAATAAACAGGAAGGACGAGTTCCACAAGAACCAGGACACGATGAACTTGAAGAGACATACCGGATATCTGCGTGGAACGACTAGAAACCAAGGAGCATCTGCAGGTGGTTACCGACCACCAGCACCGGCCAGGTATGCCGCGCCAAGTGCTCACAGCGGACCAGCAGCGCCGCCCCGACCACGAGGACAGTATCCAGCCAATTACGGCAGAACAGAGGTCGCTCAGCCATCTGGCGGATACGGAAATAGAAATGGAAACCTCTACCAAGCTCCTGTTATGTTTCCCAGATGTTACAATTGTGGAGATCCTTCACACCGCACTCGTGAATGTCCAACTCGGCTTGACCAACCACCGACACCGGCGCCGCAAGTTGCAGTACCGCGACAACTGGATGTCAGACCGATGAAGAGATGCTCAGACAAGCCAGAGAAGACTTGTATCCGAGTGAGGTACCGTCAACATAAACTTAGCGCACTCATCGACACCTGAAGTGACGTAAGCATCGCAGGACAAGACGTCGCTCGTAAAATGGGATGGCCAATTTACACGCACCATACCAGAGAAGTAAGTGTCGCCAACAATGAGACGATGACTATTAGTGGGGCCGCACGGGTCCTACTTAGAGTCGGGAAGTGTCAAATAGAGACGGAAATCCTGGTCTCTCCGGACTTTGAGGGCCTCATCCTGGGGTATGACTGGTTGCATCGGCAAGGGAGTTTCGAATGGGACTTCCCGAGAGAGTGAATTCGACTCGGAAAAGGAAATTGGGTGAGTATGCAGGAAGACGAACCTTTGGTAAAAGTTCGTCGAATCATGGCAATGAAGGACGTCGTTATCCCTGCTCGAGGCAAGCTACCGCGACCGCTCGCATGTTACACAACGCCTGGAGCTGCATGTCGGCGCCATCTCGATATGGTGTTATGGAGAGTCAACCCGTCACAACCGTGGAACACGTATACAGTGGACGAGTTCGACTGCCCATGTCGATGACTACACCACAGGTACCGGTGCTCAACAGCAGGGAACGAGAGATCGTCTTACGGAAAGGAACCTTGTTGGGGAAAGTCTTTGAGGCTCGTGGCGCCACTGACCCCGTGGAAAGAGGAAGTCGTGTTAATCGTATTCGAGCAGAGGACGATCTATCTCCGAAATATCAGGAAGTCATCGGGAAGATGGTGAACGACCTACCACCCGACCTCACCAACGGACAGAAGGAAAAAGTTCGCGAATTACTTTACACAATACCGGACGATCCTTTCTACGGAGATCATGACGTCGGACGGACACCATTGGTAGAACATACGATCGACACGGGGGACCATCGGCCTATACGACAGCCGCTGAGGAGGCAACCGTTCCAGCACCAAGCGTACATTGATGAAGAAACCGACCGAATGCTGGAATATGGGATCATAGAACCGGCGGCCAGCCCGTGGGCCTCCAATGTGGTCGTCGTCAAAAAGAAAGACGGGTCCCTTCGATTTTGTGTGGACTACCAAAGGCTCAACTCCATAACCTACAAGGATAGCTACCCACTTCCTCTGATCGACAATTGCCTAAATGCGCTTAGCAGCTCATCTTGGTACAGCACGCTGGACCTCCGCTCGGGATACTACAATATCCCGATAGCCGAATCCGATAGAGACAAGTCCGCTTTTATCACTCGCCAAGGTTGCTTCCGGTTTACGGTAATGCCGTTTGGACTTACCTGTGCACCCTCGGTTTTTTAACAGCTTATGGACGTGGTATTATGCGGGCTGTCCTACCAAGCGTGTCTGGTCTACCTCGATGACATCATCGTCTTCAAAAAAACCTTCGACGAACAACTGGCGCGACTGGGAGAAGTATTTAGTCGCCTCAAGGCTGCCAATCTGAAACTAAAACCTTCCAAGTGTTTCCTGTGTCAACACAGTGTTGAATTCTTGGGACATGTGGTATCGGAAGAAGGTCTAACCATGCAGCCAAGTAAAGTTAAGGCCATTAACGAATGGACAGCATGCCAAGACGTCAGCGAGGTTCGTGCTTTCATGGGCCTCAGCGGATATTACAGGAGATTCATTAAAGACTTCTCCACCATCGCCGCACCTCTTTACAACGTGACCCGGAAAGATAGCGAGTTCCGCTGGACGGCTGAGTGCCAGGAAGCTTTTGACGAGCTCAAGAGACGGTTGGTTGAAGAGCCTATCCTGGCTCTACCTTCTGACAGTGGGACATACGTACTAGACACCGATGCCTCTGATTATGGCTTGGGTGCCGTACTGTCTCAACAACAGGACAACAGGAGAAAGTAATTGCCTATGCGTCACGTACATTAGGAAAACTGGAACAAAAATATGAAACCACCCGGAAAGAGTTACTAGCAATAGTGTCGGGGTTGAAACAGTTTCGCCAATACCTATTGGGACGACATTTCGTCATCAGAACAGACCATGCCGCTCTCACATGGCTTCGACGAATGGCGGAACCAATGCCTCAACTAGCCCGCTGGCTGACCTTCATCGAACAGTTTGACTACGAAATTGAACACCGACCCGGAACCAAACACGTTAACGCAGATGGACTCAGCCGCCAAATAACGCGTGACGTACGGGCAATGAAAAGGACAAAAGAATCACCCACGCCGGCATTGCGTTGCCAGACGCTGGCCGAACGACAACTGTTGGATCCAGAACTCCGGGCTTTTGTGTCGCTCCGATCACAACAAGACCAACAGCCCACGAAAGCGGAAGTCCAACTCGAGTCAGAGCTAACAAAGAAACTTGTTAATCAGTGGCCCAAGTTCGAGGTACACGACGGGCTCGTTTACTGCCGGTACACTAACATGCCCCGAGGAGAAGGCGACTATTTGCAGCTGTTACTTCCGCGTGCGGACGTACCGGATGCGATTCAACAATGTCACGCTGGTGTAACCGGAGGACACTTCGGGGAAGAAAAGACCAAGCAGCAGATCAAGCGACGCTTCTATTGGCCGCGTTGGAAGGAAGACGTGGGAACATATTACCGACGATGCACTCAGTGCAGCCGGTACCATCGGGGAGGATTGCACAAGCAAGGTTCACTGCAGCCGGTCATCCCAGGTGCTCTGTTCGAACGTTGGTATATCGATCTCACAGGTCCACACCCGAGGTCTGAACGAGGAAACATCTGGATACTCACGTGCATGGACTCATTCACCAAATGGGCGGAAGCGTTTCTGCTACGCAATAAAGAAGCGGAAACTATCGCCAAGGTGCTGGTCGAGCAGGTGTTTTCCCGATTCGGAGCCCCTCTTTCCGTCTTAAGCGATCAAGGTAAGGAAGTCGATGGACACCTCATGAGGGAGATTTGCCGACTGTTTGATATCGAGAAACTTCGGACAACACCTTACAAGCCGTCGACTAACCAAGTTGAGAGATTTCATCGAACACTCAACGCCATACTCGGCAAAACGGTAGCGGAACATCAGAAAGATTGGGATACCCGCCTGGTCTTTGCCTTGTCGGCCTATCACGCCACTAGACATCGAGCCACCGGATATTCGCCCAACTTTCTCGTTCTAGGAAGAGAGACACGCGTGCCGCTTGATGTGATCTACGGGCAACAGGAAACCGTAAGCGATTACGATTCATTTGTTGAACAAAATCGAGATCGCTTAATACAAGCGTACGACAGCGTACGCCAACAGCTACAGCGAAGCGCTAGCTACAATAAGCATTACTACGACATTGGCGTCAGACCGAGTCGGTTTGAGGCGGGACAATGGGTGTGGTACTTCAACCCGTGCAAATGGCAGGGAAAGCAGACGAAGTGGATGCTGCAATATGAGGGGCCCTACCTCATCCTCCGGATGCCAACATCTGTGGTCGCGGAAATACAACAGTCTAGTCGGACCAAACCAAGGAAGGTCCATATCGATAAGTTGAAGAAGTTCGAGGGCGAGGAGCCGAAAATATGGCCTGCTGCTGCAAATGCTATCGCAGCTCAAAGCGACGGAAATCGCGGAGGCATGTCGGTTTCAAATGCCTCGCCTTTCTTGGAGAACGAGAGGTCAAACAGAGGGACGGAGGAAGCCGTCCAGACTACGGGGGAAGTCCATTTTGGAAATGCGGAGTCTGCTGACGGGCCGATGCGCCCATTTCCCGTCTTAGGAGTGGTAGCGGAGTCGACTGACGAGTTGATGACCCCTCCTCCTATCACCATTCAGTTGGAATGCAGTCGACCAGACTTGTCGCCGGACTTGACCGATGGGAAGAGGACCCCGGCAAGTGCCGAGTCGATGGAGACTGCTGAATTAAAAGAGTTTTGTCCCCTGGCTGATTGTCAACTGGACACGGCGGAAGACAATCTGCATCCAGCCACCTGAAGTACTTCTCAGGATACCGGAAGTTCTGATGTCCAAGCTATGAGAAACCTTCCCGACCAAAGCGCCGAAAGTCTTGATATTCAAGAAACAGGAAGTCTTGAAAGTCAGACAGCAGAGAAATCGGAAGCCGCGATCGTCGCTTCTTCGACCGTGCACGCACCGGTCCACGCGGCGATATACCCAAATTTTGGTTCAATCAGTCCGATTATTATTACAGGAAATAAAAGTGGAGAACAACTTCCCGTGTTGAACTTGGACGCAATGGAAGGATCTGGTCGCTTAGAGCGAGGTGACCGTGAGACAACTATCACGATTAATGTCGCTGGGGCTGAGCTGATGACTCAGACAGGACATCAGTATAGCCAAATTCCAAGGACACATGAGGAAACAGATTTTGAAGAGTCAGGAGAAACCTCTCGGAAATATGGATGTTTTGAAGAAACTGTCACGCTTAACGAGACAGCAGAACCGGAAAAAGACTATGGAGTAGAAGGAGAAGACTTGGAGACCGACTTGTGCGAAAGTTGCGAGTTTGATGACGTCATCGTACGAGAACAGGAAGTTAGAAAGCAAGAAGACGTTGCTGATGCCACGTCTCCGTCCGATGTCAGGACTGATCAACCTACATCGATTCAGGAAATGTGTCGTGAAGAAACCCAACCGACTAAACCCAGTCTACAAGCAGTTCTTGTGCATGCAACTGGATTGAAACCGGAAGAACACGCTGCGGGTCCAGAAACACCCATCAGCACCAATATCAACGACCATGAAGAGCCCACCGTACAGGAAGACGAAATGCAGTTTGGCGACATGGACACCTCAATATCAGAACCAGATGCTTCGATGGATGAAAATTGGCCGATTCTACTTTCAGCTACAATCGATTACCCCACCGTGAATGACCCAGCGCCCATCGGTACGATATCCCGGTCATCACCACATGAACGACAAAGACCTGCCAGAACAGCCAACCGACCACCACGGTATAGGGACAGCAGTTTCGAAACGCACTTTCAACCGGTACCGCGTCGACATTGCAGAAAAATCCAGAAACGAAACCCGACCTGATATGACGTCACCAATGTCGGGGAGTATCAGGATTTAGGTAGAGGAGAAAACAAAGAGAATGTCACCTCGACAGGAAATGAAAATGCGACGCCTATCGCCAGACAGAAAACAACACAAAGATCGCGCCAGCCACGCATATCCATGCAGAAAAAAATGCAAGACAGAAGCAGCATTTCCGTTTGGAAACCAGCCGTCATCCACGTTTCATCTCGAACTTCCATATGGACCCGACCATAGGACTGCTAGCCACCTCACAATCACTGGAAAATAACCAACGTCGCTATCCACGTAGAAACGAAGGAAGAGTGAAATCTGCGGCATTGCCATATCCGTATATGAACACCAAGGACGCAGAAAGTTCAGCCAAAACGTTATCAACACACCAGAAACGTTCAAGAACCGCCCACCTCCGATCCAAGTCGACATCGCGACCGCGAGTATCGACCGATTGTCTGTCTGCCACGCTGAGAGGCAGCGAGGCCAATAAAACAGTCATTAGCGATCTGCCTGCTGCGCGCCCAAGTTGCCACCTCGCGCGTGCCTCGACAGCCGACGCCAGACCGATAGTTATGACCGCGGCCGCGAGAAATCGATGTACAGCGACAACACCCACCAACGTAGTGAAAGCAGATGTTTCTAGCGACGAAAGTACCGATAGTGCTTCCGTATCCGTCGACAGAGAGATGCAAACTACCGATAACAGCTCTTCAGAAAAGCCCGTACACTTAGATACGTACAACTTCTACCTGCAACAACAAGATCAACAAATAAATGTGCGTCACTATATCGTCCGCTTTGGAAAAAGCAACGACAAAAATATTATTTTTGTCAGAATTATAAACCGTAGCCGATCGGCCACGGTCGTAAAAATTCTGCCCCATGGCAGTACCAAGGTGGTTATTGTCAGTTGATTATTTCAACCCAATACCAGTTTGGCAAAGAATTTCGTCGACCAGCTATCATAGCCAGCCTGTCCACCTTTGCTATGGTGTCCAAAAGTTTTGAACACACTGGACGTCCCACCTGGCCAGAAAATACGATGGAATAAACGAAAACTTATGGCTACTTCCGACTTTTGAGGAGAGGTCTGATAACTAGACTTATTCAACAATTTCCACAACTTCAACAACTCAAGAACCCACTTTCAGTCGCCAGGTGGATGCGAAGATCTATTTATAGAACTAGGGTTACTGACCTAGTTACCGGATGAGATGTAAACAAACCAGCGATCCATATTGAGTCGTTCTGCACTATTGATCAACCGTGACAGCACAATCCAGCGACGCCAATCTATCTACCGGACCTCCACCAACATGCCGATGAACTTTCCGATGCATGATCGATGAATTTAAGAACTTTACAACTACAACTTCGCGGCCGATCGACGTAAACACCCATCTCCGGCGACGCGTGTCAAACAGCTGATGGAGTGCCGATTAAATCTACCGCTGCAAGCGAAGATGCGTGAGTCAACCTATTCTCGTCAACGTTTAATGCGCAATCTGAGTCGCGCACGGACAATAGTCCATCGTAGCTTAGTTTTAACTTAGTTTTTAGTACCGTTTTCTTGCTTGTATTGCTGTATGACTGTTGTGCAGGGAACCGCTCGTTGAAACTGGACATTGGTAGTTTACTGTATTTAAACGTGATTTTTACGATTCTTAGGCTTAGAACAATGTGCCTGTCGATTTGTCTGTCATGCAAGTCACTTCTTGGCTTGTAGAATTGTACGTTGCAAGAGAATGAGGCCTCTGCACCAAAATTACGGTATGGTATTCGGGTTAAGTACGGCCTGACAATGAAAATACTGATTTGTCTGGACTTCTGTCGGGCACGGGAGTGCCTGATCTGAGGCTCAGATAAATTTCCAGGTAGAGAAGGGTGTGGGAACCACGGTTCCCTGAGCTATATACATTAAATAACTTCTTAAGAATCCCGAAAATATACACAAACTATAGGCAAAACTTATAGCGTGCCTAAAACAACATACACGCGAAAAGCACACTACGCAACAACACTGCAGTTTCCCACACGCTAGAAGACGTAGCTCCGCCTACTTACGCTGAGAGAAACCGACCAGAACCGGTTCTCACCAGCTCTACACTGGATATAGCTCCGCCCATCTACGTGGACTCGCCTAGGCCTCTACGCCCACGTCTTCCGCCTCAGAAAGGTATAAAAGGACGAGCGCATTGCCATTCTGTACCGCAGTTTCCAGACTGTGAACGTCGTGTAAGACTGAGTTCTGGGTAATACAACAGAACCGGAAATACTTACTAGAATTCCACTTCCGCCTTGAAGAACCGCCTGAATACCACTTCCGCCCAGGGAAGTTGCCTGAAAGCTACATCCGGACTGGTACCTAGACCAGTCGCCTCCTACAGTTAAACCAGAAGTCGACACCCGACTTCCGGTCCAGACCGACTATATAAACCGGATACAGTTACCAAACATACAGGGAAAGTCGCCCAAGACTTTCTAGACACCGCCTGGAACCGGTTCTTTGTCGCCGACAGTCGCCCGCCACCTCTTGTGCACCCGGACCTATGCCCCGTCATGGGAAATGGTGCCTCTTCCAGCCAGGGAGGCGTTCCAGCCTATGATAAAAGAGATGTAAGATCTTGTAAGATCTAGCGTCCTTGAGGAGCAGCATGACTGGCAAACAGAGCAAGCCGTGGCACCCAAACCGGAAACACTATCGCTGCAGCAGGAGACGCGAAAACCTTACATAACTACTGCTACTGTTTTTAAACCTATTGCAAATACTTAACTTTTCTGCAACTTTTACAGCGCGTCAGCATAACTTGCTATGCAGAGCGCTGTCTTAGCTATGATAGATTCTGTCTGACCGTCCGACCGTCCGACCGTCTGGCCGTCACAGTCCGGTATCATGCCAAAACGACTCCAGCTACGATCATGCGGTCTTCACTGGAGGATAGCCCCATGATTCTAGTTTCCTCACTGTTAACTTT
>Ga0209788_1000492_pt1 | contig 10508 bp, 9 predicted proteins | sample WorMetLIZISLAND1_2_FD_187415 | JGI IMG/M metagenome (GOLD analysis project Ga0209788, IMG submission 187415) | Marine gutless worms symbiont microbial communities from Max Planck institute for Marine Microbiology, Germany - Olavius clavatus LIZARD... ...
CGGCACCCGCGGGCGGATCAAACAATCCCCGGCCGGCAACCTCATTCGGCGACTGCGCGAGCACCGCAACGAGGTCCTGCGCTTCCTCACCGACCTGCGCGTTCCCGGCGACAACAACCCGGCCGAACGCGACCTGCGAATGTCCAAACTCAAGCAGAAAGTCTCCGATTGTTTCCGCTCCGATACCGGCGGAGATGCCTTTGTCATCCTCCGCTCCTGCCTTTCGACCCGCCGCAAACAGTCCGACGATATTTTTAACTCGCTCGTCCTAACCTTCCAGGGGCAACTCCCAATGCCCCAATTGGAGTAGCTGAATAGTTACTTGAGGACACTCCGTATCGAGCACTGAAAATTTCTCAAGAGGTCCTCGAATGGAGCCGGAAGCCGGCGACCGGTCGCTAGATATTCAGGGATGCGATATCGGGAGAGCCCTCCACCTGCGACAGATCGGCCGCCCGCAGCCAATCGTCACAGTGGCCGTTCCAAGTCTCCTCGTCCCATAGTTCGAACTTCTTGCCCTGGCCTACCAAGGCGACACGCTTATCCAATCCAGCGAAGCGGCGCAGTCCCGGCGGCAAGAGCACGCGCCCCTGAGTATCCATATCGACCTCCTGGGCATGACCGATATAGAGCCGCTGCAACATCCGCGCCTGCTCGTTGAACGACGGGAGCTGATCGAGCCTACGTTCGATCTCGATCCAGGTGGACTCGGGATAGACCAACAGACAGCGGTCGCGATCGATAGTCAGGACTAAACGCGAGTCGCAACAGGACAACAAGCGCTCGCGGTAACGTGCCGGTACCGCGAGTCGGCCTTTGGTATCCAGATTGAGGAAAGAAACCCCCCGAAACAACGCCGAGCCCCTTGCAAATGAGTGCTCCCCTTTAACCCACTTTTCCCCACCATTCAGCGATGGTAGACAACCACCCTACCCGCGTCAAGGCCCAATTACCTTTTTTTCTCGTGCTGTAACTATGTCAAGAGAAATATTCATATTAAAAAACCCGGAGCGTCGCCATTTTTTGCGAAACCCGAAATTGGGGTCCGTCCGATTTCGGGTGCACAAAATTAGGCGACGGCCATGGCCTTCGGCGGCCTGCGTCCGTCCCGGCGTGCACTCCGCGCGACACCAGGACTCCCGCAATGACTGGACGCCGTGTCGTAGGGCCGAGCCTTTCGTCTCCGCTGGCTCTCACGCGCCCCACTCCGACGAAAGGCTCGGCCCTACGGCTACGCGGGGCTCGTCGCTTACGCTCCCTCGCTTTCCTATGCTCCTCCAAAGAATGTAGGATCAATCGGGCGGAATGATAGCCGGAAAATACCACCTTCTCGCGCGCCTCTATGTGAGAGAAAATACAATATCTTGTGGTTTCAAACCGCTAGGACGCAATATCTTGTAGGACACCTTGAAAAATTCCATCCCTGGAGTTTTTCAAGCCCCAATACGAAACCGCGGTTTTCGCTCCACCCCCATTCTTCGAGCACTCGTGTGCTCGGGATGAAGGGACATCCCGACGACTATTCGGAAGGAGAAAAACAAAGGGCCCGTCCCTTCGGGGGAAATCTCCGGGGGACCTTGAAAAATCGCACCCTTGACAACGCACGGACACTTTAGAATCGTTCAAAGTACCCTCGATGGATGGAGAGGAGAAGGGGTGGGGAAAGGTGGGAGCCGGCCTGTAAGCCGGGTTCTGTCGCGGACAGCCATTCATCTGGGATGCACGTTGCCGTGCACCTCGAGCGACCTACCCGGGAACCCGTGCGGGCCGCACGTCGCGGCTCGAAACCGCTCGTTCCCCTATTTGGTCTTGCTCCGGGTGGGGTTTACCCTGCCACCGATGTTACCACCGGCGCGGTGCGCTCTTACCGCACCATTTCACCCTTACCGAACCGCCACCAGCGGTGCTTAGGCGGTATGTTTTCTGTGGCACTTTCCGTAGGCTCACGCCCCCCAGGCGTTACCTGGCACCCTGCCCTGCGGAGCCCGGACTTTCCTCCCCCGCGATCAGGCCGCGGGAGCGACTGCCCGGCCGACTCCCAAGTCGAAAGTCTATCATGCCTGTTGCCGTTGAATATTTCGCCGCAATGCACGCCGCTCGTGCCCCATAGTCGCACCTCGCTTAAGGGCCGTCCGAAAATAACTCGAGAGCCCGCCTAAAAAGGTACGGCTCTTTTTTGAAACGACGCGGAGAAACCTGGAAATAAAGGCACAGCCAACCATAGGGTAGGCTGTGCCCACCATTGGGCTGACTCGATATCTTCTTTTTCGCCGCCAATGAACACGAATGGACGCCAATGAGCCGAGAAATGCTCGACTGAGGTCCGCGCTCGGCTAGCTCAATGCACAAAGCCTTCTCGTACACGGACTCCAAAGACCCAGGACCCAAGACTTTGCCGACCTCGAATGCACATCCGAGAACACGCCAAGAGGTGGGCTCATCCTCGTCGACTTTTCTTGTGCTCAATAGTTTCCGATGGGCACAGCCCACCCTTGTATGTTCTGTTTTCAGGGAAAGACCAAAGATCGATTATAAAAGGATTTGATGGAGAGTACCTGGGAAACCGTCCCACCCTGAGGCCTCGAGCCTGTATGGACAGATTGGCTCCCCGCCCTCTTCGTCTATACCGGAAGAGTATCCGGGGCCTTGAGCTAAGCTCTTGAGCCTGCCTACACAAGGTCGGTAGACGGGGGTACAGGGTCGAGGAACTAGGTCACGATCCTACGAGCTCTTTTACTGAGAGGAAACCACGCATGAATTTCGCCGGTATCGATATCAGCTATAAAACCGTCACCTTGGTCATCAAGTATTCGGAACAACCGGGGAAACCTCACACCTTCGACAATACCCCGCCAGGTCATACGGTCCTGGTCAACGCCTTGCACAAGGCCCAGGTCAAGCGGGTTGGCCTGGAGGCTACGGGCACCTATCACCTGGACTTGGCGATCGCCCTGGATACGCGGGACTGGAGGTCATGGTCGTCAATCCCAAGGCGGCCAAAGACTTCGGTGGCGCCATGCCGGCGCGGAGCAAGACCGACGCCATTGATGCGGCGCTCCTGGCCGAGTTCGTCCAGCGCATGCCCTTCAAGTCTTGGTCGCGTCCCAACGACCAAGCCTTAGCGATTCGCGCCTGCGGGCGTCGCCTCATGGCGCTGAACAAGCCATGCACGCAGACCAAGAATCAGCTCCATGCCGCCCGGCAGACCGCGTCAATGCCGGACTTTCTCCTGACCCATTTCCAACAGAGCATTGTCTACGGATCCCCGCCGGTGCGATCAACCTAGCTACGGAGCTTTTCGAATCCAGAGGGCGGCATGGATCGTTAGGTCTCGGAGCGAGGTGGCGTAATAGGGTCGGTGCGCAAACTCCACAAGGTGTCCGAAAAACCGGCCTCGACGCTGGATTTTGGACGCCCGGTGTCGTTTCAGAAAGAACCGCACCCGTCTAAAAAGGCGGGCTCTCAATCGAGGACAGCTCCTAAGGTGAGGTCCCTGTTCGGTGTGGAATCCTTACCGCGTGATGTCGGATGCCGCGCGGAAGCCCGCGCCTATCATTTGGCATCGGGCGTAGGCGCCGGCTTATCCAGCGCTAGAGACGGCCTTTTCTAAGCAGTCTCTCAAGACGTTCTCCTGAATCAGTGATCTAAATGATCCTCGAATGGCATATTTTTACTGTATAAGTAGTAGGATAGAATTAAAATATGGGTATCTTTGGACTCACTTGATTAGGTGATTGGATGTGGCAGTTTATTATCACGGAATCCAAGACGGAGCTGACCTCCCCACGCAGGGCTTGAACTCATTGGCTTGGCGCTGAATAAACACACCGACTTGGCCGCGGATACGCAAGGGGTATCCTCCTTGCGCTGCGACGCGGTGAGTCATGCCAACATTCTCTCCGGCTCTGTCGCATTGCTGTGTCTGGGCCAGAGTGATTTCGAGGCCATCAACAGGTTTCGGGAGGGCACCTACTTCACCGAATTGCCCATGCTGCCGGCTACAAGGCGGCCGTGGAGGAAGCGGCCATCGAGTTTCTACGTCGCCGTGGTGCGCACTTCACGAAAGCCCTGACGATGAGCTTAAGCGGCTGCGTGAACGGGTGGCGGAGCAAGCTGCGATCATTGAGGGGCAAACTGCGACCATTGAGCAGATGCATGAGCGCATTCAGGAACTCGAAGTACGTCTGGCCAAGGATAGCTGCAACTCCAGCCGGCCACCATCCTCGGACTCACCGTTCAAGAAGCCACCACCACGTTCGCGGCGCCAACCCAGCGGGCGCAAGCCCGGTGGACAACCGGGTCGGCGCGGCGTCACCCGCTCCCTGGTCGAGGCCCCCGATCAGTGCATGATCATCCCGCTGCCGGGGACCTGTGCGGGCGCGCGCAACGCAGCACGTTTCCCGCGGGGATCGAGGCCCCGGTGCAATACGGACCGGGCGGGTCGGCCTTTGCGGTGTACATGACTCCATATCCGCTGCGGCCCTACCAGCGCACCGCCGAGGTGCTCAATGAGCGGGCCGGCCTGGCGATCTCACCGGGCACCCTCCAGCGCACCGTACGGGTGGTCGCCGCTCGCCTGGAGGCGCCAGTCACCGCGATTCGCGACGCACTCGTCGCCGCGCCGGTGGCCCATGCCGATGAAACCAGCCGGCGCGTGAACGGCAACCTGTACCGGCTACACGTACTCAGCACCAACCGGCGGCTTACGGCCTGCTGCCCTCATCCCAAACGCGGGGCCGAGGCCCTGGATGCGTTCGGCCTTTTGTCCCAATTCGTGGGCGTACTGGGGCATCACCACCGGTCAGCCTACGAGCGCTATCAATGTCTGCATGCCTTCTGCAAGACCCATCATCTGCGCGTTCCCTTCGACAACAACCATGCCGAACGTGACCTTCGCATGCCCAAGCTCAAGCAGAAAGTCTCTAGCTACTTCCGCTCCGATACCGGCGCCGGGAACTTTGCCATCATCCGCTCCTACCTCTCAACTCTCCACAAACAATCCGGCGATATTTTCAACTCGCTCGTCCTGACCTTCCAGGGCCGCCCCCAATGCCCCAATTGGAGTAGCTGAATAGTTACGACCGGGGATTGATTGACTCGCCCGCGGGTACCAGGACGGCGGGGACGGGGAGGATTGCCGGCTTCGGCTTCGGTGAGGATGGTGTCGTAGCGGGTCCGCAAGCGCTCGACGTCGCCGGTGGGCAATGCCTTGAGGTCCTGGCCTGGGCCTCGCCGACCAAGGCATTGGCCTGGCACAACAGCGCAATCATATCGGTTGCCCACGGCTGGCTTGGGGACCTCTCAGCGATAGCGGTTAGCTCACGTAGATGATGGGCATTGCAGAGAAGGCATGCCAGCATTGGTAGCGCTGGCAGGTTGACCAGTGGTCATGCACGAGTACACCAGCGAACGGCGCCAACAAGCCGAACGCATCCAGGGCCTCGGCACCACGTTGGGCCGGAGCGTCGCCATTGTTCGCGAAACCCGAAATGGGGTCCGTCCGATGTCGGGTGCAAAAAATGAGGCGCCGGCCATGGCCTTCGGCGGCCCGCGTTCGTCCTGCGTCCGTCCCGGCGCGCACTCCGCGCAGCACCAGGACTCCCGCAATGACTGGACGCCGTGTCGCATGGCCGGGCCTTTCGTCTCCGCCGGCGCTCACACGCCGCACCCCGACGAAACGCTCGGCCCTACGCCTTCGCGGGGGTCGTCGCACTCCGCTCGTCGCTTACGCCCCCTCGCTTTCCTGTGCTCCCCCGCAGAATGGTCTGCTTGGCCCCGAGGCTCCGCGGCGGCACCGCGCCAAGCGTCGGCACCTCCGCACCGTCCTGCCGGAGCTGATGTACCGGGCCGCGCGACTGCTCTATACCGGACGACGGATCAAGCTCGCCTTCGGTCTTGGCTGCCCGGTCGTGCCCATCTTTCGACGCCTCTACGCGCAACTGGCCGGAACAGGATGCCGATCGTGGCCATGGCCTCACTATTCTTGTGTCTGTTGTCCGCCGTTGTTCACGCTACGATCTTTCCTAACCCGATTGGCCCACCGTTTCGCGCTCCCCAATCGATTTCTAACCCGATTCGCTGCCACACCGGTTCATTCAGCGTCGCTGAAATGAAATCCAGCCATCATGGTCGGCCATAAGCGAATAAATGCGTCATTCAGATCACGGATTCAGGAGTCTCTCAGCGATATTTCAAACGACGGTGCTCGAGGACCGGAAAGCTGCGCCGCACCGAGGCCTGAGCGTCCCGGTCCAGTGGACAACAAATAAAACCGGCTCCCCGGGGAAGCTGGTCGAGCACAGAGCCCCAGGGATCGAGGATCATGCTACGGCCATAAGTCTCGCGGCCGTTGGCATGGCCGCCACCCTGAGCGGCGGCGATCACGTAGGCGAGATTCTCGATGGCCCGCGCCCGTACCAGGGTCGCCCAATGGGCCTTGCCCGTAGCGGCCGTAAAGGCGGCAGGTATGGCCAGTAGCTCCACACCTCCGGCGAGCATATGCCGAAATAACTCCGGGAAGCGCAGATCGTAGCAAACCGCCACCCCGAGCCGTCCACAAGGACTGTCGATGACGAGAATATTATCCCCCGGCTCGATGGTGGCGGACTCCCTATACATCTCATCGGTATCCGGAACATCCACATCGAACAGGTGGATCTTGTCATAGCGGGCGACCCGCTCTCCGTGCCCATCGAAGACCAGACAGGCCGCGCGGACACGGCCGGGGTCCCGGGTGGCGAGAGGAATAGTACCCCCCACCAGCCAGATCCCGTATCGGGCGGCGGTCGCAGAGAGAAACGACTGTAAGCGACCCGCACCGTCTCGCTCCTGCTGGCCGAGTAAGTCCCGGTGGGACTTTCCCATGAAGCCGAAGTTCTCGGGCAACACGACCAACTCGGCCCTGGCCTCCGCCGCCCCACGGATCAGCCGCTCCGCCTCCCGCAGGTTGGCATCCGGGTCGGGACCGGTCGCCATCTGCACGGCGGCGACCCTATGGGAAGAATGCTTCATGAACTCCTGGCCTTATAGCTCCTCTCCCTCCGGGTTAGTCTTGGTACACACTCGATTCCATCAAGCCGATTCGTTAGCGACTATAAGCCCCTCTCCCCTGGCGCTGGTCTTTACTCACACTTGACTCCAGCGGACGATTACGGGCTCTGGGGTGTTGGCCGATGACTGTTGAGGTGAGACTCCGACAATTTGGTGGGGTGCGGCTCTCACCAAACACCCCATAACATACTGTTCTAAAATGGGGTTTATTTGTCCTCGTCAAGCAGCCTCACTGAGTGTAAGGTCGAGATGCTTGGCCTTCACACCAATGTCTAATAGGCCTCAGTTCCCCGCGGCCCCTCTATCTTGCCACTTGCCACCTGCCACTTGTTTGCTACGCGACAGCGCGCCCCTACCGGGGGAGTGGGCTCTCTTTTGAAAACGACGCGGAGAAACCTGAAAGCAAAGGCTTAGCCAACCATAGGATGAGGGGCGACTGACCGGTCGCCCCTACTGAAAAATGGCGGTGCCTCCAAGCACCGCGGGAAATGCTGAATCGATCAGCGCTTCCCTAAATCAAGACCACATCATATTGCTCTTGGGTATAGAGCGCCTCCACCTGTAGCCGGACCGGTTTTCCGGTCAGTTCCTCGATCTCGGCCAAGTGTCCGGATTCCTCATCCAGCAGCCGGTCCACCACCTCCTGAGAAGCTAAGACCAACAGGGTCTCCACATCGAATTGACGCGCCTCGCGTAAGATCTCGCGGAAGATCTCGTAACAAGTAGTCTCCGCGGTCTTCAAAGTCCCGCGGCCATCGCAACAGGTACAGGGCTCGCACAGAATATGCTCCAGGGACTCACGGGTACGCTTGCGGGTCATCTCCACCAGCCCCAGGGCGGAGACCTCGGTGATATGGGTCTTAGCGTGATCCTTGGCGAGACACTTCTCCAACGCCCGGAGCACCTGACGCTTGTGCTCATCGTCACACATATCGATGAAATCGATGATGATGATGCCACCCAGGTTACGCAGCCGTAGCTGACGACAGATCGCCTGAGCCGCCTCCAGGTTGGTCTTGAAAATCGTCTCTTCCTGATTCCGATGACCGACGAAGGCCCCGGTGTTTACATCGATGGTGGTCATGGCCTCGGTCTGGTCGATCACCAGATAACCACCGGACTTGAGCTGCACCTTGCGCTGCAACGCCTTCCGAATCTCGTCCTCCACCCCATAGAGATCGAACAGGGGGCGCTCCCCCTGGTAGTACTCGACCCGCGCCGCCACATCCGGGACATACTTGGCAGCAAACACCCGGGCGCGCTCTATCATGGAACGCGCATCGATCCGTACCCGCTCCACCTCCAGCCCCACCAGATCGCGCAGGGCCCGTAGGGCCAACGGCAAATCATCGTGAAGCAGACCGATGTCGTCGAAAGAACGGCGGCGTTCCTTGATCCCACGCCACAGCTTGAACAAAAACGCCATATCTTTGACCAACGACTCCTCGGCCACACCCTCCGCCGCCGTGCGGGCAATAAAGCCCCCCTCTTCGCCCTCCGCCTCCACACCACGTTGCAGGACATCCCGCAACCGGTTGCGCTCATCCTCGTCCTCGATCCTTTGGGAAATACCGGTGGCACTCAGCGTCGGCATGAACACCAGATAACGGGACGGAATCGAGATATTGGTCGTGAGCCGAGCACCCTTGGTACCCAGCGGGTCCTTGAGCACCTGGACCATGACCTCGTCGCCCTCGCCGACGACCTCGTGGATCGGCTCGCTGCGCGGCTCCCCCTCCCTATCGACGATATCCGAAGCATGAAGAAAGGCCGCCCGCTCGAGCCCGATATCCACAAAGGCGGCCCGTATCCCGGGCAAGACGCGGCAGATATGGCCCTGGTAGATATTCCCCACCAAGCCGCACCGGTTCATGCGCTCGATGATGATCTCCTGCACGGCACCATTCTCCACCACCGCTACCCGGGTCTCCGGAGGCGTCACATTGATCAGGATTTCTTCGCTCAAACCGACGATACTCCAGACGATCCGAGCCGACCGGAAAGGGAGAGACAATCGATGCCCGCCGCGGCCAGCAAGCCTGCCGTCTCGAACAAGGGCAAACCCATCACCCCCGAATAGCTGCCCCGCAGGTCCGCCACGAACAATGCCCCCAGGCCCTGGATGGCATAGCCACCGGCCTTGCCACTAGGCTCACCGCTCTCCCAATAGGCCTCCGCCTCCTGCACGCTCACCGTGCGGAAGCGGACCGCACTGACGCTGAGGGCCCGTTCCTCGCGCTCCCCGACCAAGGCTACCCCGCTCAACACCCGATGGGTGCGCCCGGAGAGCAGCCGCAGCATAGCGATGGCCTCGGCGCGATCTTTCGGCTTACCCAAGATCCGGTCGTCGACCACCACCGCCGTGTCGGCCGCCAGCACCGGGGAGCAAGACAGCGCCCCGAGCTTGGCCCGACCGGCCCGGGCCTTATCCAGGGCCAAGCGCAGCACATAGCTGTCGGGAGCCTCACCGGGCAACCTAGTCTCATCCGGATCCATGTCGAGGACCTCGAACCGGACGCCGATCTGCTCCAGGAGCACCCGCCGGCGCGGGGATTTCGATGCCAGAAAAAGTGACGGGCTCGCCATGTTCGGGTTGTCTCTCGAGGAGTCTTTTCACGCCATCTCGCTCTGAGACATAGGATCCGTCGCCCCGCGGATTCGAAAAGTTCCGTGGTCCTATTGACCGCACCTGCGAGGATCCGTAGGGGGCAGGCTGTGCCCACCGGAAAATATCGAGTCAAGCGCTGCGGGGAGAAGATTCAGCCGCAAATAAACGCCAATGAACGCAAATGTATTCAAGACAAAGTCGACGAGGATGGCCCCACTTCTTCGGCATGTTATCGGGTGTGTGCCTTTGAGGTCGGTAAAGTCTTGGGTCCTGGGTCTTTGGAGTCCGTGTACGAGAAGGCTTTGTGCCTCGAGCTAGCTGCGAGCGCGGACCTCAGCCGAGTATTTTCGGCCTATTTGCGTCCATTCGCGTTCATTTGCGGCCATAGCACAGGACAAAAACCACAATATACTGATTTAGAACCGGAGCGTCGCCATTGTTCGCGAAACCCGAAATGGGGTCCGTCCGATTTCGGGTGCAAAAAATTAGGCGACGGCCATGGTCTTCGGTGGCCCGCGTTCGTCCTGCGTCCGTCCCGGCGCACACTCCGCGCGGCGCCAGGACTCCCGCAATGACTAGACGCCGTGTCGCATGGCCTGGCATTTTGTCTCCGCCGGCGCTCACGCGCCGCACTCCGACGAAACGCCCGACCCTACGCCTACGCGGGGGGCGTCGCACTCCGCTCGTCGCTTACGCTCCCTCGCTTTCCTGTGCTCCGCCTCGGTGCCCGAGGGTTCCCAGTGAATCTGGTCAACTCGCGGGTCACCCGTCGGGTCTCCGGGCGCAAGTCCGACGTCTTGGACGGCCCGTGGATTTGGCCGCTGATGACCTATGGCCGGCTCAAGGGAGC
>Ga0209788_1000494_pt1 | contig 10502 bp, 11 predicted proteins | sample WorMetLIZISLAND1_2_FD_187415 | JGI IMG/M metagenome (GOLD analysis project Ga0209788, IMG submission 187415) | Marine gutless worms symbiont microbial communities from Max Planck institute for Marine Microbiology, Germany - Olavius clavatus LIZARD... ...
TTCTTTACAGTGAAAGAAGCAAATGTCATCTTCAACTTGACTTGATTACCACCACCAACACAAACATGATTGTCGTCGTCGTTGTCATCATCAAAATCAGTAGAATTAGCAAATAGCAACTATGCAATGTTTCGGCAAGCTTCTATAAATCTGGAAGGGACAAAGCAATGTATAAATTTAAAACGTACTGATGTATCATAGATCAGGAACTGGCGCACGCTGCTGCATTGAGGCACGGCACACACTTCGTGTTTACTCGCCAGGCGGCGGCACTTTTCGGCGTAAAATGACGTCATGGCCGCCATCTCAAAATTATGGCGCCAAATCGAAAATCCGACTCTGTCAATCAATGCATATTTACGTGAAGAACATTCCTACAAGATTTCATCCAGATCTGATTTGAAATGCCGCAGCCTTAGGCTTTTTTGAAGCGGTCGCCCAATAACAAGAAGAAGAACAAGAACAAGATGAGTAGCGACGAGATCAGTTCCTGATCTAAAATTCAACACGGCAATAACTTTGCTTGCTGCCAACCAACTTTCATAACTTTTGGCAAATACACACTAGGCCTATAAGAAATTTGCAACTGGAGGATATATCTAGCCCACTTAACATGGTTTGTGTAACTACACTACCTTGTAAAATCTTGATCACGTCTTTATTCATGTTCCCTCTACAGAGTTCAAAAACTTGCCCTTTTTACCTTAGTAATATTGTGCCAATTTTTGTCACAGTCTGATGCAAAATAATTTTTGAAAACATAAACACTTCTCTAACTGTATATTAAGTGTTACAGCAAGCTTATAAATAGCAACAAAAGCCATCTGTATCCCAGGCATTAACCAACAACGGTTTCTACATTATTTACTGGCATAAAAGCACAAATACGAGACATACATTATACAAACCTACATAAAACAAATACCAAACACTTGGACACATCAGTATCTTGGAATAAACACAAAATCACAACAAAAATAGAAACTTAAATACAATACCTGTTTAATTTATGATAAACACTTGATTGGCACTACACTGTATACTTGTACCATGCTAATAGCTTCCACAAACCACGATTATCTGAATTCCTAAACATAACACTCCAATCACTATAACAACAGATCTGCTTACATCTATGCATGTTTAATATACAACTGTATATTAATAATTTATTGTTTTTTTGTTCAACCAACCTACTCTGCTCTCCAAGACCAAAATAAGTTGCTGGTCCCCATGTCTTGAAAATCTTGCCAGAAGAGACGACATCAGCATCACCACTGACCATTTTCTGTCAACGCCTGAAACCCTGGCTTTTCAGCCAGTGTTATCCTGATCTAACTGTTTAACTAACTGTTTAACCTTGAAGTAGCTCTGCTACTAAGGTAATTGTGACTGATTGAATGACCGACTGATTGACTGTTCTAAGGGTGCACTATTAGGGGGCTTCAACTGTCAAGTTACAAAGCAGCATCCAAGTGCACCAGTAAACATAAGTCTTCAAATGCAGTTGAATACAAATGCTAAGGCACATCATAATCAAGTACTGTACATCAAATGATGCAAAGCTCTTGAATTAGCTGTAGTTTAGTAGCAAGCAGTTAATCACATGAACCTTGAATTTGCAGCTCTGTGTCAAGCAGTTATTCATGGGAATCTTGAATCATCAGCAATAGTTTGGTGGTTAAGGAAACAGATTCTCATTGGGATGAGTCCCACTGACAACCCATGATGCACACAGACCACATGTGGGTGTTCATAGTATAGAAATTAGCTATTTTTAGTATGCTCATGTGGCATGCTTTGTTTCCACCTAGCAGTGGCGCCGTGTAGTGGCAGATGGGCAAATGACACGCGATGCTAATGTCACCATGACATGTCAAATAATTATTGTACTGCTATAAACTGTCCTAACACGAGGAAGAATGTCTCTGTAAGTCCTTTTTCGGTTTTTGGTTTGCGTTGCCAATGTAAACAACTGCAAACTAGATTTAACTAGCCCGGCCTCCGTAAGGGGGCTACCAAGAATGCGTGCAATGGAGAAAATAACACGTGAGCATGCTGTAGCTAATTTCTATACTATGGTTTAAGCCACAATGAACACGAGCAAATTTCTTCAGAAAAAACAGTTTAGAATTATGCAAATGTGTGTTATATTGTGGAATGAGTGGATCTCAAATGCACAAAAATGCATACGGCAGCCGGGCACCGCCCAGACCTGCTGGGAGAGCTTACAGCACTCTACTAGGGACCATAAACAAATTTAGGAAAAGAAGGCAAAAATAGGGGAGATGAAGGTGCAGGAATGTAGTAAGTACGAAAACTATCCACCATAAAATCCTGCACAAACAACTGCTGATTAACTACAAATGTAAGTCACTGGTAGTGCTGGGAATGGGCAGCAACACCGACAAAAACGTGTTAAAAAGCAACAAAAAGTTCCAGTTTATGGCTGATCACATCACAGCCATCAGACATGCGCCAGCACAACGTTTGATCACGTCTTTCAGCAAATGATGTAAGATTTTCAAACGGGCAAAATCACTAATTTCAACATTATGCAAACAAATACATCCTTCTCTACTAGCACTACCAAGCTTATGGTGCTAAGCAGGCCTACACCAAATACTAAGCAAAGGTAAGACAAGCTATATACGAAAATGCAGCAACCAATAGGCGAAGTTACACACTGCAGTTAGTTAAGATAATGAGACCATATAACAAATAAGCGCAAGCACAGATGTCAATTGCTCTAATAATAGTCACCAGAATGAAAATTATGCATAAACAAGTAGAAATGTACTTTGGGGCAGGAACTGTTCATAGAATTGCTAGCGGGCACTGCTGTGTGCACTCATCAGATAGCAGCACTTTTCTGCATGAAATAATGTCATGGCCACCATCTTGAAAATGTGATGTCAGATCAAAAATCCGACTCTATCAATTGATGCATATTTACTTGAAGAACAATCCTGGAAAATTTCATCCAGATGAGATTTGAAACGACAGACCCTAAGGCTTTTTTGACAAGCATCACCCAACAACAACGACAAGAACAATGACAACAAGTTCAACAATAACAACGAGATGAGTAGTGATAGCGGGTCAGTTCCTGATCCAAAAAAAAATAAAAATTTATTGGCATCCAGAATAAAAAATTGCTGATTAATTACAAATGTAAGTCATTGGTGGTGTTGGAAATAGCAGCCAGCAAAAAGTTGTTAAAATGCACCAGAAAAGTTCCAGTTTATAGCTATCAAACGTGTGCTGGCACAACGTTAGATCGTGTCTTTCACTAAATGATGTAAGATTTTCAAGCAGTCAAAAGATCTAACTTCTACATGTGCAAATAGTTCCTTCTCTACCAGCACTACCAAGCTTATGATGCTAAGTACATCAAGTAGTAAGTAAGCTAAGGTAAGATAAGCTAGTGGCTGAAGTTATACACTGCAGTGCAGTTAGCTAAGATAATGAGACAATAAAACAAATAAGCACAAGCACAGCAGTCAACTGCTCTAATAATAGTCACAAATATGAAAATTATGCATAAAAAAACTTTAAAACGTCTTGGCAACACAGCACAGTAATGAGGTAATGTGCAGATATATGTTAGTGTTCAGCAGGCCTACTGTAAATCATCGTACCTTTGCCACAGAATAACACTAATCTAATCTGTGAATATGGACAGACAAACATACTCATGCACACATCTACAGTTTATGACAACAAAAGGTTAAAAAGAAACAGTACTAGCACAAAACTGTATAAATATTCTCTGACATTTGTGATCAAGCAATCATGCCATCAAAACAGCTTAAACAAAAGACGCCAGAAAGCATTGCTGGACATGTATAAATTGTTGACTAACCAATCATAGTGAACTGTGCTGAACAGTCTGAATAGTCATTGTTTTTGTTGATGAACCAACCAATTACACTGAACTATGTTGAATATTCATTGTTTTGTTGGTGAACCAATCACAGTAACTGAATCTTGAATCTATGCCTTGTTGCTGCATATCCAAGTTAAAATTAAAATCTGTCCAGCCACTGGCAAGCCCCAAGGTAAGTAAGAAGTAAGTAAGAAAATTTTGGGAGGTGCAAACTTAACCAAACAGTCACAATGTGCCGCAATCTCAACACCGAAACAAAAGTCTTTAACAACCGCTTAAACTGACAGTAGCCGATGTCTGTTTGCCTAAGACCAGCTGTAAGGCCTTCACAAGTAGCTACTATTATGATTCAATGGTCAGTGCTGAAGCTGCGAGACAATTAAAGTGCATTCACGAGCCCAGGCTGACGTCATCCATGGAGTCGTTGACGTCACCAGAGTGGCAGTGCACCAGCCTACAGCTGGTTTTCCAAACAAGCTCTCGCAGGTCTCGATCATACGACTCGGCTGAAGAACGCGCCTCGGAACCATCTTGATAAAACTTGCCAGTTTCACCTGCACAAACCAATCCATCAAACTGCACATCACGTGTGCAATATAATTCTATTATCGGAATGTTCTACTACACCTACTACTATTACTACTACTACTACTACTTGTACTACTAACTGTACTATTACTTTCAGTTTTTTATCAGCTGACCAATCTTTCCACACTTACTCCAAATGTGGCCAAGCCTATAACCTAGAGCTGTATTATTGGAGCTGGAGTTTTTACTGGTTGGATGCCTTTGCTGTCGCCGAACAGACGTCTGTGATGTATGGCTGGTTCAATGCCAAACATAATTAGGATTAAAATTAAAATCACAATTAGAATAAAAGGTAAACCCAGAGAAAGAACTGCAGCTGGACTTCTCACATATGCCTTTCCTGTCACCAAACTGACAGCAGAAAAGCAACAAAGGAAAGAATTAAACCTAATGTAACTTACTTCTAAATTACCAACAAGTAATGGCATAAAATCGGCACACACACAGCCAGAATCATGAGACAGTACATAAGTAAGTAACTAAGTAAGTAAGTAAAAAAATGAGTAAGTAAGTAAGAACCTTCATATTTCTCACTGACGGCAAGGTTGACAACTTGCAGTGCAGCCTGACGAATGTTCTGCGTGAGACGAAAACATCGCAGCAGGTAGTGCTGAGTGACGATGTTAAATATGCGTTTCACACGACTTGTGTTCCGATACAGCTGGGTCATTGGTACATAACCTGCACATACAGCACATGAGCAATTGCACACAGCAGTAAAATGTCCGTCCTTTCATCAATTAATCAATCAGTCTTGTCTTTTAACGTAGCCTAAGCAACAAACAGCTACTTCAAGGACCACAAAGTAAAGACAGTTTACACACTCTGCACAGTTAAAAGGTAAGACTGTAGTAGGACACACGAAATAAGTACATATTTAGTCGTTGCTGAAATGTAAGCAGCGACGCTGATTTCACTGTCAACCATGTTACCGTAACAAATTTGTTACTACTGTCTTTAATCATTTTTTAAAGTCAAACTATGCCTTTATGTGGGTAAAGTATATACAATAGTGACATTTTTCAGGACTACCTGGGTCAACAGCATTCACCATGACTTTTTTTCCTCGTAATTTCTCACCAAGCCTGTACATCATGAGTAAGTTGCATAGCTTTGTGTTCTTGTACGCCTGCAGTCCACTAAATGTTCCTGGATTCTGCAGCTGGAAGTTATCCACATCGAGAAACGCTAAATCTGGTCACAACATAAAACAAGTACCGTAGTCCAGATATTAAAAATGTTAAATGTAATAACAATTAAAGTGTCCAAAAGGACGAGTCACTGACGAGTCAGGAAGCAAGATAAAAAAGTAAGAAGAGATGTGATTTAAGATGACAGCAGAACATGGAGAGAGGGCGGCAGCAGTGACATGCGATGGAAGACTGTTCCACAGACGAGCAGCTGCAACAGGAAATGCTCAGTCGCCGACAGTGGACAGACGAGAATGTCGAACTGAGAAGGAACCGATCATATGATACTGTCTGGAATAGCCACGGTGCATCAATCAATCAGTCAATCAAGCAATCTATATAGCATGTTGATGTCCAATCATTTGAAGGCAGTGTTGAACATGTGCATCTTCAGTTCAGTTTTGAAGTTGGTGATGTGAGGAATAGCCCGGCTGACAATGGCTATTCCAGACGAGTAAATCTGTATGGTTTTCAGCTGTTTGCAGTTATGGTTTGTATTTATTTGCCAGATGACACCTATGTCTGTGGTTCAAGAGGTAGGGAGTTTGAGGGGATAGGGTCAGTGTAGGGGTTGAAAGTTGTGAAATCGTGTTCCTTGAAATGAGCACTTCCTATTCACTAGAGACTTGCTATAAGATGTATCATTTAGCCACAATGCACAGCACCACAGATGGATGGAGAGACAGGCAGACAGACGCTAGCACGATGCCAACAGCTGATCATACTTCATACAGTACCAATGGCTAATAATATATTAAAAAGTAATAACTTTTAAGTAGTGAGTATCACAATTAGAATTAGAATGCACTATCCTCTATGTTATATGCCCAAAGAGATGAGGAATTCCAACAGGATTGTGGAATTATTTGTAAAGGATAAAGTACTTATTCTCACACAAAGCGGTAGGGCATTGGAATGCTTTGGCCAATGCACAGTAAATGCACCTAGGAACAATGCCTTCAAGGAGAGATTAGATAAATTAAGGCACATAAGGGTGGCGGTTAGGCTTAGTAGTAACGTCGTTGGGCACACTAACAAAGTTACTCTATGTCAAGCTGGGTTAGCACTGGGATGCGTGACCATTTGCTGGCATACAGTCAAGGTATTTAGCCAAGCCACCAGGCCAACTCAGCTTGGTCATCTCTCCGTGGGTAGGCAAAATGAGTACTAGCAATGGTTACGGCTATTGCTAGAGAAGAAAACAGTGAGTTCTGCGTAACAGTAGGCCCTGTGACCAGGAATGTTGGCCACACAAGGTAAGATACAAAGTAAGACGTTACTTACTGCGTGTGAAGCGGCTGCTCTGAGGGTCATGGGCGGCACAGGTGACGTTAATAATGCGACACTCATCAGATAAGGCAGCTGTTTGTACCATGTAATCTGTCAGCAGATTCGTCAACAGGAACGGCCCTACGACAGCATCCTGTACTTTGCTTTACACACAAACCATTTGTGCAGTGTGAACACAATTACACTCGCATAAAATCAAGGCACTTGCCTGCTGATTGCACTTGGAACACGCTAGGTCAGCTCAGCCTTCTATCCCTCAAGAGTAGGCAAATCGAGTACTGGCCTGTCTGGCTGGGGTTACATAGGGGTGTGTTCACTTGTGTGCGGTGGCAGGTGATCTCATATGGCAAGTGACACCTAATAGCTCTGAGGCAGAGTTCTGCTAAAAGCTCCACTATACTCTCAACTGTCAGCACATATAATACAATATACATTGATCCTTGCACATGTAGGTCTAGAAGGTAATGCAACGTCACAGCACCTAGTGCCACAGTGTCCAGCTCACGATTAGGCTCGGAGGAAAAACATGTGCAAATCTTCAGATCTCAAATGACCCAAGGTAGCTCTGGAGCTTCATGGAGAGGACTGGAACAGTGAGCACTCGGACTGGGAATGAGAGAGAGAAAAAAATGAATGATAGAGTTAATCCAGGTTAGCATGGGTTCCGAAAGAGGACCTTTGCAAAACACTGCAGCACGTACACTACAAGCCACATATTCAACCTGTATCCACTGGTTTGGTGAAACTCAGCTTAACCTGGATTAAGGCCCACGACACACTTCACAGAAACCGGCAACTTTTGGAGCACAAATTAAATCCAGAAATCTGGCTCCAATTTCTGGCTCATCTGTCATGCAAATCTGGTACCAGATTCTGGCATCAAGAACACTCCTTTTGTATGCACATGATTGAAATAAAGATTTATAATTGGTCACTGATTATTGTTCACTTTTTCCTGATAGTTATAGGCTGTAAACAGTGTTGCATAATTGTTAATTTCATTGCAAACGTCGCTGTCAGCCATGTTTATTTCTGGCCAGAAATTTTCTTCCACACACATTATGGAAAGAAAAATGGTGCCATTAATTGGAGCCAGATTTCCCGAGTCAATTTATCGGGCTGGTGTCAATTTATATGGCTGGTTTCTGACATGAATGTCATGGATCTAATTCCAGAAAACTTCACCAGTTGAACAAAAAAATAAAAGCCGAAGCAGCAGCAGCCGTACCAAGATGGTTGGTTGCCATTGTAATCTCCAGTCCATCAGTGGTGTGCCTGGGAGTCAGATCATGCGGATTCAGCATCAACGCTGCATTGTTGATGAGAACGTTTAGTTTTCTCTTTCTGTGCATGAATTCCTTCACAAAGTCCCTCACTGATGACAGTGACGACAGATCGAGCTGCAGTCATACAGCGAAACTCACATCACATCATCATCACATCATCAGACAACTACAAGCACCGACTTGTGGAAAATATTCAGGGAGCTCATCTACTCTGAGTGCCAAAGGCACAATGATCAAGGTAACATATGGGTTGGGTCTAGGCATGCCCCTCTGCAGCTGACTAGTGGTTTGGGGAGCATCACTAGCTTATAGAGGAAGACCTGATGCAAAGCCCCAGTCGCTCGTCGTGGTTTTTGTTTTTATGGCGCAATGAAACGCTTTATAGGACAGAAAAATGCATGAAATACGTAAGGATAATTATAGGTTCAGATCGGCAACCTGAAACTAAAGGAATTGAAGGAAAAATTGATAGGTTCAGATCGGGAAAGGTTAGGGTTAGGTATAACTGATCGCCGATCTGAACCAGATCGCCGATCTGAACCCGGAACCTATCAATTTTGGCGCCTGTTAAATTCAGATCCCTGATCTGAACCTAACACCATCCAATACGTAATCATCAGAGTTTTACATGTGAAACGTTAAAGGGGCTCGCGGTTGGATGAGTCCCAAGGCCAAAAAATTTGGCACTCGATCCCTTTGGGCCTCACAAAGTCGGTGCTTATGATGACAACAAAGCAATCATCTGTGATTTTATAGTGCAACATCTGACATTAAACGTAACATCAAAAATTGCAGAAATATAATGAAGACAGTAAGTAAAATACAAACAATAACAAAAATGCTATGCTATCGCAGGGTGAACTGTGTGATGCCGTTGTAAATTTTGATACATAATGAACAGTATCATGTGGATTATCTGCCACAGCAAGTTTCCGCTGAGAACTTAAAACAGTTTTATTTAGGTAGTCTTATCCCTCTATTTGCTTGAGTTTTTTCTTATTGTAAATTGTCATCCTTGCGGGTTTCACTTAGGCCATGTTAGAAATCCATGATGTAATGTAATAATGACGTAATGTTACTGAAAATATTTATGTGAACTGTATGATCAAACAGGAACAAATAACAAATAACAATATAATAAACTCTAGGACAGTCACAAACATTAACTTGAGTTTACTTGAAAAACAAAACTACATTATGATTATACTAAACACAGAGTGCACAGAAACCTGTATGAACTGTATAAGTGCATTAGGGTACAACAGTTTTATTCTGTGAACTGCTTCATCGCCCTTCTCCTTGCTTCGGCATGCGAGAATAACGTCATTACCACCTTCAGCGAGGTACTTGCATACTTCAAATCCAATCCCAGAGCTGCCTCCAGTGACAATGATGACCCTTCCAGTCATATTGCATTGCAGGATAGCTACTACAAAACACAGCAAAACACAACAAAAATCAATTTCATAGACCACAAAATCATCAATGTTAAATCATTCGGCTTTAAATTTAGCTTACAGTATTATAAAACACAAGTTCTCGCCCAGTACTGAGATACAAGCTTAAATGTACAACTTATATGCTGAATATGCACCACCACAGTGCAGTATACATAAGCTGAAAATAACTGACGCAGTGTTGGTCAGCTAAAAACGAAAAAATCTGTGCTGGATTCCAGTCTTACACTAAAGGATAAAAAAGAATGATTTGTAGGATCCCAGTGACTACTGTGTCAAGCGAATCTTAGAATCAGGGACAGCAAAGCAAAGGAAGACAGAAGAAAAGTTGTTGATTGATGGTCAAACACAACTTGGAAAAGTTATGACTCATTAAGGTGGACGGAGAGGATCGTGACGAACGAAGAAGAACCCATGTGGATGACCCTTCACCTGAGGGATATACACCTTAAAGGAGCAAGTTTTGATTAGCTAACACAATATTTTATGACACGTTACACAATGTAACTTGCACTAATGGAAACTGAAATATGCAAACATGCTTGCACACATTCTGTTAACGAAAACAACATGTAAATGCCACTGTAAGTGGAAACAAATCAGTAATAAAAAACTTCTAATTACCTTTTTAATTTAACTGTCTTTTTTAATAGCACGGTGTTAGGTTCAAATCGGCGATCTGAATTTAACAGGCGCCAAAATTGATAGGTTCATATCGGCAATCTGGTTCAGATCGAGGATCAATTATACCTAACCCTAACCCTATCCCTAACCCTAACCCTTCCCGATCTGAACCTATCAA
>Ga0209788_1000497_pt1 | contig 10469 bp, 14 predicted proteins | sample WorMetLIZISLAND1_2_FD_187415 | JGI IMG/M metagenome (GOLD analysis project Ga0209788, IMG submission 187415) | Marine gutless worms symbiont microbial communities from Max Planck institute for Marine Microbiology, Germany - Olavius clavatus LIZARD... ...
GACGGCGGGCAAGGTTGTGTATCATGCGGGCGCATGTTGGTTACAGGTGCGACGGGACATGGAGGGGTTGTTTTCCGGTATCCGGCATCGGAGCTGGTTGTTTGCCGAGGGATAGGGGCCGTCAGGCAATGTCTCTTTTGAGTTGGGGTGGATAGTTGTGTCCGGAGGGCGGGTATTTGTTGTTTTTTTTGGAATCATCGCGTCGTCGCTGTTCCATAATCATCATGCCGGGATGATTTTATAGCGATTCGCGCTGTTTTTTGGGCCGATATGGACCCATGAACCGGTTGCACAAAATCAATCGCGGATTTTGGGATCCGGTAATTGGGTTTACTTGTCGGTTGTTTTATGTCATACAGATCTGTTCTGTATTTTTGAAATGATACGGGCAGTACGAGGATTGCATCATGAAGAAAAAAGAGTTGGAATTTTTTAAAGACCACCTGTCGAAACGGCTGCGGGAACTGGCCTCTCAAGGTGACGATACGGTTTCGGGGATGACCGCTCCCAAAGAGAATTTTCCCGATCCCACAGACCGGGCCACCCTGGAAACGGACCGCAATTTCATGTTGCGCATACGTGACCGTGAGTTGAAGCTCATTAAAAAAATTAAAAAAGCATTGGACCGTATCGAAAACGGGACCTTTGGGGTTTGTGAATCCTGTGGTGATCCCATTGGGGGAAAACGTCTGAAGGCGCGCCCCGTGACGACCCAGTGTATCGATTGCAAAGAGGCGGAAGAGGCGACCGAGCGGGCCCTTGGCATATAACCGCATGCCACGCAGGGCCACAACAGATGAACGTTTCAATTGTCAGCTCGAATATCGGGCGCTTTCATATAAACGCTCATCTTTGCAAGTAAAGACAACAAAAGGTGAAAGATTCGGTTTTGGCGTAATGCTTGGGACCTTTCATGAAAACCTCTGATGGGTGGCGTTGATCTGCACATTCATTCAACGGCATCCGACGGCACATTATCGCCGGGCGCCATCGTTCAACTTGCGCTGCAAAAAAAGCTCAGCACTATAGCCATCACCGATCATGATACCGTCGATGGAATTCAACAGCTCCACCAACAGGGCATCCCTTCAGGTATTCAATTTATCAATGGGGTTGAAATCAGTATTGAAGCACCCGACTCCTTCCAGGTCAAGGACAGTCTCCACCTTTTGGGTTACGGGGTTGACCCGTTTAACGCGCCGCTCAACCATGCCCTAACGTGGCTGCAGGAATCACGGGAAAACCGGATTTCGCAAATGATCACCAAACTCAATCGTATTGGTATTCCCATTACCATGGAACAGGTGGTTCGCGAAAACAGTGTGGCCGGGCGTCCTCATATTTGCAACGGTGTTATTGGAGATGGGGATCGTTAAAAATTTTACTGTTGGTGCAGTTGAAAAAGATGGGGCTAAAAGGCATTGAAGTCTATTACCCTACGCACAGTTCGGCGGTTACCCGTGAATTAAAGACGGCGGCCGAAATGTTGGAATTGGTGACCACCGGAGGGACTGATTTTCACGGCGCTATCCGACCCGGACGGGAATTGGGTTCGGGTGACGGCGCCTTTCATGTTCCCGAAAGGATTATGCCAATGTTCTTACGCGCGATCCGGGCGGCCCGAAGACCATGACCGCAGACAAACCATATCCAAGGCCGGACAAAGCGGCGGTGCTGGAGAAAACCGTTGGGTACACGTTTAAGGATAAAACGTTACTCGAACAGGCCGTTACCCACCGTACCTTTGTACATGAACATCCCTGTTTCAATGCAACGGATAACCAGCGGCTGGAGTTTTTAGGTGATGCCGTACTGGGTCTGATTGTCGGGCACTTGTTGATGCGCGTCTATCCTGACTGCCGGGAAGGGGAGTTGACCCAAATGCGCGCCAACCTGGTCAATGAAACCCGCTTGGCCGCCATTGCCAGACAAATCGGGCTGGGGGAATATTTACGGTTGGGCAAGGGGGAACGCCAATCGGGCGGACAGAATAAAAGCTCGCTTTTAGCCGATGCCCTGGAGGCCCTGTTCGCCGCCGTCTATCTTGACGGGGGCTTTAAAGCCGCTTTTGGCGCTGTTCAGACCCTTTTTGAAACAGTGCTGGGTGCGGCCGGCTTTGACCCTAAAAGTGAACTCCAGGAGATGGCTCAGCGAAAACTTCAGACCACCCCGGCGTATCAACTGCTGACGGAAACGGGCCCTGACCATGACAAGGTATTTACTGTCTGCCTGGAGATGGAACATATTCGGGTGCAAGGCTCGGGAAAGAGTAAAAAACAGGCTGAAAAGATGGCGGCTTTACGGGCGCTCAATAAACTCAAATGAAACCGCGTCCGCTGGTCATTCCGGTTTTTATTCCCCATGAGGGCTGTCCCCGGCGCTGCATTTTTTGTGATCAAACCGCCATTACCCGAACCCCTGGAAGACCTTTCAGCGGGGCCGCGCTGATTTCAAAAGCCCTGCAAACTTACCAGCCCCACGGCCGCAACCGCAACCGCCCGGTGCAAATCGCCTTTTTCGGCGGCAATTTTTTAGGACTTCCAAACGGCAAAATAGCTGAATTGCTGACCGTTGCGAAAAAAGGGGTGGAGCAAGGGCTTTTCGACGCTATCCGCTTTTCCACCCGGCCCGATACTGTGGATGATCGCAAGCTGGAACTCATCGCTCCGGTTCCCGTGGAAACCGTGGAGATCGGGGCGCAATCCATGGATGATCGGGTTTTGGAAAAATCCCGGCGGGGCCACCGTGTGGAAGATACTGTTAGGGCGGCGGAACGCTTACAACGGAATCAGTATCAAACGGTTGTTCAGTTGATGGTGGGACTCCCTGGAGAAAGTAAAGCAACCCTGGAGATGAATGCCTCTGCTGTTTGTCGGTTGGCGCCCGATTTTGTGCGCATTTATCCAACCCTGGTGTTGGCCGGCAGCCCACTGGCCGAAGCATTCCGCATCGGAACTTATCAACCCCTGACACTTGAGGAGGCGGTTGAAAAGAGCGCCGTATTGGCCGCGCGATTTTTACAAAACGGAATTGCCGTCATCCGCATGGGATTACCCGCGGATGTGGCGGCCGATCCACAGCAGCTACTGGCCGGACCCTATCATCCGGCCTTTGGTCATTTGGTGTATGAAAGGCTGTACTTCACAACCGTCGAAAAAATGTTCAGTAAATCAAAACCCTTAAAAAAGGTCACCCTTCGCGTTCATCCCGGCGGGATCTCCGCCATGCGGGGGCTCAATAACGGCAATGTTGACCGGTTGATCGAGCAATTTAGCCTCAATCATGTAACAGTCGCACCTGATAAAACCCTGGAACGCTACCAGGTCGCTTTCGGTGAGCAATGCCGCTCCATTTTGGGCACGGCTTGACTTGAACACCGGAATTCCGTTATCTATAAGGCCTTCGGGGGGGTATCGGATAACCCGCCAATACACAACCGTGGGGAACATAATGACACAGCGCAGTGCAGCAATCGATCGGGAGACGGCCGAAACCGATATTCACATGAAGCTGGCTCTGGACGGAACAGGACGGGCCGCCATTGATACGGGTATCCCCTTTTTTGATCATATGCTAACCCTTTTCGCCAAACACGGCTTTTTTGATTTAACCATCAAGGCCAAGGGTGATATTGAAGTGGATTACCACCATACCGTGGAAGATGTGGGTATTGTGATGGGGGGCGCCTTTAAAAAAGCGTTGGGCGACAAACAGGGTATCTGTCGTTATGGGTACGCAGTGACACCCATGGATGAAGCGTTGACCTCGGTGGCGGTGGATATCTCCAACCGGCCGGTATTGGTCTATAATGTCCCGCTGAAAGAGCGGCGGGGCATCCTTTTTGACACATTGCTTTCCAAAGAGTTTTTCCGTGCCTTGAGTAACCATTTGGGTATGAATCTGCACATCAATCTGAAATATGGCGAGAACGAGCACCATATTCTGGAAAGCGTCTTCAAAGCCGCCGCCCGGGCCCTGGATCAGGCCACGGGCAAGGATGACCGCATTTTAGGGGTGCAGTCCACCAAAGGCACATTGTAAATCAGGAAAGCCGCTCCATGCTGATTATCCCGGCCATCGATATCAAGAACGGCAAGTGCGTGCGCCTGCTCCAGGGGCGTAAGGAAGATGAAACGGTTTTTTCCCACCGTCCGGCTGATATGGCCCGCAAATGGGCCGGCATGGGCGCCAAACTGATTCATGTGGTGGATCTGGATGGCGCCTTTGAAAAAAGGCCGCGCAACCGGGAAGCAATTCGCGCGATTTTGGCGGCGGTCTCCGTCCCGGTTCAATTGGGCGGCGGGATCCGCCAACTTGATACGTTGGCCGGTTATATTGACCTGGGGGTTGAGCGGGTGGTGATCGGCACCCAGGTCATTGAGGATCCCGCTTTTCTGGCCCAGGCGGCGAAAAAGTATCCCGGCCGGATTGTGGTGGGCATCGATGCGCGCAACGGCTATGTGGCGGTAAACGGCTGGACCCGTACCACCGAAACCAGGGCCGTTGAATTAGCCAAAAGATTGGAAGGTTTGGGCGTTGCAGCCATCAATTTTACCGATATTCATCGCGACGGTATGCAGACCGGTCCCAACATTGAACAGACCCGCGCTCTGGCCCGGGCGGTGAATATGGATGTGGTGGCTTCGGGCGGTGTGGCCACTATTGACGATATTCATAACCTGCTGCCGCTTGCAAAAGATGGCGTCACCGGTGTGATTACAGGAAAAGCGCTCTACAGCGGCAGCCTTGATTTAAAAGAGGCCCTTGCCGTCGCGCAAACGGCTGGTCTCTTCTAATTGAGCCGGACGCCGAAATTGGGCCAAAAGGGGTGTTATGCAAAGGTCGCGCATCTTCTTGGCCGGAGCGGGAGGATTGGGGGCCTGTAAAATGCGTCCTCGCAGCCGCCGATAATTGACAACGGGGGGGTACCACCAACGGCATGGAAAGTATGCCGGCATCCCCGCTAAAAAACTGGCGATGACCGGAGTCAAATAGGCGATCACCGGCTTCCCTCCGGTTGCACAAAAAAAGAGGCCGGTTCGGGAGCGGTCCAGGCGTTGTAAAGGATGCGCACCTGCCGCCTGGTTTCCTCTTTTGAATGACTGTTGTCGATCACCACATCGGCAAGGGCTCTTTTGGCAAGGATGGGCATCTGGGCATTGATGCGCGCCGTTGCTTGCGCTTTGGTGATACCGTCACGCGCCATTAAGCGGCCAAGTTGCGTCTTTTCAGGGAGGTAAACCACCACTGCCTTGTCCACCCCCCTCTCGTGCCAGCCGCTTTCAAACAGCAAGGGGATATCCAGGATGGGCAGGGGCGGATGGGGTGCTTGTTGAATCTCTTCCAGTTTTTGCAGCATCATTTGTCGTACAACCGGATGAACAATGGCTTCAAGCTTTTTTTGGGCAGTGGCGTCGTCAAAAACGATTTGACCCAAAGCCGACCGGTTAATCTCTTCGTCAGCTTGTAAAATTGAGGCGCCAAAGACGGCCACAATTTTATGCCAAGCGGGGTTTTTAGCGGCAACCGCTTTTTTCGCGTATCGATCGGCATCGATAAGGTGGGCGCCCAATGCATGAAAAAAGTTGCCCACCGTTGATTTGCCTGTAGCGATCCCACCTGTTAAACCGACGATCATGGTTTTAGAAGGGCCAGAAATTATTGTCGTTCCAGATGTTCTCGGTAATCTCCCGGTCGATCTCAGCCAACACCTCCAGGTGATTTCTCTCCCAATCGGCCAACCATTGGTATACCTGTTGCGCCTTTGGATCCGCGGCGCTTTTCGCTTCCTTGGCGTACAGCGAAATGGCCTTTTGTTCCATGGACATGGCCGCGGAAACAGCGGCGGCCTCAAAACTGGCTGCGGTGATCCGTTTTTTGAGCTGGTCGGTCAACACCCCGGTGGCCACGGAATCTTTGCCGTCTTCTTCCGTACTTTCCACAAAGCGCCCCTCCGCCTGATACGCTTTGTATTGGCGCGAAAGCTCGTTGACATGCTGCTTTTCCTCTGCGGCCATCATTTCAAAAAATTCCCGGACCGGCTCCATTTCAGTCTGCCGGGCCACTTTGGCGTAAAATGACCGTCCGCGCATCTCCAACAGGAGCGCTTTTTTTAATATGTCCAGAGGGTTTGTATCACTCATCGCTTTTTTCTCCCGGTTGTAATAGTTTTAGAAGCGTTGTTTTTAAGGGGTCTTCCAGCTCCTGCCAGTGGGGATACATGGCCCGGCCATTATGCCAACGGAAGTTACCCACAAAAAAACGATCCGGAATATGACGGCGTTCGTTGCGGCCGAACCACCGTTGTTCCACATGCTCGATAAAGATGACTCGTGCCGGATCCAGGTGAAAATCATCGCATGCCCGGGTCAATATCTGACCTGCGGAGCTGCGGATGGACATATTGCCCGGTTGGTCGTGCCCGGAAAGGGCGGCGGCCACTACAGCCATGGGTCGGATCAATTTAAAATCAAGGCCGGGGACCTGAGCCAGGTTAAAAATGTGTATGTGGCATTGCCATCGTTGATGGTAAATTCCCGGAGCGCCGTTTTCCCATTCAAACGGGCCGTTGTAGAGTGCAATCGGCATCCGCCGCCTTTCTGCCAAGCATTGATCAATCCACAAATCTAAGGCATCAACACCAGGAAGGCAAAATCCGGGTTAAAAAGTGCTGGAGACTTTGAAAAGCAATACTCCATCTTTATGGACCGGTCCCCCCACGATAAGACTGCCGTTATTTTGTAACTCTATGGCGGTTTGAAACAGCCGCTTGTTGTTTTTTAAAAGCTGTAGCATCAGTTTGGCGCGGTTGTTTTGCACACCATTGGAGGTTACCTTCAAAAAGCGTTTACCCGGCAGGGCAGCCTCCTTGGTTTGTCCTTGGGTCAGATCCATCCGGCTCTTGTCGATCTCTTTATACGAGGCGTACTTGAACACCGATTGCAATTCATTCAACACGCCGTCGGCAAACGCTTTGATACCGGCGGCCTGTTCGCCATGGGAGGCCAGGATGGTGTTGATATTAACATGGATTGTGGTTTGCGCCGCAACAGTTTGGGCCCCGAAAAAGAAGGGTGCCAGAAGCGCCGTTGTCATCATTAAACGATAAGTACTCATATTCTCCCACCTATTGCGAATTTTCCGCAACCCAGATGACGGTCTGTTTTGAGACCGGGGTTTCAAACATCATAATCGAACCGCTGTCGCTGGTGAGCGAAGTAATAATCGCGCTGGGTTCTTTTACATTCTTTTTCAAAAGCCAGGGGAACGCCAGGACCATCAGCAATAGGGCTGTGACCAACGGGACGGTCACCCATTTGGGAAAATAGGCATGGAGGCGCCGGCGCCATGGTCGTTTGCCGGGGCGGACCCTGCCCAATGGGCCAGTCGCCACAGATGCACGGGAAGATCGGGACTCCCGTGTTCGGCTAAATTGCTGATACAGTGCGGTCAGTTGCCGGGATTGATACAAGATGCCGCGGCAGTGGGCGCACTGGTCCAAGTGACCTTGGACGGCTTCTTTTTGACGCTCCGCCAACTCGCCATCGGCAAATTGATAGACCTTTTCTATGTCGCAGTCATGAGGCGTCATGGGTATTTTCCAACTCTTTTCCATTTTCCAAAATCTGTTTTAAATGGTTCCGTAATTTTTCGCGGGCGTAGAACAGTCGTGAGCTGACTGTCCCGCGTTTAATCTTTAAGACACTGGCGATTTCATCATAAGAGAGCCCCTCGGCCTCTTTTAGCACAAAAACGGTCCGCGCCTGTTTGGGCAATGCCGCCAAGGCAGCCTCGTAGGCATCAGCCACATTTTTCTCGTCGTTAATGGCGTCCGGCGCATAGCGCTGTGACCCCATTTCCACCGTTTCGCTGCCATTCTCACGGGTTAAAGGCTGATGGCTCCACCGAAAACGCCTTTTCCAGCGCCGTTTCCAATTGAGGCACTGGTTGACCGTGATTCGGTGCAACCAAGTGGATAACTTGGCGTCGCCCCGGAAACGGGTGATATTTAAAAATGCCTTGGTAAAAACTTCTTGGACAATATCCAGTGCCTCTTCCTGTTCCAGGACAATACCGATGGCCACTTTAAACAGCCGGTCCTGATACTGCTCCACCAATTCGCGGTAAGCCGCTTCATCGCCCGACTTGAGCCGTTCGATAAATCCCCGGTTTTCTTCAAAACCTTTGTTCTGTTTGCTGTTGGACACCAATATACCGGTCAAATTCGATTCGTTACTGATGGCGGGAAGGCCTATTGACGGGGTTTGCCCAGGCAGTGATCAATTTTGTTCCACTGTTTCGCTAGGACCCAGTCCCATTTCTGCAAAAAAAGCCGATCGCTTAAATAATATTTATCATCCTGGGACCGTGCTAAAAATTTCTTCAGCTGACCCGGCCCGCCGTTATAAATGGCATAGACCGCACCGGCAACGGTTTTATCATCCAGAGCGTCAATATTGTCTATGCGTTTGAGAACGTATTGTTTCAGATAAAGGGAGGCAATTTCATTTCCGGCCAGAGCGTTATAGGCCACATCCCAGCGCAGGCGCTTGATATCGTAAATGCCCCGCCAGACCCGTTCGTTGACCTGCATGAGACCGACGGAGGTGCCGTTGTAAGAGAGGAGATAAGTGGGGGCCCCTTTTTTGACATGGAATTGGCGGTAACAGCTCTCCTGCCAGGCTGTGGCCTGAATCAGGGGGATATAAAACTTATAAAGCGCCTTGGGGATTTTTTTGCGGGCATGGATGGCCATGGCGGCCCGGTTGAGAAGCATCCGCATCTTGCTTAAATATTCATTTCGGTTTTTTGAACCGGGAAGCCATTGGGCAAAGGAGGCGGGACTGTTTGCGGTTGACGCTTTTTTAGCCCACACCACAGCCGAGACAAACCCCTTTAACCAGGATAGCGGTTTTAGGTGTGATTGTTCGGGTGGATTTCCGGTGTCCTTTACAGGTGGTTCGTCAAGTGTCTCCATTGGTTTGGAGGATAGCCCCAATATCCGGCGCAGAGTGATATCCATGTCCGGTGTGTATTGCAAAGGGGCGTCGTCGAGGATTCGTGCCAGACGAATCAAGCCGTCGCTACTGATATCAAGCCCCATGACCGGGCTGAGGGTATCTAACGCGATAATAGCATCCGATGCGGTAAAAAAGGTGAGATAACCCAAGCCGCCGTCGACGTCCCGACGCAGCAGGGTTTTCCGAAAAATCGGGGCCAGCTGTTGCCAGGCATCGGCAAACTGGGCGTGCACAAAATCCCGGTGCTGCACCACACTGGCCAGCGCATCACTAAACCGGTGCCGGGTGATAAGCAAGGTTTCCAATAATGTTTGCCGATCTTCCACGGTCAACTTTTGTCCGGCCAGTTGAGTGATGATATGCACCAAAAAAGCGTCCCACTGCTCCCAAATTTGAATAAACCGCGCTTGTTCCTCGGGGGCCAGGCGGGCTTCGGGGGTCGACTCTTCGGGTGCGGACCCAACAGGCAAATCAATATTGACATGAGCCTTCATATGGTCGGATTCGACAACGATTTCTCCCGGCTTCATGGTATCAAGGGCCGTTTTGGCGACCCGTTGGTTGTGAGGTGGAAACAAGGGGAGCAAAAATGTTCTCAAGTCGTCCACGGGGGGCGCCAGATCAAGGGTAATCTGTTCCATATGGCCATGCACATCCTTGCGAATTCGGTTCCAGATAAAAGGAGATACCCTCGCCGGTTTTTTATCGTTGGTATAGAGCCTGGAATCAACGGTTTCAAAAGCGAGGGTGAAGGTATCCGGCAAAAATTTTGGTTGTTGCAACAGCTCCAGGTAGCCTTCCCATCGGATTGGCAAAAAACAATCGTTCCCAAAAGCTTTGCCCAATTTGAGCGAAACATGGGTTACGGAACGGAGTCGGTTCTCGCTACTGCTAAATTGTGGGTCCGAGGCCACAATCCGGGTGCAGCCGTCCTCTTCATCCAAGAGGGTGGCGCTATTGCCCTTTTCGGTAAAAGCGGATTGAACCGCCAGATGCTGCAACAACGGATATTCAAGGGTGATGGGTAGTTGGTGCACCGTTGATTGCGAAAAAGAGGTATTGCAAAATAACGATAAAAAGCCCAACGCCATCAATAATTGCACGGCGCGACATTTGAAGTGGGCGTGTCGATGTAAGATTATGGTCGGGCTTTTTTTCATCATCTAATGGTAAAAAAAGAGGGTTCAGCTTGTCAAGCCGTGGAATCTTCTCTATTAATCCCCCAAACCAAGTCAAAACACTGAAGTTTCGCAGTTCAAAATCAAACCATTTCCATCGACACGGAAATCAACCGCGCGTTTGTCGAGCTAAAATTCAGATCACTCTTAAGACGCAGCGGGATAACCAAAAACAAGGGATATGCAACGATATCATTGATGTTTCTATTTGTTTTGCTTCCCTTTTTAAAAAGAAAGCTGACCGAATTTTGGTCTAGCCAGTGCCTTGAAA
>Ga0209788_1000498_pt1 | contig 10439 bp, 7 predicted proteins | sample WorMetLIZISLAND1_2_FD_187415 | JGI IMG/M metagenome (GOLD analysis project Ga0209788, IMG submission 187415) | Marine gutless worms symbiont microbial communities from Max Planck institute for Marine Microbiology, Germany - Olavius clavatus LIZARD... ...
CGTCTAAATGAAGAGAGTGTTTGAGACTGCAGAACGTGAGGCGGTAAGGAATTCCATGTTTTGGGAGCTGAGATACAAAAGGCATGAGAACCAAATGAAGGGTTGTGGCGTGGAACTGAGAGTGAGTGACTTGCAGATGAACGCGTGGACCTGGCGGGTTTATGATACTGTAAAAGCTCGGTGAGGTATGGCGCATGACCGGTATGCAACGCTTTATAGGTTAAAGAGGCAAGTTTGAACTTGGTTCGCCATTCAATAGGCAGCCAATGGAGCTGTCTGAGAAGATCGGTAGATGTAAGTGAACAGGTACGAGAAGACTGTTGTGTCAGACTCTAGCAAGTGCGTGCTGTGCTCGCTGAAGACGAGGTATGTGCTTCTGTGGACAACCAAATAACCCAGAATTAACATAATCAAACCTCGACGACACTGAAGCAGAATCAACAGAAATGGCCATAGAATGGTCCATAGACAAACGGATGCGCCCGAAGGAGCGTAAATGATAGAAGCAAGACTTGGAAATTGCCTTTGTGTGAGGACCCAAACTAAGGTTGGAGTCAAGTGTAACACCGAGAATCTTAATGCTATCTGAAAACTAGATTACAGAGTCAGCTATTTTAACAGAAGTGAGACCAGACATCGTTTTTAACCGTTGAGATGTGCCAAAGAGAATAGCGGATTATAGTTCAAATGGCGTCCCTTGGTGGCTGCCAACCCCTGAATGTCAAAAGAAGTGAAAGGGGGCGTGGCCAAGGGTCACGTGACCTCTTAAATTTTTGGTCGTTAAATCATTACATCATAATAGTTCCAATAGTTCACTTGTGTCTTGTAGCAGGTAATACTGTGTGATCACATAATGCAGCAGTCACTCCATAGCTCTGAGATAACGAAGGCTACACGAAGTGCTATATCGTTTAACTTCAACTTAACAAACTAAAATGTTGTACTCTTCTTAGCTCTTCTTAACATCAGCTCATCCGAATGAGTTACCACTTCCGCAGTTGAATGGCAATGAACCTTCCGTTGTTGATGATAATGCGTGTGTAGCTATGCATTTAACAGGATGTGACAACTTTATATGGACGGCACAAGTTGGCGTTGCATCTCGGGGCGGAACGTACCATCCTTATACATCGCTCTCTGACTGTCGGAAGAGGTGTTTAGAAATGTCCACTTGCGTAGCAGTCGACGTCTCTGATGTCGTTTGCATTGTGCACACAAACATCAGGGACATCGATACAACATTCAATGCTAGGGGATTCAGACAGTACGTATACGAGTGTGAAACCTCTACGCCGACATCGACATCATCGACCACACCGACGGCTGCACCAACAACGCCGTCGACCGGCAGCACTACAACCGCAGTCTCGTCGTCGTCGACCACTGCACCAACAACGCCGTCGACCGGTACTACAACCACAACCTCGATGACCACTACGCCAAATTCGTATTTATTTTGTCCATTCACACACTTTTGCTGTAGGATGTATCGTTCACTCACATAACGCACCGAAAAACGAGTCGAAAAAACACGAATATGAGTTTTTGTCTGTTCAATGTCCAATTTTTTATTCTGTCTGTAAAATAATTTGCCGAGTCCTGTGTCCGATGCCTGGTGTCTGGTGTCCCATGTGCCATGTCCGATAACTTAGTGAACGTCGGAGATGATGTTTTCACTTTTGTGTGTGTGCACTCTCACGTAGTCAGATTAGCAATTTTTAACGGATTTTGATGAAATTTGGCACTGATGTATGGAACCAGAAATGAAAGATCCCTTTTGTTGGGAGTGAAAATTAAATAAGGATATCCCTATTTTTACCCCATTTGACTCCAAATTGGCACAACATAATACATTTTCAAGGGGTCCTATTTCAAAGGGAAGGGGAGAGAGAGGAAGGGAGAGAGGAGGAGAGCTTGCGTTATGACTGTTGGGGACGTACTGAAAGGACCACGTGAAGGTAACTGGTTCGTCTTCTAGAGGCTATACCGGTAGGGTGGACCAACCTACCAGAGTCTGTCAACCTTTTCGCTCTGGAAGCGGTGCTAGCTGGTATCTGAGGATCATTGATACAAAGAAATCATTGGCAGTTGGTTTACCAAAATGCTGTGTTATCACGTATGCAAGTGACACTCCGTAGCTCTGAGATGAGGTAGATTACCACGAAGAGCTATATCGTTTAACTTCAACTTAAAAAACTAATATGTTGGACTTTTCTTAGCTCTTCTTAACATCAGCTCCTCTGAATCAGTTGCCACTTCCACAGTCGAATGGCAATGAAGCTGTTGTTGTTATTGATAATCTGTGTGTATGCATGTGTTTAACAGGATGCGATAACTTTATATGGACGGCACAAGTTGGCGTTGCATCTCGCGGTGGAACGTACCATCCTTATACATCGCTCTCTGACTGTCAGACGAGATGTTTAGAAATGCCATCGTGCATAGCAGTTGACGTCTCTGATGTCGTTTGCATTGTGCACACAAACATCAGAGACATTGATACAACATTCAACGCTACGGGATTTAGACAGTACGTACACGAATGTCAAACCTCTACGCCGAAATCGACCTCATCAACCACACCGAGGGCTGCACCAACAACGCCGTCCACCGGTACAACCACCACGGCCTCGAGGACCACTATGCCAAGTTCGTATTTATTTTGTCCATTCACACACTTTTGCTGTAGGATGTATCATTTGCTCACAAAACGCACTGAAAAACGAGTCGAAAAAACACAAACATGACTTTTTTTCTGAGCAATGCTATGCATATCAGCATTGGACAGAATATAAAGTCATTTGCCGTGTCCAGTGTCCGATGTCTGGTGTCTGGTGTCCCATGTCCCATGTCTGATAACGTAGTGAACGTCGGAGATAATGTTTTCACTTGTGTGTGCATGTTGTCACGGAGTCAGATTTGCAATTTTTAATGGATTTTGATGACATTTGCCACTGACGTATGGAACCTGAAACGATGGACCCCTTTCGCTGGGAGTGAAAATTAAATAAGGATATCCCTATTTTTACTCCATTTGACTCCAAACTGGCACCTACATAATACATTTTCAAGGGGTCCTACTTCTAAGGGAAGGGGAGACAGAGGAAGGGAGAGGGGAGGAGGGGTTGCGTTATGATCCTCAGACACGAGGGGATGTTGGGGGATGGACGCCCCTGTACCAAAAGGACCACATGAAGGTAACTGGTTCGTCTTTTAGAGGCTATACCGGTAGGGTGGACCAACCTACCAGAGTCTGTCATCCTTTTCGCTCTGCAAGCGGAGGTAGCTCGTGTCTGAGGATCATTGATACAAAGACATCATTGAGAGCTGGTGTGCACAGACACAACATTTTCCCTAGTCAGTTCAGTAGGTCAACTCAGCCTTTCAGGGTAGGTAAATCGAGTAACGGCCTGTGCTTGGTGTGTTCACTTGTGTCTGGTGGCAGGTAGTACCGTAATACTGTGTTATCACATTTGGAAGTGACACTCCGTAGCTCTGAGATGAGGCAGATTACCACAAAGGGCTATGTCGTTTAACTTCAACTTAAAAAACTAAAATGTTGTACTTTTCTTAGCTCTTCTTAACATCAGCTCATCCGAATCAGTTTCCACTTCCGCAGTTGAATCGCAATGAACCTTCCGTTGTTGATGATAATGCGTGTGTATCTATGCGTTTAACAGGATGCGATAACTTTATATGGACGGCACGAGTTGGCGTTGCATCTCGAGGTGGAATGTACCATCCTTATACATCGCTCTCTGACTGTCAGACGAGGTGTTTAGAAATGCCAACGTGCGTAGCAGTCGACGTCTCTGATGTCGTTTGCATTGTGCACACAAACATCAGGGACATTGATACAATATTCAACGCTAGGGGATTCAGACAGTACGTATATGAATGTCAACCCTCTACGCTGAAATCGACATCATCAACCACACTGACGGCTGCACCAACAACGCCGTCGACCGTCAGCAGTACAAGCGCAGTCTCGTCGTCTCCGACGGCTGCACCAACAACGCCGTCGAGTGATACTACAACCACAGCCTCGAGGACCACTACGTCAAGTTCGTATTTATTTTGTCCATTCACATACTTGCTGTAGGATGAAAAACGCACCGAAAAACCAGTCGAAGAAACACGAACATGAGTTTTTGTCTGTCCAGTGCCATGCACAGCAGCATTGGAGAGAATATAAAATCATTTGCCAGGTCCGGTGTCCAATGTCTGGTGTCTGGTGTCCCATGTCCCATGTCCGATAACGTAGTGAGCGTCGGAGATAATGTTTTCACGTTTGTGTGTGTGCGCTCTCACGCAGTCATATTTGCAATTTTTAACGGACTTTGATGAAATTTGGCACTGAGATATGGAACCTGAAACGAAAGATCCCTTTCGTTGGGAGTAAAAATTAAATAAAGATATCCTTATTTTTTACCCTATTTGACTCCAAATTGGCGCCTACATAATACATTTTCAAGGGGTCCTACTTCTAAGGGAAGGGGACAGAGAGGAAGGGAGAGAGGAGGAGGAGGTTGCGTTATGACTGTTGGGGTATGGATGCCCTTGTACCGAAAGGACCACGTGAAGGTAACTGGTTCGTCCTCTAGTGGCTCTACCAGCAGGGTGGACCAGTCTGTCATTTTTTTCGCCCTGGAAGCGGAGCTAGCTGGTGTCTGAGGATGATTAATACAAGACATCATTGACAGCTGGTGCACACAGACACAACATTTTCCCTAGTCAGTTCAGTAGGTCTACTCAGCCTATCATCCCTTCAGGGTAGGTAAATCGAGTAATGGCTTGTTTTGCTGCAGTTAAGGCTTGGTGTGTTCACTTGTGTCTGGTGGCAGGTAATACCGTAATACTGTTATCACATATGCAAGTGACACTCCGTAGTTCTGTGATAAGGTAGCCTATCACGGAGTGCTATATCGTTTAACTTCAACTTAACAAACTAAAATGTTAGTCAACATCAGTTAGTTAACATCAGCTCATCCGAATCAGTTGCCATTGGCACAGTTGAATGGCAATGAAGCTTCCGTTGTTGATAATAATGCGTATATATGCATGTGTTTAACAGGATGCGATAACTTTATATGGACGGCACAAGTTGGCGTTGCATCTCGGGGTGGAACGTACCATCCTTATACATCGCTCTCTGGCTGTCAGACGAGGTGTTTAGAAATGCCAACGTGCGTAGCAGTCGACGTCTCTGATGTCGTTTGCATTGTGCACACAAACATCAAGGACATCGACACAACATTCAACGCTACGGGATTCAGACAGTACGTACACGAATGTCAAACCTCTACGCCGAAATCGACCTCATCAACCACACCGAGGGCTGCACCAACAACGCCGTCCACCGGTACAACAAGCACGGCCTCGAGGACCACTACGCCAAGTTCGTATTTATTTTGTCCATTCACACACTTTTGCTGTAGGATGCATCGTTTGCTTAGAAAACGCATGGAAAAACGAGTAGAAAAAACACGAACATGAGTTTTTGTCTGTCCAATTTTATACATCGCAGCATTGGACAGAATATAAAATCATTTGCCGGGTTCAGTGTCCGATGTCTGGTGTCTTCTGTCCCATGTCTCATGTCCGATAACGTAGTGAACGTCAGAGATGATGTTTTCCGTTTTGTGTGTGCGCGCTCTCACGGAGTCACATTTGCAATTTTTAATGGATTCTGATGAAATTTGGCACTGACATATGGAACCTGAAACGAAAGATCCCTTTCGTTGGGAGTGACAGTTAAATAAGGATATCTCTATTTTTACCCCCTTTGACTCCAAATTGGCACCTACATAATACGTTTTCAAGGGGTCCTACTTCAAAGGGAAGGGGAGGGAGAGGAAGGGAGAGAGGAGGAGGGCTTGCATTATGACTGTTGGGGGACGGACGCCCCTGGACTGAAAGGACCACGTGAAGGTAACTGGTTCGTCTTCTAGAGGCTATACCGGTAGGGTGGACCAACCTACCAAAGCCTGTCATACTTTTCGCTCTGCAAGCGGAGCTAGCTGGTGTCTGAGGATCATTGATACAAAGACGTCATTGTCAGCAGGTGCGCACAGACACAGCATTTTCCCTAGTCAGTTCAGTAGGTCAACACAGCCTTTCATCCCTTAAGGGTAGGTGAATCGAGTAACGGGCTGTTTTGCTGGAGTTTAGGCTTGGTGTGTTCACTTGTGTCTGGTGGCATGTAATACCGTAATACTGTGTTATCACATATGCAAGTGACACTCCATAGTTTTGAGATAATTTAGCGTACCATGAATAGATATATCATTTAACTTTAAGCTAACAAACCAAATGTTGTAGTCTTCTTAGCTCTTATTAACATTAGCTCATCCGAATCAGTTGGCACTTCCACAGTTAAATGGCAATAAAGCTTTTGTTGTTATTGATAATGCGTGTGTATGCATGTGTTTAACAGGATGCAATAACTTTATATGGACGGCAAAAGTTGGCGCTGCATCTCGGGGTGGAACGTTCCATCCTTATACATCGCTCTCTGACTGTCAGACGAGGTGTTTAGAAATGCCAACGTGTGTAGCAGTCGACATCTCTGATGTCGTTTGCATTGTGCACACAAACATCAGCGACATCGATACAACATTCAACGCTGCGGGATTTAGGCAGTACGTATACGGATGTCAAACCTCTACACCGAAATCGACATCATCAACCACACCGACGGCTGCACCAACAACGCCGTCGAGCGGCAGCACTACAAGTGCAGTCTCGTCCACAGTCTCGTCGACGCCGACGGCTCCACCAACAACGCCGTCGACCGGCAGCACGACAGACGCAGTCTCGTCATCGTCGACGGCTGCACTAACGCCTCCGTCGACTAGCAGCACTACAAGCGCAGTCTCGCCGTCGCCGACTGCTGCACCAACAACGCCGTCGACCGGTACTACAACCACAGCCTCGAGGACGACTACGCCAAGTTCGTATTTATTTTGTCCATTCACACACTTTTGCTGCAGGATGTATCATTTTCTCACAAAACACACGGAAAAACGAGTCAAAAAAACACGAACATGAGTTTTTGTCTGTCCAATGCCATGCATTGCAGCATTGGACAGAATATAAAATCATTTGCCGGGTCCGGTATCCGATGTCTGCTGTCTGGTGTCCCATGTCCCATGTCCAATAACGTCGGAGATAATGTTTTCACGTGTGTGTATGCGCGCCGTTACAGGTCACATTTGCAATTTTTAACGGATTTGATGAAATTTGGCACTGACATATGGAACCTGAAACTAAAGATCCCTTTCCTTGGGAGTGAAAATTAAATAATGATATCCCTATTTGTTACCCCATTTGACTCCAAATTGACACCTACATAATACATGTTCAAGGGGTCCTACTTCTAAGGGAAGGGGAGGGAGAGGAAGGGAGAGGAGAGGAGGAGGTGGCGTTATGACTGTTGTACCGAAAGGACCACATAAAGGTAACTGGTTCGTCTCCTAGAGACTATACCAGCAAGGTGGACCAGCCTACCAGAGTCTGTCATCCTTTTCGCTCTGCAAGCAGAGCTAGCTGGTGTCTGAGGATCATTGATACAAAGACATCATTGACAGCTGGTGAGCCCAGACACATCATTTTCCCTAGTGAGTTCAGTAGGTCAACTCAGCCTTTCATTTCTTCAAGGTAGGTAAATCGAGTAACGGCCTGTTTTGCTGGAGTTAAACCTTGGTGTGTTCACTTGTGTCTGGTGGCATGTAATACCGTAATACTGTGTTATCACATATGCAACTGACACACCGTTGTACTGAGATAAGGTAGCCTATCATGAACAGCTATGTTGTTTAACTTCAACTTAACAAACTAAAATGTTGTATTCTTCTTTGCTCTTCTTAACATCAGCTCATCCGAATCAGTTGCCACTTCCGCACTTGAATGGCAATGAAGCTTCCGTTGTTGATGATAACGCGCGTGTACCTATGCGTTTAACAGGATGCGATAACTTTATATGGACGGCACAAGTTGGCGTTGCATCTCGGGGTGGAACGTACCATCTTTATACATCACTCTCTGACTGTCAGACGAGGTGTTTAAAAATGCCAACGTGCGTAGCAGTCGACATATCTGATGTCGTTTGCATTGTGCACACAAACATCAGCGACATCGATACAACATTCAACGCTGCGGGATTCAGGCAGTACGTATACGGATGTCAAACCTCTACACCGAAATCGACATCATCAACCACACTGACGGCTGCACCAACGGCGCCGTCGAGCGGGAGCACTACAAGCACAGTCTCGTCGTCGCCAACGGCTGCACCAACAACGCCGTCGGCCGGTACTACGACCACATCCTCGATGACCACTATGCCAAGTTCGTATTTATTTTGTCCATTCATCCATTGCTGTAGGATGTATCGTTTGCTCACAAAACGCACGGAAAAACGAGTCGAAAAAACACGAAACATGAGATTTTGTCTGTCCAATGCTATGCATAGCAGCATTGGACAGAATATAAAATCATTTGCCGAGTCCGGTGTCCGATGTATGGTGTCCCGTGTGCCATGTCCGATAACGTAGTGAACGTCGGAGATAGTGTTTTCACTTTTGTGTGTGTGCTTTTTGAGCCGTCTTAACTTGAATGGAGTGAATGTTTGGTTTTTTGTTGGCAGTTAGTTCTACTACTACGAGTGGTACGCAAAGCTCTCCATCTTCACCACCATCAACCACGACTTTTGCTTCTACATCAGGCACGACGTCTGTCGTATCAACTACGCCAATAAGTGTTACGTCATCTCCCAGCAGTACTACGAAAACTCCATGTAAAAACGCTCCATAGCAACGTTTTTATAAATTTACATCTCAGCCTATCAAGTGGAATGATATAAACTATGGTTCTTTCACAATGCATAGATTAAAGTGGTCATTGGTTTGATGAGCAACATTTGCGACTTCTCTTGCATAAACAATTAACAGTAAAAACTGATGCAAGCAGCTCATCAACAAATTTGCGTGTTTTTTGTTTGCAGTTAGTGACTCTACATCTTCACCACCATCAACCACGACTTTTACTTCTACATCAGGCACGACGTCTGTCGTGTCAACAACGCCAATAAGTGTGACGTCGTCTCTTAGCACCGCTACGGAAATTCCAGGTAAAAACACTCCAGACAAACGTTTACATCAATTGACGTCAAACATATCAATTGGAACTATATATACTACAATTTTCTCGCAATGCATAGAATGAATTGACCATTGCTTTGGGGTGCAACATTCGTGATTTCACTTGTGCATAAACAACAATGAAACTGATGCAAGCAGCTAATCAAAAACTCCAGTTTGATATGTCTTGATGGCAATTTTCTCCACGCCCTAAAAGCGCGGCAATGAAATAGTCTGTCGGTCTGAATGTCCGTCAATGACGAAAAAATTATAGTTTGGCTATCTGCTGATTCATTGTGACTAAACCTGTAACAATGTAAAACTTTATTTACACTGTGCTGAATGTAGAATGCTGGACACAAACTAACGATTTTCATGGATTTGGCGGAGTTCCGCATAATTTTACAACACTGGGTCAATGCCAAAGGGCATGTATCAATAACAACACGTGTGTTGCCATTGACTGGGAACCAGACAACGTTCGGAGAACCTGCTGGACTCTAACAACAACACCCATCAGGAAGACTACAGAGGATAGAGTTATTATTCACTATGAACTGCATCGAGTTTGTCCAGGTTAGTCTGTGTACTATACTGCAACATATTTGATTAATACGCAGCATTGTGTAACGCCAAGTAAATATGATGTATTTCGCACTGGTTATTGTTTACAAAAGAATCTTTATTGAGTAGCTTTTTGAGCCGTCTTAACTGGAATGGAATGAATGTTTGGTTTTTTGTTTGCAGCTACTTCTACTACTACGAGTTCACGTGGAACGCAAAGCTCTCCATCTTCACCACCATCAACCACGACTTTTACTTCTACAACAGGGACCAGGTCTGTCGTGTCAACAACGCCAGATGTGATGTGGTCTCCCAGCAGTGCTACGGAGACTCCAGGTAAAAAACGCCCGATACCAACGTTTACGTAAATTGATATATTACCCTTTTACGTGAGACATAGCATAACGGCGAATACATACGGTATATTTTGCGCAGGTTATTTTTTTTATAAAACAGCGTTTATTGACGACACATTTTCAGTTGTCTCGTCGTAATGTGAATGGAATAAATGTTTGGTTTTTCTTTGCAGTTAGTGATTCTACTTCTACGAGTTCACTTGGGACGCAAAGCTCTCCATTATCAGTACCATCAACCACGACTTTTACTTCTGCAACAGGCACGAGGTATGTCGTGTCTACAACGACAGCAGATGTGAAGTCGTCTCCCAGCAGTGCGATGAAAACTCCAGGTAAAAAACGCTCCAGTCCAAAAACGTTTACGTAAACTGACATCTCA
>Ga0209788_1000499_pt1 | contig 10436 bp, 4 predicted proteins | sample WorMetLIZISLAND1_2_FD_187415 | JGI IMG/M metagenome (GOLD analysis project Ga0209788, IMG submission 187415) | Marine gutless worms symbiont microbial communities from Max Planck institute for Marine Microbiology, Germany - Olavius clavatus LIZARD... ...
GGAACGTCTTCAGCTTCCGCCGAAATTGTACAGAGTTCACAGTTGGATCACGCAGATCATCAGGCAGTGAGTTCCAAACTGTAGGTCCGGCGACAGAAAAAGCCCGAGTCCTGAAGGTGCTGCACTGAACACGTGGAACCGACAGTTGATGACGTCTGGCAGATCGCAGATGGTGACGACCGGGAACTGTGGAAATTGGCACACAGTAGTTGGCAAGATATGCTGGAGCCCGATGCCGGAGACTCCGATGGACTGTGACAGCCAGCTTGTATTGCACCCGCTGAGGAACACTCAGCCCGTGCAGATCATCATGCATCAGCCGTGACAGACCATGCTCGCATTTCCGGGTCCCTGTGACCAGACGCGCCGCAGCATTTTGAACCCGCTGCAACCTGTCCGTGATCTTCTTCTGTGCAGAAGCCAAAGCCGAGTTACAAAAGTCAATCTGCGATGTGACAAAGGCATGTTCAAGTGTTCAGTGTTCAGCGTGAGCAAATGAAGCAAGTTATTCATCTATTCGGCTATCCAGCTGCAAGTGCGTAATAAACTCAGTGTTCAAGTGTTCAGTGTTCAGCATGAGCAAATGAAGCAACAAACAAAACTCACATGGCCAGGGATTACAGCCAAGAAACTGCATCTGTGTGTGTGCAAGAGTCTGCACGTGTGATACTAAAACCCTCAAACAACAACATCTTTGCAGAGCTACTCATTTCAAGTCGTCTGTCTAATATCTACTCAACCTTGTAACTATAGCTATGCAAATATAAAAACAGACATTACACTCACCGCCAGTCACCTCACACATCGCATCGAGAGCTGTATCACTCGCCGACGGCACAAAACTCGACATCTGGTCATTCGGTGGTGTCGCAGGCATACGCAGAACAATACCAAAAACTCGCTGATCCCAGCGGAACGGCTCCTTTGTCAGTTCACTACCAGGTGCTGCATTCGTCATCGGCAGATTCAACTGTGTGCATCAAACACATCATTTCATTGTCTTCTGCAGATCATAGACAATCTTAGCAAGGTCACAAGATACAAAACCAAGGCCAGATTTAACAAAGCCAAGGCCAGTCACAACACTATCTGCCATTTGCTCAAAATTTGGGCCCGATTCAATTCAGAGAAATATATATAACTTAAAATGATACTACTTAGACCTGCACGACAACAAACTTTACTGCTTAGCACATGAAACGTTACAAAATTGTTCAATTGTTCAATAATTTAAGAAAGTCACACATCAATGATATGACAGAAACCAACACACAGCAAAGCCTATTTGCTCAAGAATTAAGCACACAGTACCATAGACTAAGGCCAATAGACCTGTAAGCCAGCTTAGCAAAATTCATGGCGGCTAAGCCGAAATTTTTTCTCGGTCGGCGGCTAATTCGGCGGCTTACGGGTATAGGGCCAAATATCATTGATAATAAGCATTTCAGACTGTTGTAAAATAAGCAAGTAACATTACATCCTTAATTTAGTAACTGTTGTAGGTCTTCTGATTATATTAGTCAATGATTTGTGCCAAATCAGCAAGTGAATGATGAGCAGAGTATAATGTTCAATTCAATGCATAATGTGTCACAAGCCATCATGGCGTTAACGGGCCTCGACAGCTTGACCTTGTCTACGACGTAACTTAGTACAGCCTATCCTGAATTGGGACCGAGGGCAGGCGGGCTAATTGACCCCCTGGAGATGTAAAATGCATGAGGTGGGGGTTGAAAAATTTAGCAGGGGTTCAACTCCCCTAACCCCCGTCAACTCACACCTCAGACTAACCTCTGATGATACTCCTGATAACACCGTCATTCTACCTCCATCTGTCAGACAAATGATCATTGCTGGCTCGAGATAAAATGGGCACCGACCCTACAAAACAACATCAACAACAACAATATATTACTACACTTTGCACTCAAAAATAACAGTATACAATATTATTGTAATAAAGCACAGTTAAACATTAAACAGCATATGCAAGGCACAGTAAGTTAACAATAAAATACACAACTAGATGCTTAAGACAGCAGGTGATAACTATTGTCAAATATTTAACAGAATAACGAATAACAAAACCTAGTAGCACAAAATGCACCAGTAAGATAGCATTCACAATTATTGTGTGTCTTGCTTTATACAGCCCACCTGTCCATACGTGTCTATTCCAGAAAGCATTCGATTGACATTCAGAAGATCAAATGTATGCTTCAGCGCAGATCCAAGAGTTGACAGGCCAAGTGCTTCTACGTTCTTCAATTCTCGTACAAATGTTGCATGACTTTCTTTCCAACCAGCCTAAGCAATTGGAGAAAGCAAATTCAACCTTGCTGGCTCAAAATAACAAACTAGCATTGCATACTCCACTATTAACAACTGTATTAACTTTCAAAACACTCACTAACTATCCCTTATTTACCTTAGATTTATCTGTACAGCGTACAACTTACAAGACATCACTGAATAAATCTGTTGCACATAGGACATCTGAAAGATAGTTCTAACGGAAGGATATCTATTATACAGCCTCATTACCGCTACGCGCAATGATACACTGCGCCAGCGCCCAGCTCACAATAAAGGCAAAAATGGCGCAGAGTAGAGGGAAGGATATGTTCTCTCGAAATCTTCGTCGTTATTGCGACTATATCGTCGACACGACGATATAACGAGCACAAAAATCGTACCGAAAGGTCCATGCAACGCTTCGAATACTTATCGGTCAAAAAATCGGCAGAATACAACCGAAAATCGACTCACTCTGACGTTCGCCGGCGGTTCGTCGAATGTCAACAACATGTAACGATCCCATCGGCTGTTTGGATCTCGCGATCTAATCTAAAATACCACAGCTTTCAGTTAATTCAACAACACACGACGATTGTGCGTCTATATAAGCTTAATTTTATGCACGAAAATTAGAGATTTACCTTCATAAATGTCTCTACAGCGGCCTTCGCTGTGTCCAGTATCGTCGTACCCAAATAGGTTCTCTGGTTCATCGACGCACTCGTATCAACGAGAAACACAATGATTGTCATTCTTACAGTCCTATAATCAGCAACAGCTAGCAAACATATGTATCCCGGAAAGAAGTCCTAAAAAGGACTGATAACGTCAAAAACTGACATAAAACTGGCTGACATTTCACCCACACAACTGCGACGGCCGCTGCCTTTCCAGCAGCTAAAAACAGTCGTTGATATATCGGTCACGTGGTACGTCCGCCATAGATTCGCCATTGGGCGAGGCAAGTCACGTGGCAATAACGTATGCAACATAGCTCATAAATATGCAAATCGGTTGCTGTGTGGTTGCCAACGAGCAGTCTCGGAGTCTCGAAGCAGCGCGTCCAATGGTTGTGGTACTGGGGTACAAATGAAATAACTGCGAAATTACATTACATTACAACGAAGCTTCTTAATAGTTGGCATCGAAAATAAATATTAAACGACAACTCCCACTTGTAAATGAAGCGTTGTAGTCCAATACCGAGATGAGATTGAGACTTTTGGCTTTCAGTCCAAGACGAGACCTCCCCACTGTTCCACACTGTCGATGGAGACGACAGACGAGACGTTTGAGAAAGGCGTCACGGTCTCGAGACCGAGAAATCAGGTACAACCCTGCAGGCTGCACTCACTGACTTTTGTCAGCATCCGAAAACCTGGTTTTTCGGTCATGTCAAGGTCAATGCTATAAGAACCAATTGCAGTAGTGATATCCGAACCGTCATCAAAGCTTCATCTTGAACTGCTAAATTGTCTAGCCTAACCTAATCCTTGTGTAGCTATGACATTATCCGGTACATAGGCAATTTTGATACGACCTTCATCCACACAGGGTGCCACAAACTATACAAAAAGCGTGATCAACTGATGAGCTTGAAATCATTTGGCAGAGTTGTAAGTTGGAAACTGGCAAAAAGCTGCATTCTCCCTCCCTCTTTTCCCTCAACCCATCCTGTTCCCTTTCCATTTCTTGTATCTTCTATACTCCTTTCCTCGCTCCCCTATAAATTCAGCTGATGAGTATCTGGTCAAGAGCTATAACATTACACTGCAGTCAGCATTTTTGGGATATTTTGAGGTCAGGAAACGTGTCTGGTAACAACATCGCTTATTTATGTGCATGGGATGATGAGAGTCTATCCCCCAATAACCAAGCGGCTATTTCTCCCCTCTCCCTCCTTTCCCTTCTGTTCCGTCCGTTTTCTCTCCTTCCCATCATCTTCCTGCTATTAAGTCCCCTTCAAACCAGCAATGGGCTCTAGGGAGCATTGTAAGCTTTTTTATTCGGGTTGGGACTGAAGCACATATACAAGGTGGGCCAAAAAACTGCACTCCCTTTTTCATTGCAATAACTTCATATACTCTCAATATTCATAATTTTTGGCACATTTATTATTATTATTATACACTGTTGAAAATTTGCAACTGGATGATATATTGTTAAGTCACCTAACAGGCCTTGTAAAAACTGAATCAAAATATTGCTTGAAAGAATGTTTATGAAGCGTCACCTGCTACCATAGCAACAGCCTCCCGACCACAATTAGGCCCATGAATAAGTAATAATCGTCAGGTACAATTCTTTCTTTATGAAATTTTAACAAAAATTGACAATCATCACCAAAGAAAATAGTGGAACAGTGTATAGAAGTGAACATGACCAAAATCATCATCAAAGATTTTACAAGATATTGTAGTTACACAAACCAAGTTATGTGGGCTAACTATATATCCTCCAATTACAAATTTTCAAGAGTATACATGCAATAATTATTAAAATCGGCTGAGACAGACTAGGTCATTGCTATGAAAAGGGTGGTTTGTAGGCCCACCCTGTAGATTCTCCGAGTGAAAAACTCATGTGATGGAAACTAAGTACACTTTTGGAATGTTAAAGTTTAATAGAAAACCTAAAAACTCTCTCAAAATTGTCCATGACACAATGGCACCAACATTAGAGTAAATACTTGTTATTGCACTGGCCTTGCAAGCTGCACCAAACTCGTATATTTATTTATTCTCTCAAAAATAAAGTGGCTGTATTGTTTTTAGGCACCTAAGAAAGTGCCGGTAGTACGATACCGGTACTGGAGCCATGCCAGTTTCACAAAAATAAAAAGTAGTAAACATAATATCTGAATCACTGATACCACCACTGCATTTTACTGTGTTCAGTTCCTTATTTCATGTGTTAATTGTAGTACACAATATGTAACATTAGGAATTCTCATGTAAGCATTAACAAAATATTTTACTACTATCCACCATATATCCAAAATGTAAATGTTTATTAAATAAGCTGCTTCATAAACAGTCAGCATGTTGAAAACGAAGCACAGTGGACAATAAAAAGTACAATTCATCTCAACAAATTGCACAGTTCAATTAACCCTTGACAGTGCAGCTGAGCCGACACACAGCGACAAAAAGTTGTTTGATTATCTCACACATAACAAATATATGCCGACACAATAACCACTGAAGGGCGAGTTGCTACATTTAGCTTTCTGCTCCATGAAACGTTAGTAAATGTGTGAAATGTAACAGCCCACCTATCAGCGGCCAATGCACGATTATCGAATAATTACACGTAATAATGGCCCCATGCTCCAACAATTCCCAAAGTTTTAACTTTAAGGACTGGTTCAACATGCAGTAACTTTGCAAGCATAGGCCAGTTAAATGAAAAACAATAGTACTAGTGATCCAATTCTGTGCTGAGAAGAGCATTAACTAGAATTTCTACCGAAAAAATGACTAGTGTTTCAAGTCAAGGGGTTTCCAATGTTGAGATTCAAACATCATCTGCATCAGTGAACACTTCTCCAGAACCGAAACTGTTCAGGACTTCTCAGTGGCCAAATTTGTAGAAGACCATCCAACATTTGGCATCATACATTTCAGAAATTAGGCAAACTTACAAACTTAAACACAGTCAAAGATGGGAAGGCTAAATGCTGACAACATATTTTGATTTGATATTGCTTTCACGGCATTTTATAATTCAGCCAACAGACATTAATGCACTGTGCAAGTTTATACAAAAAGTTGTGACGGTCATGAGTTGAGTCAATGGCAGACACTGGTAGCCAAAATGTTGAGGGTAGCATTGACATATCTATGCTCAAATCAACACAAAAGCATTGCATTAAACAGGCTGAAGCTATTGCCATGTTTGTCGCAAAATGAGCTAGAGTAAAATCTGCCTAAATGATGAAGATTCTCATTTTTGCAGATAAAACGGAATTGTTCTTAACAAGATAAGCTGTGTTCTGCCGAATGCAGCGTCTGTCCAATCCTTTTGCCATAGACCATTCAGTAATTTCATTATAATGTAGAATCCGAAATTTTCATTACCATGGCAACAATGGCCAGTCTATAGTAAATTTTACATTATTCGCCCTCAGACACACTGTTTGGTGCAAGATTCTCCACTATATCTCTTTTATAAGCTGAGCTATAGCCAATTTTTTTGTAAATATCCCTAAATTTTCCTTACCATGGCAACAGGGGTTGGCCTGGGGTAAATCTCAATGACAGCAGTAAATAGCCCGACCTCGCAAACCCCCGTTTAGTGCAAGATTGTGGACTATATCTCTTATCAGCAGAAGATGCTGGGCAGACACTCATTAGACAGCAGCATTTTTCTGAGTGAAATGACGCCATGGCCGCCATCTTGAACATATGACGTCATATCAAATATCAGTCTCCGTCAACTGATGCATATTTACTTAAAGAACAACCACGCCAAAGTTCATCCCAATCCATTTGAAACAACGGAGCCTTAGGCTTTTTTGAAGACGGTTGCCCCAACGGGCCAACAACACCAAGAAGAAGAACAAGACCAGCAGCGGTATGGGATCAGTTCCTGATCCAAAAATGTGAAGCAATATAAACTATCCATCCATCCATCCATCTTTATTTGTTGGAACTACAAAGACAATATTTCACCAAATAAGAAAGTTGCAGCTGGCGCCCACCACAAATACAGTACAAACCAGTATAGTACAGGCAGTGATTATGCAGCCGCTAGTTTCACGAATACTGTCTCTGATATGTCAGAGCTAGCCAGCATCTACCTAGCGTACTCAAGGCTTCCACTAGTTGACAAATACGTTCGCAATAAAAAGAATCGAACGTGGAACGACATGATATCAGTCTGGTTAGAGCTAGCTGGCATTGCAGATCTGTTGCATGATGACGGTGCAGAGGTCCATTACTTGCAGGTATTCATCAGCACCATCGATCAAACGTTTATCAATCACCTGACAACATGTATACATGCATGCTACTATACTGTATCATTCTGAATCTATAACAATTCCATCAATAACTTAACAATTTCAGCTACTTATAAAGATATAAAGAAAGAGGTCAGGAAACTTGCCATAAGTAAGTAAATAAAAATACTTCTATATTGCATAGTTAAAGTAGTTCACACTATGCCGCGGCCCCAATGTCCAAAAAAAAGGTTTAAGTGAACACTGGAAGCCACTGTACGATAAGCCACTTGTCTGAGATGTGGCGGTAAATTGTTCCATAGTCTGGGATGGCAGCTGCAAAGGCTCTGTTACTAAAGGTGCCACTGGTCTGGGAGATGACACATCCCCGACTGTCTATGGAGCACAGTCGTCATTCACTAGCGATGACAGCCATCAGCTACATATGAGAGAATTACCAGACAGAGAGACTGATAAACAAGCATGACACACAAGGCAGACTTGAGCCCATAAGCATTTAACAATCTCTGTAAGTGGCAGCTGACTGGTATGAGCTAATGATATCGCGCTGCATTGTGCGGCCATCCATTACCCACACTGAATAACTGGATCTGTGGTGTAGCTGGCAAAAATACCACAGCCACGAACAGCCATCCCCAAGCTCTCATGCTAACACTCATTATGCTGCCCCATGGACAGATGGCTAGGCTGTGTTCACCTTAGTGCACAGTTTACCTGTCTCCAGATGGTCACCCAGCCAAGTACTAACCGGGCCCAACGTAGAGTAACTTCGCTCATTGAGACAAGCATGTTACCACTGAGCCAAACCACCAATCTAGCTTCTTTAATCAGCCTCCTTTGCCACAGTTAATCTTAACCCCAATAAAAACCTTCGGGATTGCTGCTGTAGGTCTTTAAAAGATGGACGCCATTCTTGTTATCTGTTAAACAGCATCAAAACACTGAAGGAACAATAACACCTATGTTGTAATGCCCTGGATAATCAAACACTGCTCACATCAGAGGAATGGGCGGTCGCCATGTTACACAGACTAGGATATGAGGGAACGAAAGCAAAATGATTTCAGGCAATTTCTTATAATGTGGCAAATACTCTTCCAGCACAAATACATGATTGCAGCGATGTTTGTAAGTTTATAACACACAAAACAGAAGCTCAGCTGTTGCCACGATAGTCGATTGCACTGAGTACAACGTATACTGAGTTCAATGTGCAGTATAGCTACTTCTGGCTGTACCATGCCCACTTATATTAACCACAACTTACATAATTTACATTAATTATTATCAAATGTAAATTATTTATAATAAATCGTATTAATTAATTAACATTAATTAACTGCAATGATACACACTGCAGAGCATCAGAATCACAGTTATAAAAATTCCCAGTGGTACTTATTACATCTCTGCATAAACACTTATTCCCGATAAATATTTTAAGACAACTGGAGTCAACTGACAGCAAGACGTTCACAGATGGCTGATTTCTGGCGATCATTGAGTGACTCTGAGACCACAATGCGGTCGTGCAGTTGCAGAATTATCTGACCCGCTGAATGTCCATCGGCCATAACATCCTACAGTATTTAGATCACAAGAGCAATCACAACTGTTTGAATGTATCAGTAACTGTCAGCAAACACTAACATTTTATACTAGTCAAAGACCCGTCATGTATAGGTCTTTTGGTGGCAGACAACTGGCATTAAATAATGCATATTGCTCTGATACTACAAGGTGTGCCAATAAAAAACTGGATTGCTAATTAGTGCAACAAAAATACAATGGAAAGGCCACTTTAATCCTAGAATAAGAAAGCATAAAATGGATGACATCGTTGAAATATTCTATGTGCAGAATATACACAATCACATGACATCAGAAAGTGTTAATCTTTACAAATAGTGCCGTTAACTGCAAACATTAAGGTTGTTTTATGACATGGTATCAAGCAACCAAATGACATCAATGGGTTTAAGTACATAGTATTCCAAAATTCAATCAAACTATTTGACTTTCGGATCAAGAACTGATCCCATATCACTACTCATCTCGTTTTCTGCTTGTTCAGGCAAGGCTATTTGAAAACGCCTAAGACTCCATCATTTCAAATCGGGTCATGGTGTTATTTGGCAGGATTCTTCTTCACGTAAATATGCATCGAATGACAGAGTCAGATTTCTGATATGATGTCACACTTTCAAGATGGTGGTCACGACGTCCGCCCACCATTCACAGCTGCATATGCTGCAGTGTCAGGCAGCTAGCTACCGCAGCACCTGTGACATCACTGGCTCGGTGTTTGTGCTACAGTTCCTGGTCCATAATACATCGGCACTGGTTTTGCAACATTTCCAAAAGTTAAAGAAAGTCCTGCTTTATCAATACACACTGTACAAAAGGACTTTCAGTAGCATCTCTCTTGCAGTTTTCCCTCAGAGTTACTCATTCCCCTAGGTCACTGTATATTATGCAGTTGTTACCTTCACAGTTTTTTCCAGCTTTTCATATGATCCAGAATGGCACACTTTCATCAGGTCCGCCACAACGTCATCTTCAATTACCTGCAACAATTAACTCACTGTAAGCAACTAAGTGAATATTAACAAGTTAACAAATAACTGCCAGCTACTTTTAATACAGTCCCAAGAACAGACAAGAACACAAGGTTGCAGAAAGTTCAAATACGTAGTAACAGTAACTGAGAGCAATTTCTGTTCAGGAATGTCGTTAAGTGAAGGTCACCAGATTTCACAATGCTCAATCATAATATGTGCATAAGCTCGTAACTTGGCTAAAACGTTGCCACAGAAATGGTTAAAACACACACTACTTTAAAAACATTGAAGGTCCAAGATCACAAAGTCACGTGACATTACTTTTATTATAATAACACATGTTGCACATGACAAAAAATTACACATTTAAGATACGATATAAAAAAGCCGTAGTTGCTAACAGATGTGGTGAGTAATGTGTAATAACCTCACAAAATACAATACAAGTCAGTATACTGCACAAGTCAACCAGTCAAAAATAAACAGAGATCACAATAAATGGCTTAATCTTAGCACTGAAAAAGGTTACAAGAAAGCCCAGCTAACGCAAAGGGAAGCGCGCGACAGCCTTGGTATATAGTACGCAAGTCACCAAATCGGCCCCCATTTAGGAC
>Ga0209788_1000500_pt1 | contig 10425 bp, 14 predicted proteins | sample WorMetLIZISLAND1_2_FD_187415 | JGI IMG/M metagenome (GOLD analysis project Ga0209788, IMG submission 187415) | Marine gutless worms symbiont microbial communities from Max Planck institute for Marine Microbiology, Germany - Olavius clavatus LIZARD... ...
CAACGACTGGGATACCTTCTGGGTCGTGCCCGACCACCCGGAGCTTCCGTTAATGAATAACGAGGCCGAAAGGGCGCTGCGCCATTGGGTCATCGCGCGACGCATCGGTATGGGTACCCGCACACCCTTGGTGTTGAATTTTCAAATGTTGGAGTAGAGTGTCTCATTTACGAATTCAACCAAGAGAATTTTTAGTACCGAAGCCGGTTTTTCGGACACCTTGTGGAGTTTGCGTACCGTCCCTATCATGCCGTCTCGCTCTGAGACTAGCGATCCACGCCGCCCCGTGGAATCGAAAAGCTCCGTGGCCATGTACCTGCGGGGATTGGTAGGATAGGCTGCACCCACTGGAAAAAATCGAGCAAGGGCTGCGGGGAGAAGATTCAGCCGCAAATAACCGCCAATGAACGCAAATCTATTCGAAAAAGTCGACGAGGATGAACTGACCTTTTCAGCTCATGGGCATCCATTCGCGTTCATTGGCGGCAAGAAAGAAAATATCGAGTAAGTTTAATGGTGGGCACAGCCTACCCTATGATCGACTGAGCCTTTGTCTCCGGGTTTCTCCACTTCGTTTCAGAAGAGCCACACCCTTTTCCAAATGCATCGACAGGCATGAGACAGGCATGAAATCCGTTTAAAATTCTTCTTACACCGCTATAATCCGGCATTATTGCCAATTGTTGGCTAGGATCCCATTCGAACATTACCCACTACCCCGTGACGGGCATAAAATTTGCAGAATGTTTACCGACCGGCCACAACACACCAAAGGCCATTGCCGCCGGTTTGGCCACCATCTCGTCGGTGGCGACATGCTCGGCTCACGGAGACAATCGCGCATTGCGCTCCTGGCAACCCCCGAGCAGCGGCGAATCCTACCGAGACAGCCGTCTGCGGTGAAATAAACCACCGAGCCATGTGGGTCGCGCATCCTCCACTGACCGCTACCTTGTTGCTGTTGATTGCGGTACCACTGACGGTCGAGGCGGAAAATCACTCGAGCGAGAGCCGCAAGCGGGATCTGGCTACCGCTGAGCAGCAGGTGCAGGACCTGGAGCAGGACCTAGCCCTGGGTCGCGATCGCCGCCGCCAAATCGAGGCCGAACTCGAGCACCATGAACGCGCGATTGCCGAGCTGGCACGGGAGGGGCACCGGCTGGCGACGAGGATCACCGAGCAGGAACAGGTTCTGGAGCGACTCCACAGCCAAGCGGCGACCGAGCGCACGACCCTGGAGCAGGAACGCGCTGCCCTGGGAGACCTGTTGCGTTCCGCCTACGCCCTGGGAAGAGGAAGCTTCCTGCGCATTCTACTCGGCCAGGAGGATGCGAATCGTCTGAGTCGGGTCATGGCCTATTACGGGTTCCTCAATCGCTCCCGCGTAAGGCGTATCGAGGCCGTGACCCGTCGCACCCATAGGCTCGGAGAGCTGACACGGAAAGCGGGCGAGGAGAAGGCGCGGCTCGTTGCGCTAGCCCGGAGACAGGATGAGACCCGGACCCGCCTAGCACGAGTGTGGGATGAACGCAGCGCGGTCTTGAGCGCCTTGGAGCAAACCATCGCCACCCGCGCCGACCGTGTCGAAGCTTTGCGCACGCAGGTGGAAGAAATGCGCAGGCTACTGGAATGGCTCGGGCAAGCGGCCCAGGTGCTGCCGGAGGCGGGGTCGCAGCCGCCTCCACTGCATCAATTGCGCGGACGCCTAGCTTGGCCGCTGGTCGGTGCTTCGCTGCTGTCGCGCTACGATAGTCTCAAGGAGGATGGCATCCAACGCTGGGATGGTGTTGTCCTGGCGGTCAAGGAAGGCGCCCCGGTGCGGGCCGTTCACCCCGGCCGCGTAGCCTATGCAGATTGGCTGCGTGGCTTCGGATTGTTACTCATCATTGAGCATGATGATGACTACATGACGCTCTATGGCTATAACCGGACGCTGCTCAAGGAGCCCGGAGAGTGGGTCGCTGCCGGCGAGACGATCGCTCTGAGCGGCAGTAGCGGCGGTCGTCTGTTACCCGGACTCTACTTTGCCATCCGCTACCGTGGACGTCCCCTGAATCCCGAGCAATGGTGCTGGCACCCGGGGGAGGTGGACCCCGAACCTTCCGCCATCGTCTCTCCGGAAGGGGCGCCGGGTGAGCTTTGCTTTAGGCAAACGGTAACTATTCAGGACCTCTTACCAAGCAGCAGGCTACGCACGTACCCTAGCACTATGCCTGAACAGCACGCCCTCCCATGCTCCAGAAAGCCCTGACGACGAGCTTAAGCGGCTGCGTGAACGGGTGGCGGAGCAGGCTGCGATCATTGAGGGACTGCAACCATTGAGCAGATACATGAGCGCATTCAGGAACTCGAAGCACGTCTGGCTAAGGATAGCCACAACGGAGGAGCCCAGGAAAGCGAGGGAGCGTAAGCGACGAGCGGAGTGCGACGCCCCCGCGAAGGCGTAGGGTCGTGCGTTTCGTCGGAGTGCGGCGCGTGAGCGCCGGCGGAGACGAAAGGCTCGGCCATGCGACACGGCGTCCAGTCCTTGTGGGAGTCCTGGTGCCGCGCGGAGTGCGCGCCGGGACGGACGCAGGACGAACGCGGACCGCCGAAGGCCCATGGCCGTCGCCTAATTCTGTGCACCCGACATCGGACGGACCCCATTTCGGGTTTCGCGAACAATGGCGACGCTCCGGTTGTCCTACTTGTCCGAGCACGCAGTGATAAGGCATCATTGACACCCACTACAGGTAACATCATAGAAAATATCAGCGCTCCCAACCGAATTACAGCCTAAAGCCGCCATTAACATAGGTAATAAAAAATAGGCTTTTCCATTCATAATCGATACGTTGCTTATGGAACAGGCTGTGTGACGCCACACAAAACGCGAAGAGAATCCAGAGTCATCTCTTTGAGTTATCGTCCTAGGACGTGACATCCACACCTTAATCATATCATAGCTGCATAGCTCGTACTCGGAGCGTGAAATTACGCAAACATCACATCCCAGGGCGATATGCACCCATTCATGGATGGTGAGATAGGGCTGAGATTTTGTGACTCATGGGGCTTGGTGTGTGGGAGATACCTCCCACACACCAAGCCCCATAGCCTTTTAAGATTTCTTACGTCGCGTTGGGCTGTAAAGTTTAGCCCAGGTTTTTGCACCAATCACACCATATCGGCGAAGGTTTCAGGCGTTGACACTCGGGCTTCATGTCCTAACACGCTGATTTCACTTGGGTGCGAGTCACGCGGCCAAGCTAGCGAGAATACGCGGGGAGCGCGCAGAGCATCCACTTCGCCAAACTTCCTCATTTGAAATCTAATGCGTCAAGCCATCAATCCGCAAAAGCCGCTCGGTGCGCAGAGCATCTCGGCCATCCAGTTTGACCCGAAATCGCGTGATGATATTCCACAGATCTTGCGGAGTCTGCAATACATCTACACTACGCCGGAGCTGCGTGAGCGCGTGTTTGCCCTCCGTGCCGGGGTCATCCCGGCGAGCACGCGCGAGGGCCGGAAGGGGGCCACCGATGCGAGCACCGGCCGTCCCGGTATGGATCAATGGAAGATTCTGGTGCTCGGGACCTTGCGCCTGGGCCTCAACGCCGACTTCGGCCGGATTCACGAGCCGGCCAACCAGCACAACACCCTGCGCCAGATGCTCGGAAGAGCAACTGGGCCGACAATACCCAAGTTATAACCTGCAAACGCTCAAGGACGATCTGCACCTCTTCACCCCCGAGCTGCTCGACCGCATCAACCAAGAGGTGGTCCGGGCCGGTCACCAGCTCCTGTGGCAGACGCCCCTGGTGGGTACGGAACATGCGCTCTGAGCGTCCTCGTGCCTCAGGAGAGTAAGGCCGGGATCATCTCGATCCCCAAGCGGGCCATGGCCTTGCCAGATTGCGTGGGGTTCTCCTTGGCTACCTTGCCGCCAGCTTCCGGGGTATACCAGTAGTGGCTGCCTCGATCGGTGTAGAGCGAGGCGAACAATCCGCGTTGCCTGATCACGTCGCACACGCCCATGAAGCTGGAGGCCGCACCTTACCTCGGTGACCGGCGCATTGAGTAATGCTCGTTGGTGGCGTCGTCCATGGTTACGACCCAATCCCACTTCACTCCCGGTACCCAGTCGTGGGTGCTTGCGTCCTGGTGCAGCATCATGCCCGGCCCGGCCGCGCGGGTGCGCCGCTTGCGGTGCTTGCCTCGCCCAGGTGCCTTCTGCACCACACCGGCCTCTTGCAGTCGGTTCTTGACCCAGGTTACCCCGAGCAGCCCCCGTCGCGTTGGTACCAAGCTGGAAAGGCTTGACGTTCCAGCCCGCATGTCGTCGACGGTAGCGCTCCACCAGCGCCATGACCTCACCCACTGACGCCCGCCGGTGCGAGACCTGCTCCAGGCGCTTGTCGATCAACCCGTGCAGACCCTCGTCCTCGTAGCGGTCAACATAGCGCCGAAAGGTCCGCTCGCATACCCCGAGCAGCCGGGCCTCCTCCTGTCTCAGGCGGCCTGCTTGCCACCCCCATACGCCTCTTCAAATCTCATCTTCCGAATCTCCTGCAGCAAGTTCGTTCGGCTCATTGGACACCTCCTCGGCGTCCAATGAAACCGGACACATCACGGGCTACAAGTCCGGACAGTTTATTTGCTCCCTACATGGCCGGGCCCAAGACGTGGCGGCGAGCTTGCGCCGCGCCGCTACCCGTAAACAGCTTGGCCAAAGCGAACGTAAACCGGTAGACAAAGCCGCCGACTACATCGACAACAACCAGGAACGACTCCAATACGATCAAGCCCTGGCATATGGGCTGCCGATCGCGACCGGGATTATCGAAGGCGGCTGCCGTTACCTAGTCAAGGATCGGATGGATATTACCGGTGCGCGTTGGGGTCTGGAGCGAGCTGAGGTCATCCTCAAACTACGCTCGCTGAAGGTCAGTGGCAACCTGGCCGCCTACCTAGCGTTTCATTTCGAACAGGTAACTATTCAGCTACTCCAATTGAGGTATTGGGGGTTGCCCCTGGAAGGTTAGAACGAGCAAGTTAAAAATATCGTCGGACTGTTTGCGTCGGGTCGAAAGGCAGGAGCGGAGGATGACAAAGGCATCTCCGCCGGTATCGGAGCGGAAACGACCGGAGACTTTCTGTTGGAGTTTGGGCATTCGCAGGTCGCGTTCGGCCGGGTTGTTGTCACCGGGAACGCGCAGGTCGGTGAGGAAGCGCAGGACCTCGTTGCGGTGCTCGCGCAGTCGCCGAATGAGGTTGCCGGCCGGGGATTGTTTGATCCGCCCGCGGGTGCCGGGACGGCGGGGACGGGGAGGATTGCCGGCTTCGGCTTCGGTGAGGATGGTGTCGTAGCGGGTCCGCAAGCGCTCGACGTTGCCGGTGGGCAATGCCTTGAGGTTCTGGGCCTCGCCGACCAGGGCATTGACCTGGCACAACAGCGCGATCATATCGGTTGCCCACGGCTGGCTTGGAGACCTCTCAGCGATAGCGGTTAGCTCACGTAGATGATGGGCCTTGCAGAAGGCCTGCCAACATGAGTAGCGCTGGCAGGCTGACCCATGATCATGCACGAGTACGCCAGCGAACGGCGCCAACAAGCCGAACGCATCCGGGGCCTCGGCCCCACGTTTAGGATGAGGGCAGCAGGTCGTTAAGCCGGTCGGTGCTGAGTACGTGTAGCCGGTACAGGTTGCCGTTCACGCGCCGGCCGGTTTCGTCGGCATGGGCCACTGGCGCGGCGACGAGTGCGCGGCGAATCGCGGTGACTGGCACCTCCGGGCGGGTGGCGGCCATCCGTACGGTGCGCTGGAGGGTGCCCGGTGAGGTCCCAAGGCCGGCCAGCTCATTGAACACCTCGGCGGTGCGCTGGTAGGGCAACAACTGATATTGGGTCATGTAGACCGCAAAGGCCGATACGCCCGGTCCGTATTGCACCGGGGCCTCAATCCCTGCAGGAAACGTGCTGCGTTGCGCGTGCCCATAGGCACCGGTTCCGCCGACAATGCGGTACTCGATGACCTTACGCTGGATCACCACCTCGACCACTTGGCGTCGCTCTGCGAGCCCCGTAGTGGCGATCCCGGTGCCGCAACGTCCGCAGGCGCAGGTCCCCGTCAACGAGATGATCCCGCACTGGTCGGGGTGATCGACCAGGGAGCGAGTGACACCGCGTCGGCCCGGTTGTCCACTTGGCTTACGCCCGCTGGGTTGGCGTTGCGAGCATGGTTGCGAGCATGGTGGCGGCTTCTTGAACGGAGAGTCCGAGGATGGCGGCCGGCTGGAGTTGTGGCTATCCTTGGCTAGGCACGCTTCCAACTCCCGGATGCGCTCGCGCAGAGCGCAATGAGCGCCGTCTGCTCCGCAACGCGTTCACGCAACCGCTTAAGCTCGTTGTCAGGGTTTTCCGGAGCGTGGGTTAGGGTGGGTTGTCCGGCATGGGAATAGATTACGTATGTAGCCTACCGCTTGGCAAGAGGTTCTGAATAGTTACCGCAAATGAACGCAAATCAACGCAAATCGGTCGAGACCGGCTTGCCATTAGCGACGCTTCCTGGCCCCTTAGAGCCTGCCTTTTTAGATGGGCTCTAAGCATCTGAAATCACCAAGCCATTGCGTTCTATCGAATTATCATTCGGCAGCCCTGTGGTCTCGGCACACACTTGCACTCCACCAAGCCGAGCCGTCGGCTACTATAAGCCTCTCTCCCCTGGTGGGAGAGAGGTTGGGGAGAGGGGGAGCAAAAACAGAGCCCCGGTACGATCGGCCAACACCCCAAGGCCCATGATCATCTGGCGGAGTCAAGTGTGAGTAAAGACCAGCTGATGCTCGACGACGGGATGAACTGCCCGGATGGCTCGGAGCAAGCCATCCGGATCTACTTGGTCGGCGGTGCGGTGCGGGATCGGCTGCTCGGATGGCCCCCCGCCGACCGTGACTTCGTCATCGTCGGTGCCACCCCGGAGGTCATGATTGCCCAAGGCTTTCGTCCGGTAGGAAAGGATTTCCCCGTCTTCCTGCACCCGCAAACCAAAGAAGAGTACGCTCTGGCCCGTACCGAACGCAAGACCGGCCCCGGCTACCGAGGGTTCCAATGGCATGCGCATCCGGACGTGACCCTGGCGGAAGACCTGCGGCGTCGGGACCTCACTATCAATGCCCTGGCCGAAGACGCCCAGGGCAATCTCATCGACTACCACGGCGGCCGCGCGGACCTGGAGCACCGGGTGTTGCGCCACGTCTCTCCCGCCTTCGCCGAGGACCCGGTACGCCTGCTGCGGCTCGCTAGGTATGCTGCCCGCTACGCGGAGCTGGGCTTTACCATAGCGGACGAGACCCTGGCCTTGCTGCGGTCCATGGTGGACACCGGCGAGGTAGATACCTTGGTCCCGGAACGGGTGTGGCAGGAGCTGGCCAAAGCCCTTGCGACGTCCCGACCGTCGCGCTTTTTCGATGTCCTGCGTACCTCCGGGGCCTTGGCGCGCCTGCTGCCGGAGGTGGACCGTCTGTTCGGGATACCCCAGCCGGTCCGATGGCACCCGGAGATCGACGTGGGTATCCATACCATGTTGGCCCTGGATATGGCCGCCCGTTCGACCTCCGATCCGGAGGTGGCATTCGCCGCTCTGACCCACGACCTCGGCAAGGGCACCACGGCACTGGACATCCTGCCCAGTCATCACGGGCACGAGCAACGCGGCCCGGCCCTGGTCGATGGGCTGTGCGATCGCCTCAAGGCCCCGCGCCGTTTCCGGGAGTTGGCGCGAGGTGTGGCGCGTTACCATGGTTTGGCGCTCAAGGTCAATGAGCTACGCCCGGCCACTTTGCTCGATCTGTTCCAGGGCCTGGATGCCTTCCGTCGCTCCGACCGTTTCGAGCAGGCACTGAGCGTTTTCGAGGCGGATTACCGGGGTCGCGAGGGCTACCAGGAACAGAGATATCCCCAGGCCGCACGGCTGCGCCGGCTGTTGGCCGTGGCCAATTCCGTAGATACCGAAGCCATCGCCACCACGGCGCCCGTGCCAACAGAAATCCCGAAACGGATTCGGGACGCCCGCATCCGGGCCCTGCGGGCAGCAAGCCTTGCGGGCGGCGAAGCCCGGATGAGCCACAAAGCACGATCGAGCCATGGAGAACACGGATGAAAATCTGAAGAACGTAAATTTGGTATGAAACCGACACTACGGATCCGACACCACCGAACCTTTCCAAGGTACCCTCCGAAAATATCCGATCGACCGCTCGGATTATCCCTCTTCACAATCAGGCCTATTTTGCTCTATCTCCGGGGCCTCCGAAGAGGCCAAGGTGGCAGAGTGGAGCTTGATCAATGAGTGATTTCGACCCGGATCGTCTCCTGGAACCGGTTTCCGACAAGGACCCGAGCGGCGAAGACCTCTCCGATACTCTCGATTTCCGGTCGGTGCAGGGTCGGTGCAGGACGCAGCCGGCGGGCAGGCAGAGCAGGTTATGGGAGAGTGTGTGATCCCTGTGGTCCCGCCCGATTGGAAGCGGGTGATGACCTTGGGAACGGACATATTGGCTCGCAGCAAGGACATACGGATCGGAGTCCCAATCTGTTGGGCACTGCTCCACCGCGAGGGATTTCCGGGGCTCGCATCCGGGCTGACCCTGATCCACCGGTTGGTGGCGGACTACTGGGACAGCGTGCATCCACAGCTCGACCCGGAGGAAAACGACAATATTATCGAACGGATGAATGCCCTGCTGGACCTCTGTAATCAAGAGGCCATGTGGTGCCGGTGCGCATGGCTCCCCTCATACGCTCCCGGGCGTTCGGCACCGTGAGTCTCAAGGATATCGAGAGCGCCAGGAGCGAAGCCTCGGAAGCGGCCGATACGGAGCGGTCATCTTTGGACACGGCATCCATTGATGCCGCCTTCCTGGACTGCGAGATCGAGTCCCTTCAAGAAACGAGTACCACCGTTTCAGGTACCATTGATGACTTGGGCGAGCTCGAAAAGATCGTCGTGGATCATGTCGGGGCCTCTTATGCGCCGAATCTCGGGCCCCTACGCAACCTCCTGACCCATGCCGACAGCCTGCTGAAAACGAAAATCGCGGAACGGACCGGCAATACGGAGCCGGAGGCAGGAACATCCGTGGATACCGATGCCCCGACCGAGGCGACATCCCCTTCAGGCGGCGAGCCGGCAGCTCCCGGCACAAAGGGCAACCCCAGAACCATAGCCAGCCGCGAAGACGTGGTACGGATGCTCGATAAAATTTGCGACTACTATGCCCGCCACGAGCCGCCGAGCCCGATCCCCCTGTTGCTACGGCGTGCACGCCGCCTAGTGGCGAAGGATTTCATGGGCATCATGCAGGACCTCGCGCCCGACGCCCTGACCCAAATCGAAATGATCCGTGGCCCGGAAGATTCGGAAGATAACGACTAGCGGGGAATTCTATTATCAAGAAGCGGCTGAAAATCAATGTCAGTTTCTACGTTATTCTACAGATTCTGAGCATCTTCACCTTCGAACAAATTAAATTAAATCAAGCAATTACTTTATTAGCATACAGCCCCGACGAACGTGGACACGATAACCAACTGAATTTATTAAACTAAAGGTTAGGCGCTAGTGAGTGTCCATAATGGAGCCGGGGTACTAATTCTCAACGGTCCCCCGGTCTTGCTCCTCGTCACATAGGATCAAGAGCAGAGGGCGCGCGAGAGAGCCTCTCTCGAGCCGGAAGCTCTCCCCCTCGGGTCGAGATGACGGAAGCTCCCTTCACATAAAGCCTCAAGTGAAACCCGGTACCGAAGGTCGAGCTCGGCGGATGGCGATTCCATTGTCTATAACCCATTCACAATCAAACCGAGGGAAGAACGATCGTGGCCAAAGAAAGCAGCCAAAAGTTCATAGCCTGCAACCGTGCACCCCGGGTGCAGATCGAGTACGACGTCGAACTCTACGGTGCGGAAAAGATGATCCAACTCCCCTTCATCATGAGGGTCCTAGCCGATCTCTCGGGCAAGCCGGAAGAACCCCTGCCCGCGGTAGGAGACCGTAAATTTCTGGAGATCGACGTCGACAACTTCGAAGATCGGTTGAAATCGTAACTATTCAGCTGCTCCAATTGGGGCATTGGGGGGCGGCCCTGGAAGGTCAGGACGAGCGAGTTGAACATATCGTCGGATTGTTTGCGGAGAGTTGAGAGGTAGGAGCGGATGATGGCAAAGTCTTCGGTGCTGGTATTGGAGCGGAAACAACCGGGGACTTTCTGCTTGAGTTTGGGCATGCGAAGGTCACGTTCGGCATGGTTGTTGTCGAAGGGAACGCAGGTCGGTGAGGAAGCGCAGGACCTCGTTGCGGCGCTCGCGTAGCCGCCGAATGAGGTTGCCGGCCGGGGATTGTGTGACGCGCCCGCGGGTGCCGGGACGGCGGGGACGGGGAGGATTTCCGG
>Ga0209788_1000501_pt1 | contig 10418 bp, 13 predicted proteins | sample WorMetLIZISLAND1_2_FD_187415 | JGI IMG/M metagenome (GOLD analysis project Ga0209788, IMG submission 187415) | Marine gutless worms symbiont microbial communities from Max Planck institute for Marine Microbiology, Germany - Olavius clavatus LIZARD... ...
ACGCATTCTCATATAAACTTACTTTAGCTTCAACTTTGAACCTTTCTTCCCAACCACCGAGAAGAGGAGCACTTTCCATTTGCTGCAGCCTGTCTATAACGTTATTGACTTCCGATGTAACCTCCGACAGATGGATGCTGTCGCTCTGAATAGTTTTCTGAAACGACGCAAACACAAAAGTGATGTCAGTGACCAGAGCCAATAGCTGGATGCGACTGTAGTGAGTCCATTTTGCCAAGAAGCCTGCGGCATCTGCGTCTTCACTATTCATGTAAGTCACAATGGCTCGCCAGCTTCCAATGACGGCATGACACAGTGCATGAGTGAACTCCATCCAACGAACCTCAAAATATTTGGACATTGCGAACACGGGAAAGCCATTTGAGTTGGCAGTCTCATGCAGTTCACGAGTACGAATCCCTGATTGCCTAAAGTAGGAAGCGAGCCCTGTCAGGTCTAGCAACAATGTCTTTAACTCCATGACATTTGAACAAACGTTTTTCCAAGCCAAAGATTTTCTGTGGACTGTGCACCAGATTTTCAACAGGGGAACAGAACCAACAGTCTGGTCAACAGAATTGTCCCGCATTTTCTGTACTAGTTTCCACATTCCAGAACGCTTGCCGACATTGATGCTCGCACCGTCAGTGACAATTGATGTGATTTTTGGAAACAAGTCTTCGTCTTCCCAACCGACAGTAAAAGATGTTGCACCCATGATTGCACTACAATATCCAGTTGCTCTCCTGCTTTTTGGTTCTTCAAATCCGAGGAAGATGTTTTCGCACAAGCCATCTGCCATCACAGTCTTTGCCATGACGTGAACATTATCAATTTGTGTGCGATCAACAGAACTATCCGCACGAATGGATACTGCCAATGCATCCAGCACCTTCTGCTTTAGTTATACATTGTCAGCCGTTAGGATGCTGTCAAGTAAGTCGGCATGTGCCTGTGGGATCAGATATTGCAAAGAACAAGTTGTAATTTCTGACACGTTATCACTTCCAGCTCCACGGGACAATGCCTGTTCAGCATTGCAGCCCAACAAATGAGCCACTTCATGCGATGGCCACGACCATGCGCTGAGAGTTGTGCATTTGGCATCGTTGTACACAGTGTAAAAACAACGACACATTTTACCGGCAAGCTCTGCATGTTTCGTGCTAAACAAGTGTTTTACGTCATTTTGATTGCAAGTTTGTGCACCTGGTCCTGTACAAATTTCAGCGTTTTTCAGCTGTTCTGCCATTTCCATATTCACACACTCTGCGTGCATTTGTGATGCAAGATGTGAGTCAAGAACTTCCTTGCGGGGCACAGTACCAAGGTCAGTGCAGAACGCCGGCAGTTGGCCTTTCTTGTTGGAAAACATTTGCGCTACATGTTGAAACTTGAAGCAAATACAGCATCTCACCAGTCTGCGTCCAGTACTGTTAACCTTGCAGAAAACTGAAGCGGAGTCGTAGCCGTCGGTAGTAGCTGTTCCAACTTTGTTGGCAGCATTGGAGATGTTGACGAGCTGCTGCTGGCAACGTTGACGTCAGCTGAAGTTGACCGACTGCCACAGTCAGGCTCAGTAATGTCAGTGCGCTGAATGCGGACTGTTACTACTTCAAAAGGTATAATAGCCGAATCAAAAATTGATATGATGCAAAGTCATTCAAAGACTTGGCTTCCATCACAACAGCTTTACCATTTGGGCATCGCAAACCTTCCGCATTACGAGCGTGGGAGTCAAAACAGGTTAACTGAGCATCATTATGCTTTACAACTGCAGTTGTATAACCGGCTTGACCTTTGCCAATAGTTAGAAGACATGATGGTGACAGCTGAAATGATTTGACAGTGCCTGATTAACTGAAAATCTTAGCGATTCCGAAAATGACTCTTCCATACTAATTATTCCTGAATACAAATTAGATTGTTCAGTGTCATAATTTATTCCACGAATTGTCACTGTCTTAGGTAACTCATCAGCCATCAGATAACGAGGTTTGCCTGCGAATTGTGTAGAAATGTACGAGTTGTAAATTTCGGTACCGTCGTGCAGCATTCTGTCTATTTGATGTGTTTCATGTTGATCACGTGTCTGTGAGTGTGAGGCAGTCGAAAGGACAAATACGTTACTGCAATGCAAGTACATTGCATTCCACCGCCAAGTATATCAGCTTGGTTCATTGTTCCTTGTCCAATACAGTGGCATCTGTCAATTAATGAAACAGGATTTTAGCTAATAGTGTGGTCACAGTTGAAATGACATTGAAATAAAATAGTGACGATCGCATTGGATCACTTTCCAACACCCTTAGTAGTTTAACTGTTAGCTGTCTCTTTAATAACTTCCAAATTCCAAAACAAACCATACCTACTGGTTATCTCGAATGCTTCTGATAGGTCGACAGATAAACTTTCAGTACAACCACCACTAACGAACTTCTCAACAACTTGTCTTACAGAGCGCACAGCACAACTACAACTAACATCTTTCTTGAAACCACATTGGTTATTAGCTGAGCTTAAATATAGTGTGAGAGCCCAGTGGAGTTTAATTCCAGAATTGTGTACGAAAGGTTTGGCATAGGCCTGCGTGTCTCCTATCTCCAAGCTTACCAAAAACCCAATTCTTGCGTCATGCCATTGGGGCGTTAAGGGACAGGGGGAGATCAAAAATCCCCCAAAGTGACATTTAATTCCACTTTTAAGTACGAAGATGAATTTACTCATGGTGACAGTTAATGAAATGCAGATCAAAAGTACACAAGTCAAGAACAAAAATATTGGGCCATTTTCACACAAGAATGGGGTGAAAGTATAGGTCACCGTGGGTTTTATTCCACTTTCACGTACAAACCACAGTATTGTCTCTAAATATTCCTTATCATCCAGTTGATAAATATCACTAACTCAAGAAAAGATCAATTGGGCCGTTTTTGAACAAGTACTGGATGAAGTTTGACCAAGGTCAAAGGACACCAAAGTTGATTTATCTCTACTTTAGAGTACAAATAGAATATTTTTCCAGATAATAGTAATCTATGTTATTGTTACTTAATCCGTGTTCAAGAAAGAATAATCCTATAGATACTCCTGTCAGATAAGAACATCACCAGCATCAATATTATGTGCCTCTGAACAACTGTACATCATTTTTTCGAGTGCTCTGCTGCATTTCTGCAGATATCGTGAACTTTCTCATTGCGAAGCCAGGCCTTATAGTCACAGTGCATCTTACCGTATTCATCGTGGAGACTGCTCCCGTGGTCCCGTGCTTGATGATTGTCCTCAAATTTTCTATTGATTATATCCTTCACTGCTATAATGATGGTAACTCGAATTAAGACACACGATGATAACTACAAAATTGGCCCTACTGACAGTAACTGCAATTGCTCTTTCTGCAAGTTTTAATTAACATTGAAAAGACATGTAACCATGCTTGCATATTCATTAGCAAAGCGTGAAAACAAACAGTAGAAAAGGTGGAAAGAAAAGGTGCAGAATCCACAAAGATAAGCTTATCAGCTGTCATTGAATAAGAAGACTACTGTACATTTTACAACAGGTACCATGTCTATGACGGTCATTCCCCATGTACAGTTACACATATACACCGTGTCCCAAAATTAGCGACACCCCTTGCTTCAAACACACTTAATTCAGTTTGAGGTTCAATGGATTTCAATGAAATATCGTACACTGCACTGTCTTTACACTGACTGTCACACCTATTATGACGTCCGCACCTTACCGTGTGTGCCGGTACGACGCAAAAGAATATCCCAGCCTGCCGCCTATACTGCGCATGCGTTCACACTTCAGCCGTTCTGTTATGGTATCGGTTGGCGTTTCGGTACTTGGAGTAACAGGGCTGCACTTTGTGAATCCTGGCGTCAAGATTAATGGAAATTACACGGAAACTCTTCTAAAGGAATAACTGCTTCCAGACATGCGCAACATTTCCGAATACTTTATCTTTCTGCACGACAACGTGCCAGCTCATCGTGCGAAGGAAACAGTTGATCTTGTTTCGACTGAAACGCCAGCTTTCATCCTGCCATGCAACACTCTGGTCGCCTAACAGCAGATTTGAATCCGGTTGATTATAAAGTCTGGTCGGTACTTCAGGAGCAAGTGTACAAGGTGAAGGTAAACAATGTTGATGAGCTGCGCCAGCGTATCCAGTCTGGGATGAACTTGACCAGCGTATTATTGACAAGGCGATCAAGCAGTGGCGCACCCGCCTAAGAGCTTGCGTCGAGGCCATAGGTTGCCACTTTGGGCACAAACGTTGAAGACTACTTTAGAATGATCGTCTCCATGAATGTTTCAAATTTTGTAAAAAAAATCTGTCAGGTATTAACGATTTTACACTAACTTATCTGTAGGGGTGTCGCTAATTTTGGGACACGGTGTATGATTGCCAGGAGAATTTTACGAAAGTTATTACGGTACATGTACTGTCAGCTTATCTAAATGTTCCAGGTCCTTTCAGACAACTGGCACGATATTTCCAGTTTTCTAATCGGAATCCACATTGCTGTTGATATCACTATCTGGATCTTCAGAATCTGAGTCCGATATGTCAGTTGATCCATAATCTGCAGGGCCAGGAATAACAGAGTCTGGCATCTGTGCACCTACAAACCAGACTAGGCTGTAGGATCTGTCAGAGGGTTCCCATCCACATTCAGGGTGCTTCACAATTATTTGATCACAGGCTGAATGCCACATATGGGCCACAAATCCAGCTCTTTCTAATTTCTGCTTCAGCACACTTTTACATGGCGGGAGACTGCTGGCATCAATTCCCTTCATACGGGAAAGAGGTTTTTTGTTGTCTTTTGGTGAGTATGTCTTTTCAAAGACTTGGTATCTATAGTCGTTGATAATCCTCTAGAGATTTTTCAGTTTCACTGTCTATGGTTTTTTCAGAAGTGAGACTGGCAAATGCCTGTACATAGCGGTTATCCAGGAATGCAAAAGGTCGCTTCTTACCTTTTCGGACAAAGGCTGCAGTATAATCACAGCGTGGAAGGCGTGGAAGCCGGGCAGTGCTCTACAGTAATCTGCTCCAATCTGTGTTCCTATTGATGTCACATTCACATATCGTCTATTTCCCTTGCTGGTTGTTCCTACGTCTATCCATATAATTGTTGATGTCATCCTATGGAGATGATGCAGCAGAATTATCAGTATATTAGTGTCAGAAGCCCTGATTACTATATCACCATTCATTCAGTTGATGGTCGGTATCTAGTAAGTGTAGACAGAGTCTTGTGTCGGCCTCTGGGTGATTACACTCAAGTTCTGGAAGAAGCTCTAGTACAACTTTGCCTTCAACAACTTGGAACTTGTGAAACATTGCTGATCAACACCTAAGATGACTTCTCTGTCTTGCAGTAGACAAGCATAGTGGTCGGAAGACCAATCCTTTGCTAGAAAATGAGGTAGTTGTTGTTTGAATGAAGAGGACTTGAGAGACTTGCTGAAATCTTTTGGTCGAATTTGATCTGGGCCGGATATCTGATACACTATTTCGTCAGCACCTCGTCTTTCATGTTCACAGGACTTAATCCAAGATTCTTCATAAGTGTCAAAAACACTGTCTATCCTCCTTAATGGTCTTGCAAGAGTTGCAATCAGGATCACACGTGACAGACCTCCAAATGTCGGTGGAAGGTTTGGCGGGAGGCAGTGTAGCAGAAAGTTGCCATCAATAAACATGTGCTTGTATACTGTCTGGCTTTCCATGGTCTTTCACTGTACCTTCAAGTAGAGAAAACGGAGCACTTTTGTCTGTATGGACCATTGTTCCATCACTGTGACACAGATAGAGGTACAGGAGTCAGCGGAAAGGTCGTCAAATACCTCAGGTCTACAGTTGTTTATGTGGCAATGAAAGCAATTCTCCCAAACATGTCTCGTGCATCGAAGCTCCTTTATGACAGCATTCTGGGATCTTTTGTTTTTTGCACCTTGTTCGGCAAATGTCTGGAGTTTGTTTCTGGTGATTGCCTTCTCAAATCGTCCTTCATTTTGTAGACACTCAGTGACAAATTTGTTGTGCATTTCCATACCTGCAGCATCGATGTTCAGAAGTGAATCACTGATCTCAGATGTTGCACTTCTTCCGGTGCGGATATTTATTAGGTAATCCAAGTCATCCATCTCAAACGGATTGACAGATGACTGAATGGATTTGATGATCTTTTTGAGGTCTTCATTGTCTCTACGATGCGACTCGGAGACAGTTCACTATGGCAGTCATTAGCTTTGTTCATTCCTACCATTTCCATCATTTTTGCAATGACAGCAGCTCTGGAAAACTTGGTAATGCTCCAACGTAATCTTGCACTGTAGTTGTTTGTTGAATGGACATAGCCAGTCATTCATGATGCCGCATCGGCGTTTACAGTTTGTTCCAAAGTGAGGTCTACAGGAAGGCGATTGAAGTTGTTGTCTGTTCGACGGATGCCGAACAGCCCTTCAGTCGAGCTCTGTCAGACCAGGATGGGTATGAGGTAGGTTCATCAAGTCTAGTTGGTGTTTCATGATCCATCTTGCATAATTCTGGCGGTTGGTCGCTAAGAACAAGTCTACAGCTTTGGTTAGACCGTATATGTAAAGTCTATGTTTGACTCACGCACTGCACAATCCAAAACATGGAAGACGTCAACTCAGTATATTCCACACAGTACTTTGCTGTTTTGCCCAAATCGCCACCTAGGGTTCGTTCTGTAAACTTCTTGTATTCTTTGCACATGTTGTCAAACTGTGGCTGTTGAAGAATCTCATCAACTGAGTTTGAATCATCTACAGGTGTTGACTGAATGGCACTCTTCACTTCTTCACTGTTTTCGAACGACGCAAAGAATTTCTGAATGTGCAGGATCTCAAAGGCCAGTGCAAGCAAGGGATGAAGACGCTTGCAACGGTTGAAATTCCTACATTCTATGAAACTCTTCTTGGAACCTTGGGTATGAGGTAGGTTCATCAGCTTCTGTTAGCATTTCTGGTTTATCTGAACAATCAATTGTTCTTCCAATGGCACGAAAGAGACACATCTCCAGATGGAATGCTCCAAAGAGAACGATGATATTGTCATAAGCAGGCTTCTCTGCGATTTGTATCTTGATAGCATTTTTTGGCTACATCCAGGTCGTAAGTTACAACACCATACTGTTGGTTACATTCTTCAGCACACTTTTTGTCATCTTTAAAGTTTCCGCAACTACGGCAGTACTGGTTGGAGATTGGTTGATGTTGGGCATGTATAGCACAGCCTGCTTTGGGATGTTGTCGTTGTAGATCAGTGAGTTGAAGCCTGACCACATGGGAATATTTGTCATATTTATGGCATGTGCCACCTTCCAAAGTGTATCCAGTTTGTTGGCCCTCTCTGAGACATCAAGTATGTTTCTAAAGTCAGATTCAACATAAGCAGACTCCCCCATTCTTGGCTTCTTTCTGTACGGATCAATGTCTCTTGAGTCCATATCCAACCAACGGCAAGGTCTCTTCCTAGCGGTTGTTTATCTGTGAGTTTTGGGGACCTGGAGTCCGTTCAGCTGTGTCTTGTTGGATCTGATATAAGATACCCATGGTATCATGCAGAGTGTTTGATCCAGAAAGTGTGCTCATTTGTTCGTCATAGTTGTCAAACGCAAGTCCAACTGGCATACCAGGTATGGCACCATCAGGAAGACTTTGCTTTCTGTCAATGATAGAGTAAGCTAATTCTGTCTCCAATTCTTCCACTTTGTTGTAATTGAGGCAGTGGCCAAGTCTGTTCATCATTGTGACAACCTTACGACTACCGGTGAGTGACTTCAGTGACATTGAGGTCACAATGTGTTTAGCTGGTTTAAGCTTGCCATCCTTTACGATGAATAGTGCATCCTGACTCATGGAATCTGCTCTTCACACAACTGATGGTGAATGATGATTATAGTCAGGACCTCCTAGTAGAATGCTGAAGAATAGTTTAACCAACTCTGGTGGTTCCCTTCTCCTTTGTGAGAGGCATTTTCAAAGGTTCTGCCTGAACATCTTTCAAAGCCTTTCTCAACATGAGGGCTGCCTGTGTCACCTGTCCTTCTGGTGATGATTTGTGGTCATACACAGCCTTGATGCTCTCATCGTCCATCGTCCAAGCCATTACAGTGGACTGGACAATCACTCCAGACTTACGGCACTTTGGAGAATGGAGAACTAATTTCTCTGGGAAATTTTGCCTCAAGATATCACCAAAGTAGTTAACCTTTGTGATTGTTGGGTCAATGTCCAGTTCTGAACACATATCCCGGTAACACTTGTACACAGAACGGAGATGTTCAGGTCTTTTCTTACATATGACAGAGTCGTTTACATAAGCCAGAATGAAGTGTAATGGTTTTTGTCCATCAGTTGGCTCACCTTCCTCATCGATTGTCTTGAGGACTCTTTTGTATCTGTTGTATTTCATTATGAGACTTGCTCTGCAGCTGTGATGGCACTGTGCCTCTTTAACAATTAGATCTATTCCAGCAATCTTAACAAGTACAGTGTCCATTTTCAGAGTTTGCACAATGTCAGTTATTGTCTCTGCTGCTTGCATAGTCTGTATTTTCCCAAGGTATTCTTTAGTTCCATCCGGGCGCTTTTTTGTTTTTTGTCACAGAATAGACAGCAGCCCGGTAAAATTCCAATTGCACTTCGGTTACTTTTTGTAGATGATGATGCTACTGGTGTTCTTAAAACCCTTTTCCCCGATGAGAACACATCTCGTTCTGCAGTTGGGTTGGCTTTCTTAACAGCAGTAAAATTCTTGTAGCATTATGAATGATAGCCGTCAATAGGTAAGGGATTTTCAGGAAGTGATTGAATAGCTGGATGATATTTTGATGATGTAAAGTTCTTCTGGATACGTCTCGCTATGGCTGCAGAACAAACTACTTTCCAATTTGCCTCATTCCACGCATTTAGACGAGAGTTGTCTGATGAGCAAACATGTATAAGGCATCTGTCTGGAGCAGCGATGGAGCCCTGTTCATCTGAAAACACACATTGTAACAACAAGCTAAAGTCCAGCATGTTATTACATTGTAGGCCTACCTCAGTGTATATTATAAGGGCTTTACACGCCAATGAATATCACTTTAGTACTCACTCGTACATGCAAGCGTTGGTCAGTCACCCTCTACCAACTGTTAAATTTTTAGGGAGCAATGCCCCTTAGCCCCTGAGATATGAGCTGAGATATGAGCATCCGAAAAAGTTGATTGAGTGTGGCGAAATGCAGGTCTCATTTTTCTCCGTTTGTGGACCAAAGTTCACCAAATTTGGTGTGCACGTAGGGGAGTGATTGCAGTTTCCAACGCAGTTTTCCAGTCGACGATATCTTGTTCCCGTCCGGAGATATTCGCAATCAAATCGCGAAATCCGAAATTTTGATGTTTTTAGGCCGCCAAATTTTTTGGGGGAAGGACCCCCAAATTTCTGACTCAATTTTAAAAATTACAGTCACCACCGAACATGTCGCAAAGTTTGGTGACGATCGGCCCAGAGACCTCCGAGATTAAGCGACAAAAAAAAAATAATGAAGAGGATAGAAACATCAGCAGTAAAATATAATGGCCGTCGGCCAGCTAGCTGGCGGGCGGCCATAATTACGGTATAAACGTTACGCCTGGTAAGAATAGAGCCCGTAAAACTGTAAAAACTAGCCGGGTAGGGCTAGCTAGTGTTAGGGTTAGTGTTGGGATTAGTATGGTTAGGGTGAGACAGTGGCCTGAAATACAGCAGTCGTCCCCAGACACTGACACACATCTAGTAAAGCTAGCAGTATAGACCCATAGTGGAGTTTTTATTCTGTTTCTAAAACCAAATTACTATAGTAAAATTACTCGCTAACATACCACCTTGAGCTGGCTACAAAGTTCAATTTTTGCTGCTTTAGTTTCGGCTGTTCAGTCATACCAAAAATGTTAACTTCGGCTAATACTCATTTACAATTCACAAACTTAAGTGTACATGGGTCTGAGGTGTGTACTGTCGATTACGTCATGGTTTACGTCATCGTTTGTACTTGTAGTCTGTTTAAGCGAATCGTCATAAATAAGTAATAGTGAAAAGTGGCTATGACTTCAGCAAGTAAGTAAACAAGTCTGTACGTACAACTGTGGTGAGTTCAGCAGTGGAAGTTGGACGTTATTACAGGGCATGAAAAATTAGCTAGGTCATCGCTTTTCCACTCAAAATTGGTCATGTTGAACCACTTCATTGCTAAACTAGAATGCGTGGCAAAGCGCAGCCTGATGGCCGCCCTGCCGTTGAATTGATTGAAACGCTGGTCCTAATTTCGCTAATTGTGGCCAAAGTACACGTGCAATGCCACTTTTCGATTAACAACATCTTGTTGCAATAGGAAGATATCT
>Ga0209788_1000502_pt1 | contig 10416 bp, 9 predicted proteins | sample WorMetLIZISLAND1_2_FD_187415 | JGI IMG/M metagenome (GOLD analysis project Ga0209788, IMG submission 187415) | Marine gutless worms symbiont microbial communities from Max Planck institute for Marine Microbiology, Germany - Olavius clavatus LIZARD... ...
CATCTATTGGGCGCATCGCGCGGTCTTCTTTGCGATAGCTCAGCTGTCTTGTTATTGTTGTTTGCTACCTTACGGTGATCGATGGTGAATAAAGTTGTATATATAGGCCTAATATCTCACTGTGGGCTGACGATGCAACAGAGTTCATTTTAGGCTATGATACATGTACACTTCAGCATGTCGTTGACATGTTTTGAGAAAAATTCTCGAGTCTATAATAGCAGGCTTACCGCAAATTTCTAGAAAAGAATAAATGAGCAAAATATAAATGCTTAACAACGTTGAAGAAATATACAAACTGAAACATTCACATATCCGCTGTTAGAACGACAATTAGGCTATATACACAAACGAGAAACGTGGTCGATACTGTCAGTTCAGATGTACACAACTGTCTCTGGTATAACGATTGATTGTTAGTTTTTTTCAGAAGTACGCCTTTTATTTTCTTGTTTAATTTTTTTGTGGCCTGGCTCGGGGCCCCCAGGAGCTCGGGGGCCCCGGTTCATTGAACCGCCTGAACCCCCGGTAGCTACGCCACTGCTTATTGCTAAGTGTATCTAGCCAATGTGATTATTGTTATCATTAGTTAGTTGGTCTAGTAGTATATTGTAATAGCACAAGTTCCACTTCTAACACTATTACCATGTTTGTTACTGTTTTCATATATATATCTTCTTCTTTCACGTATTCAGCTATTTAGCCATTTGGCTACAAGTGTGCTTAATAAATTCAGTGTTCAGTGTTCACTACTAGATCGTACTGTATCACACAATGGGAGCAGTAGTGACTGCAGCAATTTGCATCTGGTAAAGTGAAAAAAACATCACACTCAGTAACCAAACATCTGTATAAAGAACAGCTTCTAGCACTTCTGAGGCTTCACACAAAGCATTCTAAAAAATTTGCTGTTTGCTGCTGTTATTACAATTAATCCATTAAGTGTCTAGCTCTAGCTGAGAGAATTAACTGAGTATTTCAAAACCAAACACATATAAAAATAAAGCAAAGTATGCATCACAATGCACCATCACTGTTTGTCACCTCAGCATTAGTGTTAGCCGTGTCGTCTGACCCTCCACAGCAGCAACGTCAACTCTCTGCATTGCATGGACAAACACCTGCCAGATCAGCAGTGGTCGTGACATTACTGCATCCATGAAGACCACAATATAGAAACGCTTCACCTGAGCAGCGGCGCCACATGCTACCTGCAGCATTTATATTTCAACAGCATGTACAGATCAAGTCAAGTCAAGTAATATTTAATAACAGGATAAATAATAAGTAAGGTAAGTAATAATACCGGATGCCTATCTACACCATAAGTCAAAAGATCACCGAACTTTTCTCCTAACTTCGTCAAATAGTGACCAATTTTCAAAATTCTTTCACCATCATACTCGCTGGAAAAGTTGCAACACAGCAATCCTTAAAATCACCACATCTTAAACCTGTTATTACACTACATTGTGAAATACTAATGTTAGAAAACAATCTAAACCTATTAATAATGCAACTTATCACATTCTTTGCAGAAATAAGTTACTGAAGTGTTTAAAATATTTTAACAAACAGTCTGAGTCATTGCTTTCTGAATCACAATCACATCTGATGTTCAAAAAGTCCATCCTTTGCCAACAGACAAGCTTAAAGCTGATTTTGCCACCCAGTGGCACTGTCGATGATGGCCTGCTGCATTCTGTGCCAAATCTCCAACAATTGCTGTTTAAGTTCATCAACTTTGTAGACACGACGGCAGATGGGCTGTAAGTAGTAATATGTATATTTTATGTAAAAATGCAGTTGTTAACTGCTATGAGTCAGGACTTTGATGAGTTCACCTTAAAGCAAGTCTGCCCCAGCACACTGCACACTAGTTTTCCAACATCAATATTTCACATAGTAATTTAGTGACGCATTTAAGGTGTGGTGAGATATCTAATAATTGCCATGTTGCAAAATTCCCAGTGAGTGTGTCAGTGAAAGAATCTTGAAAATCGGCCAATATTTGACAAAGTCATTAGGAAAACTTGGTGGTCTACTTTTTTGACTCACGGTGTACTTCAGTCCAAATGTACAGCAATGTTTACTTGTTTTCACAGGTTGTAGTGTGAATCATTTACATGCATATCTGTGCAGTTCACTCATGTAACAAGTTCACACGTGACAAAATGTACTGAACTTTATGTAAAAATCACATGTTTCATGCTTTATTTATACTGAAAAATTCATGGAAAGCATTTTAGGCCACTGATGGACTCAAATACTGCATTTTAGAATGCAAAATTCCATCAAAAACAACCCAGTGATGTACCTTAAATACTACATCATGAGGTTCACCATGCTGTACGATATCTGAAGAACAGATGACATTTGGATCAGAACAACGAACATATACTTGTGATGGCACTGGCACATTACGTGGCATCTCTGCAAACAGACAAAACTGTGAAATACAGATGTATAAAATCTGATGCTATATCGAATAAGGTCACAACAACTTGACCTTTGCATGCCCCAATGGATCAATGTCCAGTTCTAAAATATGCTGACATCATAAGCACACATATTCCACCACAAGCTATGTCAAGGTCCCTGCGTCCATACTAAATGAACCTTGCTTTGGACACTTTAAGACTGTCTGTATTTTACTTTAAGACATCTGCTCCTTCAAGCAAACATACATAACAGCACAATGCTCCTGATACCTCAGCTACTGTAGTGTTTCTAAAATAAAGTACCAAACTCCACTCCATCAGTTACCAGCAAACACTGATCAGTTTCAATAACCGCTTCACACAAAAAGGTCCTTTGCTGACCGGCCACAGAGTACCAGGTAAGATTCCAAATTATTTACATTAACAACTACTGTCATATGTCCTGGCAAACCACATCTTTCTGATGGTCAGCACCACAAATTCACTCAGAACATGCATTCTTCCCTCCTGTTACATGCACAACTTCTTTTTTGACTCCAAGGCACTCCACTTACCTGCTCCACTGCTTCAGCTTCCAGTCATCTTGCATCCTCGACTTAAACCTGACTAATCCTAACACTAATCCTACGATATGAGTAGCAAAGTACAAACTAACACAGGTACCAGTCAGTTGAATGTTAGCAACTGGAACTCATTACTGCCCACCAGTAATGACTGAAACTCATACATGAATCCCTGCAATGCTTTTAGTTAGTCTTCTTCATCCCCCCCTTATCAATGCCACCATATTTGGACTTGATTACATTTCACTTAGAAGTTATCAACATAATAAGCAAAGCAAGACCTCCATCAATGCATGAAAATCCCTAATAAAAAAAGTAAAGTAAAATTTTGTGAGACGTGAAGCACACTGACCTGCTAGAGAATGCAGAGGTGGAATTCTGATTGACTTCTTCATGATGGAATGTTCAGGGTGATTAAAACGGAACGTCTGAGAAACAGTGTGTGGCTGCAGTTCAACTTGTAATGACAGTATTGCAATGGGTTTCATATCAGCTGTGTGAAATGCAACCTGGCCAGCATATTCAACAGCAACTAACATACTGGCTATGGGAAGAAAGATCATTTTACAAAATGAAACAACATGACTCTTTACTGTGGCTATCCAAGCCGCAAGTGTTTAATAAAGTCAGTGTTCAGTGTTCAGACATGCAATACATAAGTCAACTGGTAGCCTATTTATAAGCTCTGTCATGGAACAGAGAACTGATTATGTAACGGCAACCACATGCCATGACATAATCAATCCTCTGTCCCGTGACATCACACACGGAAATAGACACTAATAAATTTCTTTTGTGTAATATGTACTCAAGTAATTTGCTAAATTATAATTAACTGCATGCATGAAACAGTCACTGTTTTGCTTTCTAAATGCATAATTTAATCTTTATTTACAAAATAATGCAGCATAGGAACAACTGGAAAAAGCAAGGCAGACAAAGGAATGACTGAGAAATACTGCTGCCACTGCTGCTATTATTTTGATCTAACAAGCCAATTTTTCAGGAATTACTGAATGCTAGGCTAGCTTGCCAAAAGTAAATTGTTTGCGGGAATTGGACTTTTTGTAGGCAGGATGCCACTAGTGTTCCTACACAAACAGTGTTAGAACACTCACATAATATTTCTATGTAAAACAGTATTGCCATAGTGTCAAAAACAAACAACTGAGCATTTACTTTAATCCTGTGTGACTCCAGCCTGTCAGTCACATTTTTGTTGTGTGACAACATTGCAGCATCCTGACAGAATGGCCGGTAAGGGTCTGATGGCGCTTGATCTGGAACTGAGTGATCGGTATGGAACGTCAGAAAACGGAATGGAACGTGCACAGATTCCTTTGGTCGCAGAAAGATCTGCGGTTTGTCACTTGAGCCTGCACTGAACAATTGTTCTTCCACTGGCGTTGTGACACCATTCAACATTTTGAAGTATCGCCATTCTCGTGCATCATGTATCACACTGCAATCAGCAAAAATTACAGCTACATTGTTGTAAGGAATGATATGATTGAATCTCACTCGTTCTGACTTCAAACTAACCACACATCTATTCCACTCCACAGCAGCCTATCACTGAGCATACTCAAGCAAAAGTTATAGGACAGTGACACTGACGAACAGAATAAAGTTCAAACATCATTCGGCACTGCTAAATAGCTATCAGTCTGTCTGCTCCCTACATTCACGAGATAACCACCTACTAGCAAAAACTTCAGTCTACATATCAATAGGTCGTCACACTTTGAGTTACACTTCCCAACAAATCTGGAATGCCATACCTCTAAATATCCGCAACTCACCATGAATCGGTTCATTTAAACATAACGTAAAAACATTCTACTTTGCGGCTGTTTTTTTAATTTTTGCCATGTGCCACCAGTGACTGCCCAAACCTCCGATTCTGCAACTACAGACATTGTGCGCATTACAATTTTTTTGTATGTGTGTATGTATGTATGTATGTGGGATTTTTGTGATTTTCAGTGTTACTGAAAAGCTGTAGTGTATGCAAGTTCTAATAATATCTTACATAAGATCATGATCGGGACAGTCGACAACAACTGTGTGCTCCACGTTGTATGGATTCTGCAGAACAAATTCAAAGAACTCGGTTGTTCCCATCGATGCAAACAAAGTATGATCTGTCGTGATGGCAACATTCAGCATGTTCATAATGCCGTCGCGTTTGCTCTGTGCACGGAACAGCTCAATTGTCCGGAGGTCACGCATACGCTCTTCCTTCTCACGATTCATCGACTACAGCGACAGCGACACACATTCAACACTGGACTGGCAAATAACAAACAAACTACATCAGAAGAATATTACTGCTACATTTCTACACAAAAGTTCCGTTCTGTTGAGCCCATCCTCCTAGTGTTTTGAGACATAACTGTAATGCCGATAAGTTAGCAGTGACCTACTGTGTCTGGAGGACTTGCACAGGCAAAAGTCTACACCTTGGACACATTTCAGACTGCCTGTTTGTCTTAACCCTTTCACTGTAGAGCACCTGTAAATCCTGTACACACACTGTAAATCCTGTGTGCTTTACCATTAGTTTTGCATATACTGACGCAGTGATATATGCATCCACATTTATTGCAGTGGCCAACCTAGTGACGCAAACATGGCAAGTTATTACTGGAAAGGATAACCATTTGCAGGTGCCTAAACAATCTCGACAGTCGACATACAACTAGCAACTCAAGTAGAGTCTGCTGGTCCTGGTCATCCCTCCATGGGTAACTGCAATGAGTACCAGTGAAAGCTGCAGCATAAACAGGCTCATCATACAATGCAATAGCCCCATATCCATGGTCTGGAAGTGTAAGCTGGTGTCTGACTTGAGGTCAAAAGAGACAGAGATCAGTCCCAGTGCACCATCTAATGAGCCATATGGCTCAGTAAAAAACTTATTTATACTACATAGTAGGCATGTACAATTACACTTTCATGTATGTGTGCTAAACTCTGGTGAGTGTCTAGCAGCCACCACGAACATAGTTCATAAAAGCCTAAAAGGCACGTACAATGTGGCATCTATACTGACGTTGTTGGAGCCTTCCAAAAGAATACGAGAGGAAATTACTGACAGCAATAATGTCCCACCTAAAAGAATAACCATTAGAACCAACTGGGACAAGAAATGGAATGAGGCATGGATGTGTAATGGTTCAGGATGTAGCCATTGAATGATTGAATGGCAGGTGACCGTTAGGCTTATCAGTTGCAGTGAAGCACTGCTACACACCACGAAGAAAAAGCAAAGAAAGACAATCACATTGACGGACAGATGTATCAGAGAAAGAAGATCTGACAAGCAAACGACATGTGAAAATGCAGAAAACAGAGATTGAGAACATATAACGTCATCCTCGTTGCCAACCACTGGCTAACCATAGAACATGTACAGACATACAAACAATATAGGCCTAAATATGGTACAATATTATTGTTATAGGATTATGCTCAAATGTGAGTTACAGGGACTCTATCACATTGCTTTCTGTGTCAGTGACCTGGCACAACAGGCTATGTCTCGTGATTCATTGGCCTAAATATCTCAGTCATTACGAATGAAAGTTGACTTCACTGTCATCTATGGAATGAGAACAAACATATGTTCTATCGCTGTATGCAGACATAATGAAATACTGCGTGAGCAGCGAATGCATTACTGTAGAACAAGATTATACAGTTTATATATACACCCGGGGCAAGTAACATCATGATGAGATAGTCTCGTCATCCGCAGCGAATGGATTAACATAATTATATCAAATTATGTCACCTAGGACTGCAGGACATGACTAACTAGACGGTTAAATGGCTTACCACAACTGGTGCAGTGTCCGTAATTCCTTCAATCTGTCGGATTTTATCCATGCGAGCAATTTTCCGAGCCTTGTCCATCGGAGGCATTTGGTCTCCATCTGCATGCTCCTCATTTTCTTTGTCCGGCTTTATTTTCTGTCGACTGCGTATCAACATTGCCAGTTCTTGACTGACGTCAGCCAAGTGATGCGCCTTGCACACCCGTTCTTTGCCCAAATCTACATCATATTCAACACATGCAATGAAGTGCTACGAGAAAGGCATATAGACACTCAGCACATTCAGCGTACAGCAAATGGAAAGCCAGGCAGATCATATGACCATTGTTGAAAAAAAAGCCTTTTTAGCAAAGACACATTATACAACTAGCAAAAAGTTCAGATTCAGCTAAGCTCAATACTAAATGTGAAGAATGACTACAGTCAGCACAACTGACTTTGCATTCATATACAATGCAATGCAATGACATTTAATAACAGCGCTGCATTATCACCAACAACCAACTTTGAGAATGAGACCATGGCCATTAATTAACATCATGCTAAATTCACTGACTACTCAACACATTAATTGTACGATCTCAGCACCATTATTGCCACCATACATGCAACAAGTATAGTGTCTTGCTTTAATCCGAGCTGTCATAGGCAAACTCTTCATTAGTTTGTTCTATAACTGCATCAAGATGCTATCTGAGACATATCAAGACTTCATTAAAATATACAACAGAAAAAAAGGTTTTCAACAAAGACAGACAGAGGCCATGTAAATCCAAAGAAGTAGTTTCAGTACACTATTCACCATCAAAATAAAGAAATCTGTTAGACTGACTGTACAAGCTGCAGTAGTGCAGTAAAACTACTGCAGTTACAGTGTGAGTTGCCAACAAATGACATACAATTAATTCAACATAAATCTAACTCCAAAACCAAGTTACAGATTCTCATATTAATTTATCAGAAGTATATAACAAGCACATGTCAGCACAGCAATTAGTTCATACTAATTTCAATATTAGATCCTACTTATAAATGTTAATTGCAGAACATAACCAAGCTCAGACAAACGTGAAATAAATGAAGGAAACTTGTACAACAGTAATGCCGACGCATAAGAAATGTTTCAAACAAACACAGATAAATGCATGTAAAATGATTACAGAACATGTTAGCTGAGCAACGGACGTTAAGAACCTTCCATGAATCACTAATGGCTTTGTCACTTACTGCAGCAACAACAGCCCAGTGTAAACAAGCCGCCGCCCTTGAAACACTGGTTTGTAGGATAGATGACTAGATGCGTATTGCTGCACGGCAAATCGTCAACTGCTGAGAAATTAATTCACACGAAAAATTCACTAATTCACCACTAACATCTGTTACACTTATTGTAAGCAACAACTGACACAACAACACTCACAGTAAATGATTAACTTTTAGAACTCTATAACTTTAAAAAAAATTTTAAACTGTGCAGCAAACTTCAGACAAAGATGCAGAAGAGAAACAGTCAGAGAAAACTTAGCATGGACCAGTAATATGTGTTTATGTTCAGAGTTTCACAGACTGGTGCAAATTATACAAACTGCAATGCTGTTTAAGTAAGACTCAAAAGACAAACTTTATTCAACTTTTAGCTGCCTGAAGGTAAATTCCAACCTGTGACCAATGTACCAAATGATAATCTACAAACTATCACATTACTGATATTTTAATGAAATACTAAATGCAATTCAAAAGTAATTATATCTAGGGACCACAGTTTTCTGCGGCAAAATACAGAAATTCCGCGGATATGGGCAAATTCCGCGGCTCGGCTCAAAATTCTGTGTTTCATGGAAAACTGTGGTCCCTAATTACATCTCCAATCCGTATGCTGAATTTAGTGTCCACTTTCCTTTCAGCACTCTATTATGCCATTGCAATGACTATTAAACCATCTCAATGTCTGCATATTTCACTGCCATTCCCTTTATTGCAGCAGTTATTTAGAACTCTAGTGAGAAAAATTACATTTCTGTGCCATGGTACCCAAGATGCAATGTGGAACTTACTGCTGTCTAATCTCAAAGACATTAACATTAGTAACGAACAGTTCAGGATGCCTTAAAACTTGGCTCTTTGTGGAAGCCCACTCACAGCATGCACCTCTGAAAACTGTGTTTAGTAGCATTATGCAAATGTTAGGTGTGATTTGATTCGACTTGATCTGACTGACTTTGATAATTACTATTAGTACTTGAACACCTTGCCATACTGCCCCAACAAGTCAGAAGCACAGTAAGACTTAAATTGTATGATTAACGACACACAATAAAACTACCAACTTTAGGCTATAGCAGTTTATTCTGAAGGCATAACCTAAAATGTTTCAAGAAAGCTAACAACAATAATATGACTGTAAATTAAGGGCAGGTATACGTAATGACAGAAGCTTACTTTGAATATCTGGTGCTGAACTATTCCGAGTCACAACAGTCTTTTGTGGTATAACATCTGACAATGTTTCTAACAACAACAAAGCAGTAAGATGCAAAATTTATACAGACCAATGAATCGTAATAATCTGAATAAAATGTCAAGATATTTGGTACAAAAACACAAAATGCAGAGAATGTGTGGGAGAATGTATTTATGTAATAAAGGCAAGCACACTTACTGAGTTTTGACGACTTAAGGTCAGACATGTGGCCGATATTGGCTAGACGGAGATGAAGTCTTCCTGTCAGGCGTGTTTTCAGGTCAACAGGGTTGACAACACCATCTCTTGTGACATCACCCGCACACACTCGGTCTAAACAGTCGACAATGAAGATGTCGAGGTCGTGTGTGACTTGTATGGCACTGCGACCTTGTCGGCACAGATGCTGCATTCAATACACAATCACAAAGCATGGACACACGTCAGATCTTTCTGTTACCATAACAAAAACTACTGCAATTTGACAGTGACAGCCAAGCCATATCAATTATCTACCTAATGGAAACAATGAAATGTACTAATTGTTAAGCAAATCGATGCATTAAACAGCTAATGAAAAGTTGTGGAAAACTGACCATTAGGTGGCGCTGGATCAGATACAAAGAAGAAAATAGAACTGGCTCAGACACATGTGGAGAAATGACGACATCATTGCCAAACTTAAGACCCACTATTTTAACATTGCATTTTATAACCATATCATCTGTTAGTTGTACTATTTAACCCATATTTTACTTTGTATGGCGCCTCTGAGCTACGGATGGGGGGGCGCCTTAGCAAATCCAGATGATATGATGATGATGATGATGATGATGATGAAACCAGCAACCAGTGGACACTGCAAGGCCTCAGAGGAAGAGGGTGACCACAGAACATGTAGAAGAGATCTCAACAAAGAAATGTGATGGCAGATTGGAAGTACAGCTGGAAGAAGATAGAGGCAGCAGCATAAGACAGAGCTGGATAGAAGCAAGTGGCCTGTGGACTGTGTTCCATTTGGAGTAACAAACCTCAAGTGAAGCCAAGTCGTTTTCCATTTGGAGTAAAAAACCATAAGTCAAGCCAAGTCGAAACAATGCACAGTGCACAAG
>Ga0209788_1000503_pt1 | contig 10414 bp, 4 predicted proteins | sample WorMetLIZISLAND1_2_FD_187415 | JGI IMG/M metagenome (GOLD analysis project Ga0209788, IMG submission 187415) | Marine gutless worms symbiont microbial communities from Max Planck institute for Marine Microbiology, Germany - Olavius clavatus LIZARD... ...
TGAAATTATTTTTGAAGAATTCCAACCTATGTGTTGCTGATACCTAAACGTCACAGACAGACGGACGGACAGACAGACGGACGACTTACTATCGCATTACCGCGCTCTGCGCTAGCATCGCGCGGTAAATAGTTTACATGATCGCAATGTTCAAAAGGTTTACATCTTGACAGAAACAGAATATAAAAAAAACAATAAGCACAGACAAAAAATACAATTATCAGTCCAGATTTCAAAGTATATAAGCAAGCCAGCAAACTTATAAATGAGCCTCATTCACAACAGACAATGATGTCTGTACTGTGTACAGTGAATTCGGATGGTGTTATTGTTTATCATTGAAATTATCTAAAAAGCACATTTTTGACTTCTTTCTTAACACACTTCAATGGTAGGCCGCTGATGTCACGCAGCAAAGACTGCAAGCTGTCTCATAGCAGTGAACCCACAAAAAGGAAAATTCAAATTCCCGGCTGATGTCTGTACTCACGGCAACTGGATATGTCCAGTCAATGCAGATTATAACCATGGATTACCTTAGACAAACTTTTTGCACTGTTTAATGGCCTAATTTTCTGGCATTAATCAAAGTTAGGTTAGGCCACGTTTGCTAGGATGAAAATGCTGCAGCAGATAAATTTAACCTACAGCAAAATAAACATACTGATGAAAGTATTCATTAATAAAACAAACACATGGCATTATTATGAGTTAAACATGTTGACATAACAGATTAGTGGCATTTGTGACAAAAATAGAAAGTACGTAAAACACATAAATACCAATAATAACTGTAAACAACTGGTGACAACTGTCTCAACAACTTTCATATCACATAATGAACTCAATGCTTTGTTGTTGATTGACTACATCATAAGGAGTTCTCATGAAATGCGGTTTAGTATTTTTGTATTTTTGTATTTTCTGCAAACACAGCTGAATGAACATTGATTACAAAACAACAACGTGGTAATCTGTTACAATTCATTAACAATGGCTGTAACCAAAGTGAAATCAATTATCACACTGAATTTTAATGCCAATGACAACTCAGCAATCAAACCTCCATAGGACAGTTAAATGAATACCAGTCTTCAAACTAAATAATAATAATAATAAATGGGGATGGTGAGTATCAACAATATCAAATTAATTTACAGGCAGACTCACGCCCCAAGCTGGCTGGCTTAAACTGCATTGCACCAATGCCGATCATATCTCAGATCAGTTGAACCGAGTTCATCTTTGCACCAACTAAAACTCGGTTCAGCTAAATAGCAATTATGAACCGTGGTTACATGTCGATGATGCTGATTGTCACTTGCAATGTGCATGTGTTCTTACATGCAAGAATATAATAATTTTGTTACTGTTTGTCTGTATTTTGTTATTTTTCAACAAAGTGTCCAGCGTATGTGAATCTCACATTAGTTGTCAACACCACTATTTAGTAAGTCACTGAAATACAAATTTTATATTTTCAAAAATTAATTTTATAATGCAATGTCCCTCATCAAGACTATGTTTGTTTTGACAACGTTGGAGTCAGCAAGATGTGATCACTTTCAGCCACATTTTTGAAACTGCTAAGCCAACAGTGTGAATTTCAATGTGCTTTTAAACCCATTTTGCACACACTACTGAAAACATTTCACCTGCTGCAGAAATTAAAATTTGATCCAAGTTCACACGATGGTTCAAAGTTGAACTGAGATCAACTCACGTTCAGCACTGAACCATGTTGTGCAATGCACTTTATGACAGAACTAAGCTCAAGGTCAAATTTGAACTCGGTTCAAGTGTGGTCTTAGTCTGAGTGCCAGCTGGCAGCCACTTGGTGCTGTTCTGCATTCTGCAAATGAACTGACTGAACTCTTGAAAACAGTCACAATGGCCGAGCCATGACGGCTGCACCAAAAACATCTCATTATTACTGAACTGTTAACCTGAGTCAGGACAACGAAATCCCTGAAAGTCGTAATGGCGCCGGGTGGTTTTGCTGAAACCTGCCACTGCCAAGAATGTCAGTGATGGGACAGACATGTCTGTAATTCACTCTCAAATGTCACCAATGTCAGATACAATAAGCAGAATGAAGCCGGTAGCGAGTTCCATGTCACTAGTTCATTTACAGCAAAGCTCCACTGGCCGACAGTTGTCTGCATACATGGCACCAGCAACACATCAGATTGATGTCGATGTCAAGCGTTAACGACCTTTTATTATTACTATCATTCTACATGTATTATTCGATATTAGTTAGTGGTTTAGCAACACTTGGCATTCAACATAATGCTGGCAACCATGTGGCTCTTAGCCATAAAACACGTCAGTTAAACAGTACATAGCAACTTCACCATAGGGTGGGTTCCGAAAGAGCACCTTGCACTATATCAATACTGAATGTTGGGGGCATTTCTCAGACATCTTATTCACATGTCAGAAAATGCCGCTGCACTGTTCACCACAGAATGACAACAATCAGTAACAATAATACTCATCACAGACGACCAAAGACACTCACTCACAGTCACAATCACAATCTTCACTATACCTGTACAGTTAAAAACGAGAAAAAGTGAAAGGAGTGAAAGAACTGTATTTGGCAAGCTGGATTCAACACAAGTCACACAATGTATGCTAGTTTTGAGGTCTTGAGTGTCAACTTTTGATTACTAACTACAGCCAAATAGTAAAAATACACAACAAAACTACTTCTACTATCACAACATTTGATTTATCTCAGGGCTGTCTTTCTGGAGTTACTCCGGGCTAGGCTGACTTACACAGAAGCAAACTTTTTTGGCAACCGTCAATGCCAGGATTTTCACACCATAATGTCAAAGCATGGAATTTCGGCGATAACTGTTATAGTTCTGGAGATAAAATTATTTCCAGTTTTGATGGCTTATTGCCATTTCCGGTTGTTGATCAGTGTCAAAGTCACTTGCCGACACTGTTTTCGAGTTAACCCCACATTTGTCATTGAAATTTCAATTCCGTCTGTAAGTTTCACTAATACTAACACTAGTTTCTGGTTTTGTCGGCTATTTCCACACGTGATGGTTGACGAAACGGCCTGAAATACTTTCTTCCATCTATATGGTCGAAAACCCAGGTATCCATTGTAATTTTTAAGATATCTGTCACACTTTCGCAGATATAAGAACTTCCGGTTTGGGTGGCCACGCTGCTATTTCCAGTTGTTGTTCATTGTCAAAATCACTGTTTTTGAACTCATCATGGTCGACTCTTCGAGGAGTGCAGTTGGAAAACAAAATATATACAGTTTTTTTAGTTTTTTTTCTATTAAAACATCTGAGGGCTTTTTTTTACTCTCAAGAGCAACGAATGTGCATAAAAAAGAAGTCCAATAAGAGGGTTAATAAATTTTTGGACAAAGCATCATAATGTCGAGATGTCACTGCATTATGCACACTTACAAAAACCAGTGTCAAATAATGACGATCACTCACTATCTGTACCAATCTGTATACGGGCCAGACAAACAATAAAGGAGAGATGTCACCAAAATATTTTTTAGGATACTTTACCTCATCAGTTTTGCAATTACTTTTGGTAACAAGAAAATATTTCAACAGGAACAAAAAATTACGAATGTACTACAGATCAGGAAGTGATTTTCATTTTCATTTTTCGACTTCATTTTCACTCACTAGGTGGCAGCACAGCACTTTGCTGCGTGAAAGGACTTCATGGCCACCATTTTGAAATTATAATGTCAAATCGAAAATCCGACTCTGTCAATCGACGTGGATTTACTTAAAGAACATTCCTGTCAAATTCCATCCTGATCCGATTTGAAACCACATAGCTTCGGGCTCTTTTTGAAGAGGTTGCCCCAATAAGAAGCACAAGAACAAGGTGAGTTGTGATAGTTCCTAGTCTAAAACAGCATCAATCACTGTCTGATCCCTGTTGCCATGATAGTGAAATTTAGGTATTAGAACACAAAATGTGGCTAAGATCGACTTCTGTATGACAATTACTGCAGTGCGCTCTGGTGACTGGTGAGGAAGTTTAAGATGGCGCCGTGATAACCATAATTTGCACAAAATACTGACACTCATTTCAAAAGTGATGTTACTATCGCAAATAGGCCTAATGTGGTTTGTTATACTGATACAAATGAAGATACAAACTCACATTGTGTCTCACATTTGCAACAAATGATTTTAATTGTTAAGTGCTCCCTCACCTCACCAATGGGCACATTTAACATACACTGTACTACTGCTTCTAGTTACATCAGCGCATTAGAGGTATCGCACATTATGCACTATATAAATCTACTTACTTAATTACTTACTTACTTACTTACTTACTGGCTGTGTGACAGACAGAACAGACGGGAAAGACATCAGCTGGTCATCATCATTACAAGTGCTGAAACTGTAGTGGCAATCATACAAGCACGGGTATCGGGTAACCATCGTGTTGAGAATTAAACACACGGTAGTCGTGATGATGATGTCGATGACGACGACGGTTATTATTATTATAACATACAAAAATAAAAAGAGCTGAACGCAAACAAAATAAACCATTCAGTTACAATATCAGTCACTGAGAAACGATCACAGTCCAAGTAGAAATGCTGCAACTGTGATGGGTTTGGCCAAAACAAAGACTAACATCAACAGAAACAACACACACCAGTGAACAGCCAATATACAGTACATGTACATCCGTTGATAATGCCTCCGTACCACATCAACACGAGAAACTTACATTTGATGACACACACAAATACAGCAGAGCTCCAGCCAATGCAGTCGCTTAAAAAGTAATCATTTTCACGTTTTTCTGCATATATAAGCGTACTGTTGTAATTTTTACCATATCATTTTAACTTCATTTTTCCACACCACATATTTTACTGCAGTGTTAAAGTGCATGCAGGCTCTGGAACAATAGTGGGTGACCAATCGCTTGATCACAAACAATGTGATCATTAGGTTTTATGAATACAACTAACAAGATAAAACAACAAAAAATAACACGAATGATAAAACCACATTTCGTGCTAAATGGTGTTAGCTTTCACTACAGAAAAGCAAATGGTTTCTGAAATAATAACTCTGTAGTCCGTACATTTCATGTTGCTGCAGTCTGGCAAGAATTAGTGAAACTGGAGTCTCTGCAAAGATGGAATCCACCGACTGTAACTGTCATCATATACAATTCCACTTTTCACTGCAGTCTACTCACAACAACTGACATGCATTCACCACAATGATGCACATGATCAGAGATAAACAATTATTCCAGACAGTAACAGTGGCATCAATCCAAATTCACTTTAAGGCAAAAGGCGCCGAGTGAGGTATGGAGGTGCAAAGTGTCGAGTGCTGAAGGGAGCGATCTGGGAAGAGAGCGCCCTCCCCAGTGTGGGGTCCATGGGCTATGCCAACAGAAAATTTTTGAAATTTTACATGCAAATCTGTTCATTTTGGTGCTTTTTTCACGTACCTAAAGTACAGGATAAAATTTGGGGGGCAAAAGATACTCCTGTCCCAGCACTTTTTACTCACTCCTTGGGATCGACGCCTCTGGAGAGAAACATTGGACAATGTTGACATTACGTATTGGGTGACAGATCAAAGATTTCAATAATCAATGGCTCCAGTTCGTCCAACTTCAGATTCAGTAGCATTGTCGTATGCTTCTCATTAAGTTCTCGAATGTCGCAGAGTCGCTGCAGCAGGCGCGGCAGCATCAGTGGCTCTGATGGATAACACACAGCAAGATACTCACGCAGGACCGCAGCATATTCCTCCTGGATAGCAGCAACCACTGGGATGGTGAGCGGCCGAACACGGTCTGCTGAGAACACTGTCATAACGATCATTAGCATCAGAAGCACGTTGTCATGGCGAGTCGATCGTAGCAGTGACGTCACAAACAACCGGTACTGCTCGATAAACTTTTGACTGTCTGGCGAACCAAAGTTTAATGACACCGCAGACACGTGATGATCCTTACCATCCTTGTTGACCTGCAATGACCAAACAGAAGATTTTCACATACGTAACTACCTCATTCCTTTTTTGTCATTTTCAAGCCAGCAATGACTAACCCATACGGTCGCATAAAGTTATCAGTCACGTGACCATTTGACTCAGCATAGACGATTTCCTAATTTCATAATGGGTTCCATGTTGTGTGTCTATAAGGTACACATGGATTGTTTATCACAGTGGTGACATCATAGCCTTGAAAATGTTTCTCCTAGATTTCTTGTAGGAATTAGATGATCTTTTAACATAATGGGGCTCCTATGCTGTGTGTCTATAAGGTCCACATGGATTGTTTATCCAGACGTTATAAGTCAGTGATGACATCTTGATATCATACCTTGAAAACCAAGCGAGTACAGGTTTGATTTCTACTTAGGACGATTTCCTATGCGTCCTTAATAGAAATCAGAAATACTGTTCGCTACCACAACTTGTGACTGGTCAAACCTAGTCTGTGGTACCACTTATGAAGCTCCGAGTGAAGAAATTGTGTGCAACCTATGGGTACAACACTGATGATGCTGTAATGAAAAGGTCACTAAATACACTACTGTTGAATCATTTGGATGAGTGCCTGAAGCCATACAAATACCATATGTGCGTGAATAATTTTCCCTTAGATAGAGATTATGCTGTAGGTAGGCATAGTTTACCTACAGGAGACATGTTATTATTAGTCTGAACTTTGAAGGACATTAATGTTCATTAACATTATACCGGGTAGGCCTGCACAATGAAAAATTTTGTTGAGTCTGAACCAATTAAAGTAGGCTTGGTGGTGTTATGCATTAATATCTGTGATTAAATATTATTCTCATAGAACACGTTTATGTAGAACATTGTGCACAATCAAGCCTAAGGATGCTGTCGAGACTTGAAAAATTTGGTTCAGCCACAAAATCAGCCGTAAATATGTCCGCCAAAATCAGCCAAAAAAACTGTGGCTAGCCGGACTTTCAGCCAAGTTGTTACTCTGCCAGCCGAAAGCGAAGAAAACATTCAGCAGACGGATCTACACATTCATTTCATACATGTTGATTGACAATAAGGAATGTTTGAAGCTTGCAGCACACGTATCAATAGAGACTGGAATACACATTGAAAGGCATAGTTTACCTACCTGGCTGACTAACAAGTGGACATTTTGATCTGCCGCTGCCAGTGCTACTAACACTGCTACTTTCAGACTCCAAGTTTCTATTTAACAGGCCTATTTTTCCGGAGTTTATTCAGGTCAGATTGGGTTTCACCTGGGTGATTCTGTTGGGAATGCAGCAGCAGATTTTTTGCAGGCCGGATAGATACCGCTCTCATCACTCAATAATAAAGACAGCAACAGACCTGCCATGACATAGAATCAGGGTTGAACATCTTCGACGATCGCAGAACCAGAACCTCGACAATGGCACCCTTGAGCAGCAAGATCTGGTCTTGCTGATCCAACTTGCGAAAATGTGCAAGATTCCTTGCCATCTTCACAAGCCGACGTACTGACGTGTCGGCCATGTTCACAAACTCCACGTTAGACGGTGCTGCAATTGGCTGCCGCTCCATTGTGTGGTCGAATGTTATCTGAAAGGCGTGGATTATCTACGCAATAATATACACCATTGGCCTTAATGATATGACCAGTGGCATCGCGACAGAGGGGCCCTTCCTAAATTTTAGCCTGTCAGAAAATTTTCACGTTGTTGTAAAATTTTCTTAGAAAAAGCATCAGCAGGAAGGAAATTTTCACCCTCAAATTCAGAAAAGGCTCAAATGAGAGGAGCAAAGTCGTATCTGAGTGCATTTTAAAGTGCAATTTCTTATGCAGCACTGTTGGACAATTTGTCAGCAACAAAATTTCCTGTGTCTATCATAAAGCTGTGAACAAGAGTTACTGAACAAGAACAGGATTCTTCTTTAACCATCCATTTTTCACACTTATTTCCACGGTGGGTTAGAAGGTAAAAAAATTACACAATATATGCTACCGGCAGAATATCTACTTATAACGCAAACGGAATGATCAACTTTATAGTGTCTATCGTAAGTACATAACAATTCAGTATTTTATACAAATAACAAGTATGAAGATGAACTGTTGACGATGTTGCATAGGCGCCGGAAGACGTTTGTGTTGACTCGCCAGGAGGCAGCACTTTTCTGCATGAAATGACGTCATGGCCACCATTTTGAAAGTGTGATGTCAAAGCGGAAATCTGACGCCGTTAATCGATGCGTATTTATGTGAAGAACATTCCTCCCAAATTTCATCCCGATCCGATTTGAAACGACAGTGCCTTGGGTTTTTAAAGATGGCTGCGCCAACAATAACAAGAACAACAAGATGTGTTGCAATATGAGGTCAGTTGCTCATCTAAAAACGTTGTAACAGATACAGGTTTCTTAAATATCACCCACTCATAGATTAACTAGATGAGTGATTTCTGTGGTGCATATACAACATAACTCAACACACATATGCTGATGTGACCAAAATCAGTCTAGGTTATATTAATCAAACCTGTAAATCTTGTGAAGCAAACACAAGGCCTTAATAGCAAACCTCCTGAAGACGATCAGCACACCACTGAGGTAACTCCTGCAGCACACTTTGATCAACTGTCGATGCAATAACATGTGTCTGCTCGGCTGGTCTGAATCCTTGACGTCCTACGTCAGCCAAGTTGCTGCTGGTGGCTGGCTTGAAATCTGCAGTGACTGGTCCAGTGATATGGCTGCTTGTAGGTGATAATGAACTGCTGCCAATCTTCACATCTCGACGCATTTTGTTCTCTCGGATCTTCTGACAACGCAACTGTTTCTGCTGGTCACCTGCAAAACATCTGTTGTTGCATCATCATTGTTGCCGTTGTTGTTGCAGTACTTCTTCTTCTTCTTCTTATTATTATTACTATTTTTAGTGCCCACTAACAAAAAGCCTGCAGGCTGAAATATTGTAAACAAAGTGAGCAACTGTGGCAACTGTCACACTTCCGAGTTGGCACAAGTGGCCAGAAATGAGTCCTTTGAGGATGGTTTGGTAGCATAACAGTTATGGTTTCGGACTTTTGATTACGCAATCATATGCTCATCTCCCGGTTGGGCTGCTATCAGGTAACAACTCTACGCAAGTTGTTCACACCTGCACCTCTGATTCAAGCTGGGCTTGACTATGCTGTGCATTATAAGTTCATGTATATATGTACCTATGTGCCTATGTCACCAAGCAGTATAATTTAGTACCAGCCAAGCAGTTACACTTAATAATGGATCGGACAATCAGACTTTGTTATACGGCTGGTCGAAATGCGCGGCTGTCATTGGTTCAAATTGCGTCACGTGGTATAAGATAAACTTCACTACTGACTATCCTCAAACTTACGCTGTCATTTATTGCCCAGGGTAGGCAATAAATGAAATTGATTGCCTACCCTGGGCAATAAATGACAGGCCGGACAGAAACACCGGATAGAACCACTCTGTTAACAAATCAAAATAATAACTTCATGCGTTATGCGTATTTATATATTGTAAAGTAATAGGTGCAAATAAATATATTTCTAATTTTTAAAACTTAATTTGCACTAAAATCACCTTTATTACGCTAAATAACATTAACCTTCCTAAACGATTCTGATTAATCCGCATAGCCTCCCAATGTCATGTGACCTTACCAGCAGACGTCGATTATTTGTTATGATGGCGAAGAAGTAAACAAATAAAATGTGAAAAAATGCAAATAGGGTGAGTAATGGCTGGTTTTATTTCGACCAGCCACATAATAAAACAAATAGTGACTGGTGTCATCGGTCAATGGTGAGGTTTATTCCCTCATTTGTGGGAATATTGCCCAAGTGCCGAAGACACGCGGGCAATATTCCCACAAATGAGGGAAATAAACCTCACCATTGACCTCGATGCCAGTCACTATTTGTATAATATCGGACTGTCGGGTAACAGATTATCGGACTAACGGACTACCGAGCTAACGGACAAACAGATTAGCGTCAGGTTAGGGTTAGGGTTAGCGGTCCAATATAGCCCGTCCATCCGATAGGCCAATGCATTATGAAGTGTAACCCCCAGCCAAGGGGCGGCGGCACTCCGTGGCTGGGAAGGTAATTAGGTCTGGCTTCACACCAACCATGTGTCTCATATTTAGTAGACTATCCACCTACAAACTTAACTCAAAAATGGCCTGAAGAGGAAGATGAGCAACATGCCTATGCTATGGAGAGGCATGGCACCCTTTACCTTTTCTAAATGCAGAAATATGGACCACATATTCATTCACAATTCACTCAAATTCTCCTGATTTGTAAGCTAGTGAGTGATAGGACACTGAACAGCCAGTAAGAGGTGCATGGTCTTACTCAGAATGAGTT
>Ga0209788_1000504_pt1 | contig 10408 bp, 4 predicted proteins | sample WorMetLIZISLAND1_2_FD_187415 | JGI IMG/M metagenome (GOLD analysis project Ga0209788, IMG submission 187415) | Marine gutless worms symbiont microbial communities from Max Planck institute for Marine Microbiology, Germany - Olavius clavatus LIZARD... ...
GGATTATGTAGTCGGGTGACGAGTGACGACACAGGGACAGCGACCTTCGCAGAATTAGACGCATCCCCAGTTTTTTTGTTAAAATCAACAGAAAACAGTTTAACTTGCTTGGGCCTACTTACCGAATCGTAATTGATGGCAGCACTGGTTTAGTTCCAGGCACCCACACTACTTTCGGCAGTCGGGATTACATTTTGTGTAAACTGTCGACGAAAAAGGTTAAACGTTCTTGAATGACGTAGAATCGATGACTGCTGCTGAGCGAATGGCGCTGCGTTCTCATACATCACGTACGACGTCAGCAGAGGACGTGCAGCGTCAGTACCGCGCGCACGTTCTCTATAACACGTACTGCAGCGTGATTAATCTGTTTACTGTCGAGACTGGGTGTCGAACGCTATACTACTCAGTCTCTTCCCTAATCCTTTTCTTCGCGCCTTGCTGTTGTCGAGATGCTGTTTTTTTATCGTTGTCCGAATGTTCTGGTTTGTCTAACGGCCGTGAGATGGCTATCATTCACCCTAGTTTCTTCCCCTCGTCACGGTAAAGGCCTCCTTGCTCAATTTCAACTGCGCTATACGTCAAGGATGCGCTGCACCTTGCAGCAGTCTGCAGCAGCTTCATTCCTGATGTTTTTTTCAGTCGAAAAAAACGATTTCTTTGTAACATCAGTCTTAATTTGTACTTGTACAAGAAAACCGTGCTATTGCAGACAGGACCGCGCGATGCCGCTGTAAATTTCGATACGTATCGAAAGTTGATAGGCCTAATGGAACGTTTATGCACGCTAATTAAACACGGCAACCTTGTCGACGCAGACGCATCTGGCGCTTAAGCCAGCACAAAACACCTCGAGTCACATTTAGAGGTCATTCAAAGTCACGCATTTTGGGATCACTGAAAAGCCTACGAGGGAATGCAAATTTCGAAGGAAAGGTCTGATCGAGCACGCATCTAAGATTTCGAGAACCCCATCAATTGGCGCCCCCTATCTAGGGAAACCCTGCGAATATTCGTACAAACCCTGTATGTTGGTCTTGTCTGCAGACTGCAGTTAATTATCTGTCAAAAAGTGACATGTAGTAGGCTAGAAAGAACCAGTCATATCCCAAGTAATCACGTAATTACTACCGTCGTCATTATTCACCGCCAACGTATCCTGATGGTAATTAAAATAAACTGATAAACAGAACGCGTAAAGATAGCTGTAACAACGCACGTGCGTTACTGCCCTTGATACACAGTCACGGTGTACTGTGAGGTGCCGCCAACGCCCGTTGTAAGCTGTGACAATCCCGCGCTACGTCTCAATGCACACAACTCTGTTAAATACGCGCAACAAGCATGAAATTATTTCACACAGACACAGACTATTCCACCCTAATTAGCTAGGCTGAATAGTCTGTGTCTGTGTCTGTGTGATGTGTGAAATAATTTCATGCGTGTTTTCGGGGTGTTCCCGTTGCACCATCGTCGTTGTTCGGGTGTTGTCAGCCCGCGCATAGCCTTTCTATTCGGCCGTAAAATTATTTTCGAAGCATTCCAACCTACTGTATGTGCACTCACGGTACCTAAAAGTTACGGACAGACAGACAGACGGGCGGACGGACGGAAACCGTCAGACAGACAGACGACTTACTGTGGCATCACCGCGCTCTGCGTAGCATCGCGCGGTAAAAAAGGCGCATCGGAGGTGTGCCTGGAGGTGAAAGGTCACAGCGGCCTACGGTAGTACGGTTGCCACGTCACTGCCCAGGGCCCAGCCTTGGCCGAGCCCGTGGTTATGCTAGGCTGGGCAGCGTTGACTTGTAAATAAACACGTGGTAGGAAGTACGGCAGCTGTTGTTGATCGGCGACAACGCCAAATTTCGAGGTTGATTGTAGATGTCGCAATTCATATGATGAGTAATTTCTAGCAGAATGATCTATCAAATTTCTATTAAAATTGCATGCGACAAAGACTGTAACCGGCGGACCGGCGCCCCTGTGAATATCTCTCATTGGCCAGTTGCACATGCAAGATGTTATTTTCAGTGAAAATTCACGGACTATTAAAGTACAGTTTTGCTATTTTCCTCGAATAACCCTACCCCTGACCCTAATCCTATGCCTAAGTCTAACCCTGGGTGTCACGAAACACCGCATCGGCCACGCCCCAAATAGGTCTTTTCTGTGTAAAAAGGATGGAATCAACATGTTGCGATATGAAAACAGGTGACTGAAGGCCTAAGAATGACATGACTTGAACTCTACTGCAGGTTCGACTATCTGCCTACTGAGATACCGGTATTAGCTGCCGGCCGCACCGTCTACACCGGCCCCGTATATATCCATGGAAGAAAGAATTGACGTGACGTGTGTAGACTAAATATCAAAACTGGTGTTGAGACGTCTTAAAATACCTGTAGGCGGTAGGCCTAATATGACAAACTCACCGTCACCGCTGACCGCACTGGCACCACCACCGTATATCTATTTTAGGGGCCGGTGCAGACGGCGTAGTCGGCGGTTAATCTTAATAATCGCAGAGGCATTTATCGTTCAAGTCACGTTGTAATTAGACCTATCCTTCAAGTATACCTGTTTTCATATCGTGACATGTCGATTCTATACTTTTCCATAGAGAAAAGACCAATATTTGGGGCCGGTGCAGGCAGTGCGGTGTTTCGTGACACTGCTCTAACCCTAGCCCACAGTTTCGCTATTTTCTGTGAATAACCCTACCTCTGACCCCAACCATAACCCTGACCACCACCCTAATCCTAACCTAATAGATCTTCATGGAAAATAGCATTCATCGGTACAGTTTTCAGTGAATTTCACAGAAGATGTAATTAACGGTTGCACGTCGTGGACTGGGGTATGGCTAATGGCTATGCAATGAACAGTCATACTTTAAAGATAAGCTGGGGTTGGGCTGTCTGTCATGTAAGCACTGGTCTAGGCCGTCATGCGCCTCTGAATTGCTTTCGACACATGGCGCTATATAAATAAGTGTTTTGATTGATGATTGATTGATTGACTGATGTGCAAAATGGCTGATGTGTGTGTGCTTATGAAGTATTAATTGTCATAAATTACAAAATGCCTACATCCCTAGTCTAAACCACATGTATATTGGTCATGCTTATATGATAGTATAGACATAATTATGTGTTGGCATTACAGAATGTCCTCCCAGCAGCAACATGCAGATGACGAATACGATGAGTACAACTACGATGCCGATAAATACGCAGCCGGCTGTGGACACAGTGGAAAATGTCGGACAAAGAAAGAGGCTGAGCAGCACACGAACCGCACCGATCCTGGCGGCCACACACGCAAGACCACCCAGAAACTTATCAACAGCCATGAAAAGGAGAAAGAGGAACGCAAGGCGCACATGGACAGTGCCGACAAATCGCAGCAGAAAAAGTCTTGTGGGTAGTTTGTCTTTAATACAGATCACTGCATTTTTGAATCAGAAGCTGATCCCATATCGCTACTCATGTCATTGTTCTTCTTCTTGTTGAGGCTTTGTCATTTCAGATTGGATTGGGATGAAATTTGGCAGGATTTTTCTTCAAGTAATGCAATACGCATCAATTGTCAGTGACGGATTTCTAATATGATGTCACACTTTTATGATGTCATTTCACAACAAAGCCTAAGGCTCCTTCATTTCATAGATTAGGCTAAAACTGGGCCATATGCATCGATTAATGGAGTCAGATTTTTGACACAATGTCATACTTTCACTATGGCCGCTATGACATCTGCCCGCATCTTGCCGCCTGCTGTCTGCCGAGTGCATGTGATGTCACTGGCTCGCTGTATGCACTACAGTAACTAATCCATAGTACATTTGTACATTTGTTAGTCTAGTGCTTAGTGGTGGTATTTTGTTTGCCCGTAATTACTTTTTGTCATATCGTTTACAGAATTTCATGGTGAGACTGCATGTACAGCTGTACATCTCATTGTTTGAAATGAAATAAATGTAATAAATAAATAAATGAAATGAAATGTAATTCTGCAGCATGATACAGTATTGCAAAACCCAGTCAGTGACTTTCAGAGAAGAGAACTTTGGTGATGAAGCAATCAGTGGCATATTTATAATGCGCGAAATGCGGGTCTGGGGATGGTATAATTCCCTTATTGGGATCCATGGGCAAAGCCCTGGTGAGGGACTGGGGACAAAGTTCCCCAGAAGCTGAAGCTTATATGTTATTGAATGCCTAAATTTTGATGTTCTGGAATAACAGAATTAGTGAACTGCTAAAAAAACTGTCATCACAAAATTAGGGACGGCTCAAAGGGGGACCATCAGACCAGGCCTCCCCTAAATACATGTCCACTGGAAGCAATGGTGACGATGTATAATTATGATTTACTGAGAAAGGTTGAAGAGAGATCAGATGATACATATAGCGTGAGTTGAATGGTAGTAAGCAGGAAAACCTGGAAAAGTCAGAGAGTTCCAAAGTGGTCAGTGAAAAATCAGGGAAAATGGAAAAAGTCAGGGGAAGTGAAATCAGGTGTGTTTTTTCAAGCTCTAATACTCCCAAACTCGTTTTTCGGCCGGGGCTCTGCCCCGGATCCCACTAGGGGAGCTTACAATGCTCCCCCAGACCCCCTTAGTCGGCTGGGGAGGGGGACGTCTCATCCCCATCCCCCCAGCTGTTTAATTGACTATCTGGCCTCACCCTGTTTTTCATTAATATGAAACAACGACTGTTGACCATATCGGTAAACACTCGATACCAGGTAAGCTTTGCTTGCCTCTACTGGAAAAGTCGGGGGAAAAGTCAGGGAATTTCATGTAGTCTGGAAAGTGGTCACCCTGAGTAAGTAATTTCTACGTGAAGGAGAGATTAAAATAAAGCCGATGAAGAAATTTCACAGTGGGAGTGTACTGATTTTGCTGTTTCTGTTTGTTTGTAGAGTTCAGAGAAGTTGCTTCGTATTCATGTGATCACAGCCCACACCTCGGCATCTGAACATTCATTATTATCTATTTTTTGTGAAGTATAATATTTAATATATTACTGTGTACATTAATCCCGTTAGTCTAATTGTGTGTACTAGATTAATGCCTGAAGATTGCTAGTGTGAATAGTTTGGGTTAGTCTATGGAGATGATGAATGTTGGTTATGTGTTTGCAGTCTGCATTGCACTGATGCTAGCAGCCAGAGACTGAGCTGGGACCCAAGCAGTCGATAGCTATCTCCTTGTGTTCAGGAATTGGCAGGGCTGGAAAATGGCTTCGAAAAAAAATAGATTTTTTAGGTTTTTTAAAAACCTAAAAACCTCAAAAGTCTAAAATTTAGGGGTTTTAGGTTTTTTATTTTTTGGCGAAATTTTATAGAAATTCTGTTTAATTTCACATTTTAATCATAATTTGTGAGTTTTGTTATAATTTATAGAAAACAGTATGACAGAGAGAATAGTGTACAGGATGTTTGTCCTGGGTCGGAATTTTGTGTCCGGTCTTCTTTGTACTCTAAAGTCTAAAAAACCTTTAAAAAAACCTTTAAAAAGCCTACAAAAAACCTTAAAAACCTAAAAACTTTTTCTTAAAAAACTAGGTTTTTCCAGCTCTGGGAATGGGGGATTTATATAGATGCAGAAACATGAAGGTCTTGCAGAGATAGTCAGGATTTGCAGTTGAGGAGACATGGCAGTCCCGGAAAATGTGTCAGTAATGTGCAGGTATGTAGGCCTGTTGTAGGTACGAAACAGAATTATTTATTGAAGAGCTCTATTACTGTAAGTCAAGCACTGGGTAGTTTTCTCCCTGTGTTATCAGAAATAGGAGAATTATACAGCTGCAGAAACATGTCGGTCTTTCTGAGATAACGAGGATCTGCCATTACGAAGACATGACAGTCCCGGATATCTGCTGTAATGTACAACTATACAGTCTTGTCTATTTTATGTACAGAATGATTTATTGTGCAATTTTATCACTGTAGAGAAGTGCTAAACACTGCAGGTGATCAGTCATCTCCGTTTGTTAAACTTATGCAGTGCTGTGTTTTGATGATTCTTAGTTCTTACCTTATATATTACCTTATGTGGCCACACAGGAGAGCCAATGGGGACCAGTGGCTTAGTAGATTTATCCATAAAAAGCCCACACTTGTATGCCTCAGTCTATCTAATCTCCCTTTGAACATATTGTATTGGTCAGTCTAAAGCATTTCAGTGCCATACCACTCTGTGAGAAGAGAACATTCTTATATCTCTCGCACATCCCAATTTCTCCAGCTTACGGGAATGTCCCTAGTACCCTTAACATTTAAATCCTTTACAAAAAATGCCTGTGTACCCTTATACATTTTATAAATCTCAACGAAGTCTCCTTTCTTCGAGGGTTCAAGGATTCATTGGCATTTGAATTGTGGGATACTTTTGGTTGATTCCGCTGTTTGGTTGCCTTACCCCAAAGATGATTGAAAGTTGACTTTTGGGCTTTGGCTTTATTGACTTGATATTAATATCTTATTTCATGAATAATTTTGGGAGTTAATAGATGTTAAACAAAGCAACATTCACACTAGCCTATTCGTTCATGCTTGTTTGAGATCATTTATAATTGTCTAATAATTGTGTAAAGTTAACACTGTTGAAGTTGTCATTCTCTGTTTCAGATAGTTACATGCTTTGTGATAAACAATGCTTTTATTTTTCTTTTTAATGTTTATGTTTTGTTGTTTAGTGGTCTATAAAATGTAAAATATAGACTACGCATTGATGTTGTATTCTTCCAATGGATGAACCTAGTAAAAATTCTAAATATAGTCAGCTTGTGCTTATTTAGTATTGGCACAAATTAAGAATATAAGACACTGCAATGGAACATAAATCATATTCATTTAGGTCGCTCACGCTGTACTGAAGTGACCATAGAACTGTGATGGAAGGCCTCATTGGGGGTGCCAGGCTAAAATTATTGAGGGTTGAAGACTTGAAGTCTTGTTGAAGTCTTCAGTGCAAAGATACATTATGATTCAGTGCTTTCTGGCTCATCCAACCAAATGTTTGGAGGGGTTTGGCCCCTCTGCCCCTTGTACTGCCTTTATGGTATGTGTTACATGCCTATGGTATCTTAAGCAAAAATGTAACATTGTTGTAATAAAAAAGTAAAAGGCACTGTAATAAAAAAAGTAAAAGGCACTTTCATACTCTATATGAGCATTGTGGATGAAATTGATTCTGGTCTGTAGGCAGTTAGTCCACAGTTGTCAAACTTTGTGATTTGCACTTATGTACATCCTGTAATAGGCGCATTATAAATGTCTATATGAATGATGATGATGATTTGGCCAGTATCAAATTATGTTGGCTGGTGAAGGGCACCTGAATGAAAATCGACATCATTAAATCATAGAATGATTAAATATAGTGATACAGTTATAAATGTCCAGTGATTAAAATGTAAAATTGGGGGCCAGGTAGTCTATGTGGTCTGGGGAGCCCTGTCTCTAGATTGGGGTCACTGTTACAACATGGCAGGGTAGTGAAAGACTAGGGTTGTGGTAAGTTTAGGGCCCAAGAACTGATGGTGGAAATTCTGTGGGGCCCCGAAACACAGTTCCGCCACGTTCTGGCCCACTGTAATCACTGTAGAAGACACAGTAACACAGTTTTAAGGCAAGTTTGGACAGATTCTGGGATGATCAAGAAGTTAACTTCAATTGGAAAGCTGACATTAAAGGTACCGGAAGCAGAAGTAATTTAATGTAAATATTATTTATAACATTAAATTTTTATGCATGCAATTTTTATTGAGGCACTGTGCCTGCGTCCGTTGAAACCACGTTAACTTAACTTAAATGGACGCACTATACGTTGCATTCTGTAACTTAGCAACGATTGTTTTGCGTGGCAAATGTGTTGACTTATAAAATGTTGTGAATGACATTTCTTTAGTGTTAGATATTCGTACACGCATGGTGTATAAATCTGAAGTAACATGAGTAGCTATGCATTGACGACAAAACTTGGAGATTTGGAATTAAGGTTAATCCGTTTTACTTGAATGATAGCGGATGCGCCTGTGCCACGCCCACGTTAGCCGGGTATACGTTCAGGAACACGGGGCCAATGTAAATCATTCAGTAAGGGCGTGACGTGATCATATCTGCACGAATCAATTTTAGCGCGGCGACAGCATACATGCCGTAGCGCGCTATGTGCTATCGCGCGTCCGTCTGTCCGTCTTGTTGTCCGTCTGTCACACGTGTGTATCAATGAAAAACGGTTGAACTTATGTACCGTAATGTAATGTAATTTGACGAGATTATAGCGTCGTAGGCGGCTAAGGCTACTACAAAGGCATTACACAGTCAATTCGTGTTCTAAAAAGACAAACTAAATATATGTTGGCAAACATCCGTTTTACATACAAATTATTTACAGTGAACAAGGCAACATCAGTCTCATTGCCAGCTGTCCATAACAGTGGATAATAGGCTTATAATTGCGAGTTAGGGATAGGATTAGTGGTAGGGTTAGGAATAGTACAGTTGCTTCAGAGTAGCTTTGTCAACTTTCCCGTAAATAATTTATGCATCTAAAACAGACGTTTACCGATAACTCTTGAGTATTTGTTGAAGGTGAGAGGTGACGAGCAGTCAGTGACGAACTCAGGTAAACTGTTCCATGCTCGTCCAGCAACTGCAAAGATTCGGTCTCCAAGCGATGCACGACGTGTTGCTGGCACCACAAGAGCGGATGACGAAGCAGACCGCAGTCAATGGCACAATGCTACTTCAGCAACAGGCTGAATGATGTCTTGTAGATACCGTGGCGTCATGCCATGAACACAGTTGTACAGACGGACAGACGACATGCAAAGGCCATCCACCTACTCCCGGTGGAACATGGGGAAATTTTGGGGAGACTAGAGGTGGGGTGGGGAAAAGTGGCATGCAGGAGCACAAAAGTGGCAATCTCCTCTGAAATGCGTAAATACAGATGAAAAGTTACTATGGAGGGCCTATAGGAACTCACCAATGCTCTTTCGAACGGTACCATCCCTGACCCCCTACAGCCTTCCCTTCCCCAAGATTGGGGGTTCACAACCCCAACCCAAAACTGCAATCGCTATTATCTCAGGAACGGGTAAAGCTATGTACAAATTTGGCCGATACATTCACAGCGTCCATCCGAACAAAAGCCCATTAAAAATTTTGTAAGCACATTCACAGGATCAATCAGAACAGAAGTCCATTAAAAATTTCGGGAAAAGTAGCCGTGGGCATACTCACTCAGGGACTTTCAAAATTTTTAGGGCACCCATATGTAGGGCGCATCCATCATCTTTGCGGTAGCTCAGCTTTCTTGTATGTATATTGTTGTTACTATTGCATCTTTTATTTATTATTTGTTGTAAACTTGCAGTTGGACAAAAGGCTACAACAATGTTAGGACTGAGTATATATCAGATGATGTCATCTGCTTCAAGTGTGGAAACTGTGTGAAATTTGTCAACGATGACGGGCGTGAAAGTGTTTATATGGTACCTGGAGATGGAGGCATTGGCTTACTGGCTGTACATAGCATTAACAGTCTGTTTGCTTACACAGAGCATGCTGTTAACCCAAAGATCCACATTATGCAATATCCGTCATTGATGAAAGTTATTGAACTTACCGGTTTGTAACTGATGGTTTATTTTTAGCCAAATTTGACTGACTTTGTAGTATTTCACTGCTTAACATACAGGTTAAACGTAGCTTTATTAGTTGATGTAAACTGTTTGTGTGGTAACAGTTTACTGTTTCATAGTCTTTGAACCAAGGGCGTAGCTAGACTTTTCATCTGGAGCAGCCTCACCACAGATGAAAAAGGTGCTGGGGTATGAAAATGTTTAGTAAGTAAAAAAAATTGTGGAAGAAATATACACCTTCTTAGGCATAGTGAAAACTGGAGTCACGAGTCAAGCCGAAATCACCCGAACTATCCGAACTTTCCAAAGCCGGCATAGACAAGATGTTCTCCACTTTATGTGATGAATCTGTAGTTGAAAAAAGGAAGTATGTTATCGTTGTATGATGCCCTAAAGTGGCATCATATAATGTTAACATACTTCCTTTTTTCCACTACAGATTCATTGCACAAAATGGTGAACATCTTGCAGATAGAAATTGCATTGTGCAGAGTACGGTACTGAGTTTATCCTGTTTGTCATCAGAAACTGTTGATGTGAACAGATGGTGCTCAGCTTGAATTCTGTGCTCTCGCATTCTCAGCAAGTGAATATCTGGTGAGCATCTCCGCTGTTCCAGAGTACAAGCTTATAATATGGTATGTCTTGCAGCTGATGCACTGTTTATAGTATTCGCTGTCCATAGTATTTACTGGCAATGACAGCTCTGCATTGTTAAATGCAGGGCCATTGCTCTGTCTCCATCC
>Ga0209788_1000505_pt1 | contig 10402 bp, 12 predicted proteins | sample WorMetLIZISLAND1_2_FD_187415 | JGI IMG/M metagenome (GOLD analysis project Ga0209788, IMG submission 187415) | Marine gutless worms symbiont microbial communities from Max Planck institute for Marine Microbiology, Germany - Olavius clavatus LIZARD... ...
GTTGGGACGCGCCCAGGGCACCACGACCTGGGTAGTCTTGGCGCAGGTCCCGCAGCGCACACGGGGCACCTTGGCGTGGATGGAGGCTTGGAATTGAAAGCAGTTCAGGTGACGCCAGTCGCGCTCGAGCGTGTCGTGGACCGGCGGGTGTTCCGCCCCACACTGCGGACAAGAACATCGTGTCCCCGGGGCGAAGGCGCGGTGGAAATCGATCCGGCCCGATTGGGGATCGAAGGCCACGTCAACGACCTCCTAGGGAGCCGGAAGGCCGAGCGCAGCGGTAAACAACGACAACGGGGCCGTGATGAAAACCTCCGGCGTTTAGCCCAGTGACTGGCCAGCCAGTTCCACCGACTGGCCCGAGCCTACAGGCGAAAAAGAGGGCACAGAGTGTGCTTGGAAAGGGCTATCCCTGGAGCGTCGCCATTTTTCGCGAAACTCGAAATGGGGTCCGTCCGATTTCGGGCGCACAAAATGAGGCGACGGCCATGGCCTTCGGCGGCCTGCGTTCGTCCTGCGTCCGTCCCGGCGCGCACTCCGCGCGGCACCAGGACTCCCACAATGACTGGACGCCGTGTCGCATGGCCTGGCCTTTCGTCTCCGCCGGTGCTCACGCGCCGCACTCCGCGAAACGCTCGGCCCTACGGCTACGCGGGGGTCATCGCACTCCGCTCGTTGCTTGCGCTCCCTCGCTTTCCTGTGCTCCTCCTACGCAACAAGAAAAACGGCGCTACCCACACCAAACGCAAGAGAGCCTGAAAATTCGGCTGAGCCTTTGTTTCCAGGTTTCTCCGCGTCGTTCCCAAAGAGTAACCATTCAGCTACTCCAGTTGGGGCATTTGGGGGCGGCCCTGGAAGGTCAGGACGAGCGAGTTGAACATATCGTCGGATTGTTTGCGGAGAGTTGAGAGGTAGGAGCGGATGATGGCAAAGTCCCCGGTGCCGGTATTGGAGCGGAAACAACCGGGGACTTTCTGCTTGAGCTTGGGCATGCGAAGGTCGCGTTCGGCCGGGTTGTTGTCGAAGGGAGCACGCAGGTCGGTGAGGAAGCGCAGGACCTCGTTGCGGCGCTCGCGTAGCCGCCGAATGAGGTTGCCGGCCGGGGATTGTGTGACGCGCCCGCGGGTGCCGGGGCGGCGGGGACGGGGAGGATTGCCGGCTTCGGCTGTGCTGAGGATGGTGTCGTAGCGGGTCCGCAAGTGCTTGCCGTTGCTGGCGGGCAGCATCTCAAGGTCCTGGTCCTGGGCCTGGGTCTCGCCGACAGGGCATTGGCTTGGCCTAACAGCGTGATCATATCGGTTGCCCACGGCCGGCTCGGGGACCTCTCAGCGATGGCGATCAGCTGGCGCAGATGATGGGCCTTGCAGAAGGCATGCAGACATTGGTAGCGCTCGTAGGCTGATACGTGTAGCCGGTACAGGTTGCCGTTCACACGCCGGCCGGTTTCATCGGTAGGGACCACCGGCGCGGCGACGAGTGCGTCGCGAATCGCGGTGACTGGCGCCTCCAGGCGAGCGGCGGCCACCCGTACGGCGCGCTGGAGGGTCCCCGGTGAGATCGCCAGGCCGGCCCGCTCATTGAGCACCTCGGCGGTGCGCTGGTAGGGCCGCAGCGGATATGGAGTCATGTACACCGCAAAGGCCGACCCGCCCGGTCCGTATTGCACCGGGGCCTCGATCCCCGCGGGAAACGTGCTGCGTTGCGCACGCCCGCAGGCACAAGTCCCGCTGACAATGCGGTACTCGATGACCTCACGTTGGATCACCACCTCGACCACTTGGCGTCGCTCTGCGAGCCCCGTAGTGGCGATCCTGGTGCCGCCGCGCCGGGCCCGCACAGGTCCCCGGCAGCGGGATGATCACGTACTGATCGGGGGCCTCGACCAGGGAGCGGGTGACGCCGCGCCGACCCGGTTGTCCACCGGGCTTGCGCCCGCTGGGTTGGCGCCGCGAACGTGGTGGTAGCTTCTTGAACGGTGAGTCCGAGGATAGCAGCCGGCTGGAGTTGTGGCTATCCTTCGCCAGACGTGCTTCGAGTTCCTGAATGTGCTCATGCATCTGCTCAATGGTCGCAGTTTGCCCCTCAATGATCGCAGCCTGCTCCGCCACCCGTTCATGCAGCCGCTTAAGCTCGTCGTCAGGGCTTTCTGGAGTATGGGTTAGGGCGTGCTGTTCAGGCATGGTTCCATGGGTACGCGCGTAGCCTGCTGCTTGACAAGAGGTCCTGAATAGTTACCCCAAAGAGAACCCACCCCACCGGTAGGTGGCGCGCTGTCGCGCAGCAAACAAGTGGCAAGTGGCAAGATAGAGGGGCCGCGGGGAACCGAGGCCTATCAGACATTGGTGTGAAGGCCAAGCATCTCGACCTTACACTCAGTGAGTGTTGCTTGACGAGGACGAATAAACCTAATTTTAAAACAGTATGTTATGGGATGTTTGATGAGAGCCGCACCCATAGCCTTTCCATCGTCATCCCCATGTACCAGCCAGCCCGTCGGGGGAGCGGCTCGGCCCCCGCCCTGCCTTCCACCTAGCACTGGTGGCGGTGACCACCACAGAGTAGCCGCGTCCCTATTCCTGGGGCACGAGGGCTATCCCGCAGCCGCGGGTATGCAACGGAGTCTTGCCGTCACCGCCCTGAGCTTCATGACCTAGAGCAGTCTGATCGCTCCGACCTTGTGCTGGCGGGCGGCGAGAGCCGGCGCTGGTTGAACGCACCCCCGAGTAACGAAGACGGGCGAGCCCGGTCCGCCGGTGTGGATTGCCGAAGGTGCCGGACGTGTTTTCCCAACCCCGGAATTCCTGTGTGAGGGGTATAATTGTTCGCCATGTTTCGACCACTCCCCCTCTTTATCGGCCTGCGCTATACCCGCGCTAAGCGGCGTAATCACTTCATTTCCTTCATCTCTCTCATCTCCACGCTCGGCATCATGCTGGGTATCGTGGCCTTGATCGTCGTGCTCTCCGTGATGAACGGCTTTCACACCGAAATCCGGACGCGCATTCTGGGGATGGCCTCTCACGCCACCCTATCCGACCCCTATGGGGATATGCGGGACTGGCCGGATGTGCTGGCGCGGGCGCGGGATCAGGAGTCGGTGCTCGGGGCCGCCCCGTTCGTCGAGCTGCAGGCGATGCTGGCGAACGGGGCCAACGTGAGCGGGGCCCAGCTGCGGGGCATACTGCCACGAGAAGAGGACCAGGTCTCCGACCTGCGGCAGGAGATGGTCCAAGGAGAGGTGGACGACCTAGTGGCCGGGGCCTTCAACATCATCCTCGGTCGGGAGCTGGCGGCCTACCTCGGGGTCGGCGTCGGTGCCAAGGTCATGGTGGTCACACCCCAGGTGAGCGCCACACCTATCGGCATCATGCCCCGGCTCAAGGCCTGCATCGTCAGTGGTCTGTTTGCCGCCGGTATGTCGGACTATGACCGCCACGCGGGCTTTCTGCACCTCGAGGACGCCGCCAAGCTGATGCGCCTGGAGGGGAGGATAACAGGCATACGGCTCAAGCTCACGGATATGTTCGCGGCACCCCGGCTGGTCCGGGATATCGTCTCCGATCTGGGTGGCATCTATCGGGTCATCGATTGGACCCAACACCATCGGAACTTCTTCGCCGCCCTGCGCACCGAGAAGCGGATGATGAGCATCATCCTATTTCTGATCGTGGCGGTCGCGGCCTTCAATATCGTCTCCACCCTGGTCATGGTGGTGACCGACAAGCGGCCTGACATCGCCATTCTGCGTACTCTGGGGGCCTCGCCGCCCCGCATCATGGCCATCTTCGTGGTCCAGGGTACCGCCATCGGCGCCGTCGGGACCCTGTTGGGCCTAGTCGGTGGAATTACGCTGGCCCTCAACGTGGAGCCCATCGTGGCGGGCATCGAGGGTCTGTTCGATGTCCGTTTCCTGGACCCCGACATCTACTACATCAGCGAGCTGCCTTCGGACCTACGCATCCGGGACGTCGTCCGGGTATCGGCCGGGGCCTTTCTCATGTCCGTGCTGGCAACCCTCTACCCGGCTTGGCGTGCAGCCCGCACCGATCCCTCCGAGGCCCTGCGCTATGAGTGAGCAAGCACCGGTGCTCGAGGCCGTGCAGTTGGCCAAGACCTTTCGCCAGGGGCCTCAGCGGGTCGAGGTGCTGCGTCGGGTCGATCTGAAGATCCGCGCCGGAGAGCAGGTAGCGGTGATCGGCGCCTCCGGCTCGGGCAAGAGCACTCTGCTGCACTGCCTGGGTGCCTTGGAGCGACCATCGGTCGGAAAGGTGTACTGGGAGGGACAAGATACGGCCACTCTCTCGGAGCGTGAGCGGGGACTACGCCGCAACCGCAGCCTGGGCTTCGTCTACCAGTTCCACCACCTATTGCCCGAATTCAGTGCCTTGGAGAATGTGGCCATGCCCTTGCTCATCCGGGGTACGGAGCCGACCCGGGCCACGGAGCAGGCCGCCAGGATCCTAGGTCGAGTGGGGCTGGGCGCGCGGGAGTCACACAAGCCCGCGGAGCTCTCCGGCGGTGAACGACAACGGGCCGCCATTGCCCGCGCCCTGGTGACGCGGCCAGCCTGTGTGCTCGCGGACGAGCCCACCGGCAACCTGGATCGGCACACGGCCGAGCAGGTCTATGCGTCGATGCTGGAGCTCAATGCCGAGATCGGCACCAGCTTCGTCATAGTTACCCACGACACCGGGCTAGTGCGACACATGGATCAGGTCTGGTGCCTGGACGATGGGGTGTTGATCTCCGAGGCCACGGCGGGATAGCGAGTCTGCCGCCGGCGCATCCGGCATACCAAGTCCCAGCGCCAGATAATCCGCACCATAGCGTAGCCCAGCACTGCGCAGACGGCCCCGCAGACTAGCCCGCCGACCGTCAGCGGGGCCAGGATATCCAGCCAATTATACCATTCGAGCCAATACTCCCCGCCCAAGGTCTGTGTCGGCATATCCAGGAGCCAAGACCCGACTAGGTAGGTGAAGTAATACATGGGCGGAATGGTGACCGGATTGGAGATCCAGACCAAGGCAACGGAGATGGGCAGATTGACGCGCAACGCGATGGCCCCAGCAGCGGCGATCAGCATTTGCCCCAGCGGTGGCAGATACATGACGAACAGGCCCAATGCGCAGGCACCCGCGACCGATCGTCGGTTGAAATGCCACAGACCGGGATCATGCAGCCGCTTGCCAAAGACACGCAGCTGTTTGTGCTTGCGGACCCTGGTCCGACTCGGTGCGACCCGATTCAGCCAGTGTTTCACTCGACTCCCCAGGTACCTGTCATACGCCCGCGCGGCTATGGGGACCGCGTTCCGGCCGTCCGGGGCGGTCCAATGTGGGTGAGATTGTATACCCGTTGCCCATGAATATTTCGCTGCGATGCACACCGCTCGCACCCGATAGCCGCGTTGCGACTCGTTGTGTCTTGCCCTCGGACACGACCCGCTGACCAAAATATCCAGGTGCAAGGGGTATGAATATACAGCTCATGGAAGCCCGATATCATTCAGGATACCTTGCGGCCTTCTTTAGCAAGTCGAATCCGGGTGCGGATCCTCTGAAACGACGCAGAAAAACCTGGAAACAAAGGGGTTCTCTTGCGTTTGGTGTGGGTAGCGGGCCATAGCGATCTGACTCAAGTCGTGATGGGAAGTCCCGACTTGACGACGAACGGAGAAGTCGGCAGCCGGGTCAACTTACCCGCCACAAGGTAGAGGATGGTAATCAGGTGCCTGGTGGTCCCGTAGCCGCGGGCCCTGACTTTGGCGGCCTGGATGAGCGAGTTGACTGCCTCGACACGGCCGTTGGTGAGCCTGGAATCGAACGCATTGAGGAGGCCTGCCAGTGCTTCTTAAGCGCCTTGGCCACCGCTTTGATCGGCTCCGGGCGGCAACGGCGCGCCCAGCTGTACCATCTGTCGGGGAGCAGCTCGGCTTGCGCCGCGCTCTGAGCGCTGTGGCAGAGCTCGCGTAACGTCTCCTGGATCCGGAAGCCACGGTGTGTCTTGAGGTTTCGGCGCTTGAGTGCCGCAAACCGGCTTTCTGGCGGTTACTCCAAGCGTGCTTGTCCTGGAGCCAGATATACCGGGTGCGCCGCCGCTCCGGGGCCCTTTTGACTTCTTGGCGACGCACTGCGTCAACTGCTTTGTTGACGAGCTGAATGACGTGAAACTCATCGAAGGTGATCGCCGCCCAGGGCAGATGCTCACACACGCCAGCCTGGTAGCTTGCCAACATATCCATACAGACCGCGCAGCTGTTCCCGGCACAGGCACCATGAGCCTCGAACGCATCGGCAAACTGGGCCACGACCCGGGCTTTTCGCCCTTCGCAGGTATAGAGCACATGCTGGGCGTCGAGATCGTGAAACAAGCTGATGTCATTGTGTCCACGTTGCGAGGCGGTCTCGTCGAGACCAGCCGAGGTGACGGTCGAGAAGTCCTCTTGAGCATGCGCCTGATCGACGTAATGATCGAGGGTGCGCCAGACGCGCCTGTCGCTGAGGCGTGGATGTAGCTTGGAAGTAAAAAAGCCCCCCTTAGAAAGGGGGCTTTCGATATAACTCCTAGAAGGGGATATATCGGCCTTGCCTCCAGAGGAGGCAAGATCCGGCGGTTCCCAGGATGAGAGTTTGGTCAGTTAGAACTTCAGCCTACCGTGCTCCATCAGGCGTTCCCGTTTCTCTTGGTACTGGATGTAAGCCCGAATCTTCTCGGCATCGAGCCCAACCGTGTCGGCGCAGTAACCCTTGACCTAAAAGTGATTGCCCCAATAGAGCTTACGTTTCGAATGCTGAAACCGGTTGAAGACTCGAATCGCCGTTCGATCCTTCACCGTCCCAACATAATCCGATACCGAAATCTTTGGCGGAATCATCACCAACAGGTGTACATGGTCGATTTGTACGTTTAACTCCACCGCCTCACACGTGAACTGCTCCGAAAACGTTCGGATACCGCGGCTCACTTCCTCCGCCACCGGACCACTCAAGGTCCGAAAGCGATATCTGGGCGTCCAAACAAGAGGGTACTGACAAGGCCAGATAGCCTGTGATCGCTTGCGAAAACGACTCATTGGCGTACTCCTCGTTCGAGACTGTGGGGATAGCTCAGATAGAGGCTGCCTAGAAAGTAACACATTGAATTTAAATTAAATATGTACATTTTGTGATTTTATGCGATGTAATCCCGGAGTTTGCTATGACTGAAGGAAAGATTCAATCGGCTGTCAGGTACCCGAGTGACCTCACCGACGAAGAAGGGGAAATCCTTGAGCCCATCATCAACGAATTGGAATCCTATACCATCGGACGCCCACGAAAACATGATCTTCGCGAACTCCTAAATGCCATTTTTTTATTTGGATAAAACAGGTTGTCCCTGGCGGTATCTGCCAAAAGACTTCCCTCCCTACAAGCTCGTTAATTACTACTATACTAAGTGGACAGATAATCGTTGGCCAGAGAAAGTCAATACGGTGCTTCGTCAGCGGTTACGCCAAAAAAAGACCGAAGGCCAGATCCAACGGGAGCAATTATTGATAGTCAAAGTGTCAAGGGAACCCCGGAACCCTATGTAGAATCGGGATGTGACGGGGGCCAACTCGTTACGGGCAGAATTTGACGGTAAAGCCGCTCGTCAAGTCATTACGAACTTGTTTTCGAGCCTCCATACCATCAAAAAAATCCGGGGCGATCGTGCCTATTCCGGTGCGGACCTATCTAACTGGGTCTTGACCCAATTCGAGTGCCAGCGCGAAGTCGTTAGAAAGAAAAAAGGACAGCGAGGTTTCCACATTTTACCTCGCCGCTGGGTGGTCGAGAGAACATTCGCTTGGCTGAGTCGATGGCGTCGATTCCGAAGCGCCGCCATTTTTCGCGAAACCCGAAATGGGGTCCGTCCGATTTCGGGTACAAAAAATTAGGCGACGGCCATGGCCTTCGGCGGCCCGCGTTCGTCCTGCGTCCGTCCCGGCGCGCACTCCGCGCGGCACCAGGACTCCCGCAATGACTGGACGCCGTGTCGCATGGCTTGGCCTTTCGTCTCCGCCGGCGCTCACGCGCCGCACTCCGACGAAACGCTCGGCCCTACGCCTTCGCGGGGGTCGTCGCTCTCCGCTCGTCGCTTACGCTCCCTCGCTTTCCTGTGCTCCTCCAAAGAAATTATAGGCTAGTACCGTGCCATTCCGGCACTGAGCGACGCGTGTATTGTGCTGAATGCGAATCCTGAGTTTTATTTCATTTTTAATGAGATAGCGAACAAATTCCGTACAATTCCGTACCGATGGATTCTCTATCGGCGAGGTAGCCATCAATTTTTTCCACCCCGAATAGCTCAATAAATCTATTGCTGATGTGGAATGCATTCGTCCGTATTGGAATTGCCTGTTTTATCTGACAGGATCGATAACACGGGAATCGCCACACCTTGCTGGACGATCGCCAAGCACAGAATATTGATATGGGTTTGACCGAATTTCCAGTTGGTCCGACCCAGGGTCAGTAGATACTGACCCTCGGGCAACTGACTGGCAATAAACCGAGCCACGGTGGAGAAGTCGAGAGGAAAGGTTCTGAACAGGCGTTGAATGTGTTTATACTTCGAGTCTTTCAAGGTGCCATCGGGAAGAGCGGTGGCTAATTGCATGAAATTGACGGTCCTGACCTTGATCAAAGCGATAATCAGACCGGCCAGGCATTTGGTTCTGACCAAGTTCCAACCGAAACAGCCAGGCAACAGAGGCACCAGAGCGGCGACATTCTGATCCATCGCTGGGAGCCCTCAGGAAAAAATATCTATTATTAAAGGGTTATACCAAAATTCGGCAAGGGTGACTTGAACACCCATCTCAACTATAACAAAAATACTTATTCTAAATCAATATATTGAGGTTTTTTGTCCTGTGCTATGATTTTCCGTAGGAGCGAGCTTGCTCGCGAATCGATCTTGGCTTCTTTGCGAGCAAGCTCGCTCCTACGGCCGTATCGATTGTTCAATCATCTCGTTGGTGAAAATTGTATTTTTCACGGTATCCGCTACACTGGATACAACAACATTAAAACACTACCTATTATCGAGCCTCCTGCACCAGGGCACTCTCCACTTGCTCCCGTAGTGTCTTGCCGGCCAGCGACTCGATGAGTTGCAGTGCAAAGTCCATAGCGGTACCGGGTCCGCGGGAGGTGATGACATTTCCGTCCACCACCACCGGTGCGTCGACTAGATCGACCTGCGGGAAATCCTCCGGCACGATGGCCCCCGGATAGCCGGTAGCGGATTTCCCGTCGAGCAGACCGGCACTGGCCAGCACCTTGGGGGCGGCACAGATAGCTGCGATGAAACGGTCTGCTGCCCGCTGACGTTCGAGCAGTGTGTGAATACGCTCGTCTTGGTCCAGATGCTGTGCCCCCGGAAGTCCGCCGGGCAGGACGATGAGGTCGAACGTCTGATCCATGACCGCGTCCAGCGAGGTGTCGGGTACCAGCACCGTATTGCGACTCGCACGTACCGGGCCCGCCGTTAAACCGGCCGTCACCACCTCGATTTCGGCCCGCCGCAACAGATCGATGACGGTGACCGCCTCCAGCTCCTCACACCCTGTGGCGAGGGGGACTAACACACGCTTCATAACTCGACCTCCGAAACCTGTGTGAATGAAGGGTACCTCGAAGAATTCGAAGCATCCGTGCGGAGCAGGGATGCCCCTCTGGCTCTCAAGCACCTATGTGCTCGGAAATGGGAGCAAAGTAAAACGTTTTCGCTTTGCGACCTGAAAAATTCTATTCTCGGCCACTAGTGTCCCAACGTTATGACCGGCAATGCAGGATCACCCATGCATTAAAAAAGAAATATTTGGAATTTTGCCGGTTACCAACCTGAGCTGCGGTACGCTAAGGTGCCAGCCTCTTCCGCGGAATTGGGGCTGAAAACAACGACGCATATACATCAGGTATATTCGTCTTCTCAAGATCGCCATTTCCGTCTATGTGCTCGTGGCCATCATCAAGAAGCGGCTGGAAATCGATGTCAGTTTCTACACAATTCTACAGATTCTAAGCCTCATCATCTTCAAATAAATTCAAAAAATCAAGTAATTACCTACTCAGCATGCAACCCCGACGAGCGCGAACACGATAACCAACTGAATTTATTTAACTAAACGTTGGGGCACTAGTAATTCTCGGCGTTTTTCAAGGTGTCTCGTAACTATTCAGGACCTCTTGCCAAGCAGCAGGCTACGCGCGTACCCATGGAACCATGCCTGAACAGCACGCCCTAACCCATTCTCCGGAAAGCCCTGACGACGAGCTTAAGCGGCTGCGTGAACGGGTGGCGGAGCAGGCAGCGATCATTGAGGGGCAAACTGCGACCATTGAGCAGATGCATGAGCGCATTCAGGAAC